>Ga0209935_1003308_pt1 | contig 16906 bp, 16 predicted proteins | sample ThiBio_1000_plan_2_FD_183958 | JGI IMG/M metagenome (GOLD analysis project Ga0209935, IMG submission 183958) | Wastewater bioreactor microbial communities from Cape Town, South Africa - Thiocy_cont_1000_plan (SPAdes) | ecosystem: Engineered > Bioreactor > Thiocyanate-remediating >... | reverse complement strand
AGCGATTTTCCTTCTTGTAATTTGAGCAAAACAGCATTTTGGGCGTCCATAGATTTCATCATATATCTAAAAAAATTGAAGGCATAAAAAAATCACGAGATTATCAGCGCATAGCATTCTTCAAGCTCTATCGAATAGTATAATTTTGAATCATTATTTTACCCCTTGTTAGAATTTTATTTAAGGAAGAACAAGTCGGCAATTTCCTCTGCCGCACCCGTTAGATGCATCTAACCCTCAAGTTTTAAAATACACGCATATGTTCTTTTTTTAGCTAGGATGTTTTTTATATTGATTTGAGAGTGAGAGAATAAAAAATATGTTTTTCTTTCTTCTAAAAGAGCGCATGAAATTGAGAACTAGCTGTTGTTCGAAAATCTGCTACACCATATAAACTTCGATTAGCCAAATAAAGTGCTTCTGATCTGATCATAGTACTATAGAAAAGTACGTACATACAGATTAAAAGTAGTAGTAACTCATTCTTGCTGCTCGTCAAAGAAAATATTCAAGAAAAAGAAAGTTATTTTACATGATCAATTGTGTATAACACGGTCTTTCCCTTTTCTTTTCAGAATGCAACATCGTTTTAAGGAAAAGTAATCACTTTATTGTCTGTTTTACATAATAAATTTCATATCCTCAAATAGCACAAAACTGAATACAAGAAAAAAACGTCCTTAAACAGTTGTTGTTGTTGTTGGTGGTGGTGGTGGTGGTGCATTTACATAAGTAAATCTTTGAATGACAGGTTTTCGTCGTTGTTTAGCTCTTTTGAATGCTTTTTGGCGTCGAATACGTTCTAAATCATCTTTTGTTGGATCAATACCAAAACAATATTTCAATATATCCATTATAACAATAAAAGCGATCGTGCTAGCTAAAGCGATAATTGCAATATAAGCAAAAGATTTCGAAACAAATTTAATAATAAATAATTTTGCTGAAACAATTTCACAATATCGACCAGAAAAACCATCATGAACACAAGCACATGTAAAATTCATAAATAAACGTTGACAAACACCATTATTTTCACAAGTAACACTTTCACAGTAATCAATCATTATCTCACAATGAACACCTGTCCATCCTGACTCACATAAACATTCAAATGTTGTATTTGATGTTTCGTTACAAGTTCCTAAAATATAACAAATAAATTAACTTTCATTAGATATGTACGTAGATTAATTCTCTATACCGTTATTCCAACATGTTGTTGGTTTACAAGGTCGATGATCATATTGACATTGTTCACCTGCAAAACCAGATTGACACGTACAAATATAGCCGAGATCATTTGTTGTTGTATTCAAACACGTACCATTATTTTCACACGGATTAAGTATATTACATGGATTCGATGAAATATTACATTTTGTACCAATCGTATTTTGATCAGGACAATTCGATGACAACACTAAAGGATTACTTTCATAGTCAATACATAAAAACACACCAATATTGTTTGAACTAAAATGAGCCACGATAATATCTAGTTTCTGATCATTATTCACATCAACGACTGTTACACTGGTGGGCATTGTTCCAGTATAATATAACATTCGACTAACAAACTCACCATTGCCTGCATTTAGGAGAATATCGACATTATTTGAACCAGCATTAGCAACAATGATGTCAGGCCAATTGTCAGCATTAATATCTGACACTGCCACTGATATCGGATGAGAACCAACTTGATGAGTGGCTTGTGATGGAAATGTACCATTACCTCTGTTAAACAGAATGTTTATAGTATTCGAAAGATAGTTTGTTACAACAATGTCAAGTTTATTATCGATATCTACATCACCAAGTACCACTGATAAAGGATAATGATCAGTTTGATATATCTGTTGAGTCATAAATGTACCATTACCCATGTTAAGAAATATACCTATGCTGTTTAAACCACAGTTGGCTACAACTAAGTCCGGTCTGTTGTCACCGTTGAGATCACCTGTTGCTACACGCCATGTTACCGAATCTGTAAAATAGAATGTAGGACTTGTAAAAGTGCCATTGCCGAGATTTAAAAAGACTGCAAGACTATGAGTACCAAAATGTGAAACGATAATATCAGGATAGCTGTCTGCATTAACATCAGCAACTGCTGCAAAACTAGGATAATTGCTAGTTGCATATGTGATCTGATTACCAAAGGTGCCATTTCCTTTATTCAATAACACGCTGATGTTAGCATAAAGATAGTTAGCAGTAATAAGATCAGGTTTAGTGTCGTTATTCAAATCGGCTGCTGTCACCGATAAAGGATGATGACCACTTAGATACATTATTTGATTTGTAAATGTGCCATTGCCATAATTAAGAAAAATGCCGAGATTGCTTGATCCATAGTTCGCGACAATAATATCAGTTCGATGATCACCATTAATATCAGCTGCTGCAACTCCATACGAATGATTACCAGTGCCAGTGATATATATTGTTTGGTTAGAAAAGAAAACACCACGTTGACCTGTATATAATAAAAAAATGATTATAGTGTACATTTTCGAAGATGAAATTGAAACAACTTACTTGCAATTGGTTTAATGAATATGAGAATAAACCATACGCTCAGAATATCAAGCAACATTATTATGATTGAATCAATTAATTTTTTCTCCTATTTCCGGACGTGCCCATTTTTTAGAAGCAATCTCTGGTGCAATAACAAAAATGACAAATAGTTTCCAGGCACGAACATTTAAATAAATGTTGACTTTTATTTATTAAGGTACAAAAATTTTGGTGAATGAAAATGATATGACTCATTTTGAGTGCAGTCGATACACCTGCCACGTTGCTGTTCTTTACTTTGTTATAAATACTGCAAGCAGATTTCGTTGATTCGATGAAATAACAATAGAAATATGAATTATCTATCAGCTCTTTATCGAGCTTTCTTCTACATTTGCTGGTTCACTGCTATTCCATCCTGTATTTCGATTTGCTGTTTTTATTTTGGTTTTTCGAATAATAATGAATGTTTATCGAGCTTAACTATTCCGAAAAATTACGTTATTTTTGGAATATTTATTATAGTTCTTAATATAATTGCACTTACTCTAGTTCGTATTTTTAAAAATCATATACATTTAATTTAACGTATATAATAGGGCGCTCTAAATTCAATGAGATATCCTGGTGATCACGAGGCTACTGGTTATGCATTGATTATGATCGGATATATATTTTTATTCACTTTCGGTGCTTTGATAGTATCATCTTCTGTAAGTGAAACATTTACTGAAACAATTTTTTGTTGGAATCATTATCATTAATATATTTTTTTTTAGATTGTTTTCAAAAAAATCTATGCAAATAATCTTGACAACAATTTAACTTGTTATCCATCACTTCATACATTCACAAATATATTTTTAACATTCACATTTGGATTAGTTTCGTTTGTACTTTTCTCCATTTTAAAAACGTGCGTAAGAAGATAACAAAACAGAATAATAAAATTATGTGATCACTTAAATTTTCTTCTCTCAACTTTCGTTCTGTGTACTTTGTTATCATTTGCATATATAAATTCATTTTATCTGACCCGTATAATATAAATTCAAACAAGTCTTGAATAATGCGCATCTCGATCTATTGCGAATTCATATTTATACTCGTTACAATTAGTTCGATTGTTGTTGAAAGCAAATCATCGAATGGATGTGGTTATGATGTAGAATATTTTCAAAAAAACGATATTATACACATGTATATGTTTAATATTATCTAGGCATGTAATTTAGGTGATTCAACTAAACTCAATGTTCATATTGTTCCACATTCACATGATGATGTCGGTTGGTTACAAACAGTTGATCAATATTACTATTCAGGTATATGAATATTTAAATTATATGGATTGTAAAATATCATGTCGATTGAATTTAGCTGTTCAATATATTCTCGATTCTGTCATGGTTGCATTAGATCAAAATCCTGATCGACGATTTATTTATGTTGAAATTGCTTTCTTTTGGCGCTGGTGGAATGAACAAACAGATGATGTTCGAAATAAAGTGAAAGAATTCGTTAATGATGGTAAATAAAGTTCATTCAACTCTAAATTTATATTGTTTGCAATAGGTCGTCTCGAGTTTATTTCTGGTGGTTGGTGTATGAATGATGAAGGAGCAACTCATTATAGTTCAATCATTGATCAACATAGTTTAGGTGCTGCATTTCTACGTAATGAATTCGGTGAATGTGCAAGACCTAAGATTGGTTGGCAAATCGATCCATTTGGTCATTCACGTGAACAGGCGTCACTTTTTGCACAGGTGAATATATTTGAAAAAATCTATACTGAAACGAATGATACAATGCATGATTTTAGATGGGTTTCGAAGGTGTCTTTTTTGGTCGTGCTGATTATCAGGATATTGGCAGACGTTATAATGCTCGAGCTATGGAAATGATTTGGAAAGCAAGTGCTAATTTAGGTCAACAGGCATGGCTATTCACTGGTATTCTACCAAATGGATATGGTCCACCAATTGATTTTAATGATATCAGAGTAACTCAATGTTTATTCATGATATTATCAGTAATAATATGTTGCTATAGGATGACATTCATCTGCACGATTACAACCTTCCAGAATATGTTCAATCATTTATCGATGCTGCTCACAACAATGTTTGTGTTTTATTATATATGTATATCTCACATTTTCATTTGTTTTCTAGGCGAAAGGTTCAATTACAAATCATACAATCATGACATTTGGTAGTGATTTCGAATATCAGAATGCACTTCATCATTTTAAAAATATTGATAAATTAATCAAATATGTCAATGCTCAAGTACATACATCATCACTGTTTTGTTCAGAAAATAAAAAAAAGATTTTTGTTTTTAAATAGCAAGCGAATGGCAGCGATGTCAATGTATTCTATTCAACTCCATCGTGTTATTTATATGCAGTCAATAAAGCTAATCAAACTTGGACATCGAAATCAGATGATTTCTTCCCATATGCTCATCGTAGTCATGCATATTGGACTGGTTATTTTACATCACGACCAGCTCTTAAATATTATGAACGCTATACAAATAATATTTTACAAATTACAAAACAACTTAATGCACTTGCGAATATTCAAGCAGGAAATGTTATTTTTGACTTGAGTATAAACACAATTTGTTTTGAGATTGAGATTTAAAATTGATGCATTACAGGTGAAGCAATGGGTCTTGTTCAACATCATGATGGTGTCAGTGGCACTGAAAGACAAGCTGTTGCTTTTGATTATGCTCAACGAATGTCTGATGGTATCGATGCAGCACAAGTACGTAAACATATTCGATTTCAACATCATCAACTTTATTTCTTATATGTAGAATGTAATCAATGCAGTTTATGCTAAACTTTTACCGAAATCTGGTCAACCAGGACCTAAAACATCTCAGTTTCTCTGTCAATTATCTAATATTAGTCAATGTTTGGAAATCAATGACCAAGAACGAGTAAACAAAATAAATAATCTTCACTGTTTGTTTGTTTTTCTTTTAAATACGTAGTTTACATTGACACTTTGGAATCCAATTGTTCATCCAGTTATTCAGCATGTCCGTGTACCTGTTAATACAAATTATGTAGTTCGTGATCCAACAGGACAAACGCTTGTTACTGATGTAATGCAAATAGACTAATCGAATATTGAAACGATTTTTCTTGTGCTGTTGTAGCTTGTTCCTGTTTCTGACGAAACAAAACGTATTCCTGGTAGAGCAAATAGCACACAAAATCAAATGATCATCTTTAAAACTAGTTTACCAGCACTTGGTTTCAATACTTATTATTTTGAAAAGAAAAGTCTGTTGTTGAATTTACTATTCATAAAATCATTAGTTTTCTTTAGCGGATGACGAACGAACTATGAAATCCAAAATAAAAACCACACAGAATGATATTTGTATTTTACAAAATCAAGTAAGATAAGAAATGAATTAATCGAAATGAATATCTCGTTCAGTATCTTCGAGTTGAAATCGATGTTCAAGGAAATCTTGTTCAAATTGTTAATCTAAATAAAAGTATTACTGTACCATTTACTACTCAAGGCTTCTATTGGTACGAAGGTTTTCCAGGTAATGTTGAAGATCCCGATCATCAAGTGTCAGGCGCTTATATCTTTCGACCATACAATCAAACTGCACAGCCAGTAAGCACAACACGAACAACTACATGTATAAAAGCGCAAACTGTTCAAATAGCAAGAATTACTTTCAATAATTGGACGAGTCAAGAAATAATTTTATATGAAAATGGAAATGTTGTTGAAATTGAATGGACAGTTGGACCGATTCCTATCGATGATAATATTGGAAAAGAAATTGTTATTCGTTATGATACAGATATTCAAAATCAAGCAAAATATTATACGGATGCAAATGGACGTGAAGTTCTCGAACGAATACGAGATTATCGACCAACATGGAACTATTCAATGAATGAACCAGTCAGTGGAAATTATTATCCAATTAATAGTCGGATTTGGATTAAAGATCAAACTCGACAATTAACTATTCTTACAGATCGTTCACATGGTGGCGGTAGTATTCATGATGGTTCTCTTGAAATTATGGTACATCGACGTGTTCTCTTTGATGAAGGATTTTTTGTTGCTGAAGCTTTAAATGAAACTGCATTTGGTCAAGGTCTCGTTGTTCGTGGTCGACATATTCTTATTGTCGATTCACCTATATCAAGTGTTCGTCAACATCGTATTCTCGCACAACAATTATACATGCATCCACTTGCAACATATTCACTTATTCAACAATCATATGCTGATTATTCATCGACATATCATCTAACATGGTCAGCATTGATCGATGCACTACCGTTAAATATTCACTTATTGACATTAGATCAATTGGGATCAAAGAATTATCTTATTCGTCTTGAACATTACTTTGAATTAAACGAAGATGTTCTATATTCACAACCAGTTACATTTGATTTGCAATCTGTATTTCAATCTATTGGAACAATTACAAATACCCTCGAATTAACACTTGCTGGAAATTTTCCTTTAACAGAACTACGACGATTCAATTGGACAACTACGGATCAAATGAAAATGCATCCTAGTTCATCATTATCATTACAGGCAACAACTATTACATTGAATCCAATGCAAATTCGAACAATCAATATTACAATTGCATAGAATTCCTACTATATTTACTAAGAGACTTTCTAATTATTATATCACCTTGGAGTTTCTTTCATTTTTCAGCTTGAATAGGTGTTTTTCAGTCTAAAATTTCAATAATTCTATTTTACAAAATTTTGTCAAGAACGAATACTCGATATGTAAACATGATGAAGACAAAGAAAAACATTCTTTAATGAGTTTTAAGGTGTATGTTAAGATATATTTTCAAAAGCTTTTAATAACGTAAAAATTTTTGAATTCGATTATTATTTGTATCAGCAACATATAGATTTAGTTGATTATCTAGTGAAACAGAATAAGGTGCGCTTAATGTTGTTGCATTATTACCGCTTACATTTGTGATCCCAACAATAGTCGAACCGTTTGTTTGGCCAGCATAAAATATTTGAATGCGTTGATTACCGTGATCACAAATATACATATTACCCATTGGATCTAAACACATACCGAACAACACTATTAACTTCAGTATTAGCAATGATTAAGCTATTAGAACATGAGTCAAAGTATAAGCCTCTCGAAGTATTTAATTGCGTTGTATTTATTCCTGGTCCATTTCCACCAAATATTAAAGTGCCATTAATATCACTCGGTCCATATCCCAATATTCGATGATTATAAGTATCTCCAACATAGAACATGCTTAATCTTGGGTTCAAATCAATACCATAAGGAGTGGCCAAAGAGTACCCGCCAACCAAACCAGACGCTATTATAATCAATAAAAACAAGTTATTTGATAAAACGTATCACTCTTTATACATATCATACCTATCCAGCCAGCAACTGTCTTTCCTGAAGTAGCTCCATTTTTCCAAAATTGTATTCGATTATTAAACGCATCTGCAATATACAAATCTTCATTTCAATCTAATATCACTCTTGGTGGAACGTTGAATTGATCTAGAGATTTTCCAGAAGTACCATTTCCAGCTACAGTTTTTCCAACTAAACCACCTACAGAATATTTCTGAATTCGATTATTGGATCGATCAGCTACATAAAAATTATATGCATGGTCTATAACAACATCTTGAGGCCTATTCAATTGGTTACTTCCATTTCCTGCAATACCGGTTGTTCCAGCTATGGTAATACCAGTTTTATTCCATCGAAGTATAGGTAAGATACTGTTTGTCTTACTTGATGGGATTGATTCTATCAACAAAACAATTAGAATAATCCCAATGATTATGAGAATAAATACAATTGAAATCATAAAAGCAACAAAACATCGACGTGAACACCTAAATATATAATATCAAGAATAGATATAATTATTATATTATTACAAGTCCAAACATAATATACATACACATTCTTCTTCCTTCGTTTTAATCGATGATGATAATCTTTGGCAATACCTTTTTCATCTTGAAACTTATTTTGACTTGACTGTAATCAAGTCATTTAGGTTTATTTTTTTATGAAACAAAAAAATTCTATGCTACCTCAAAAGCATTCATCACTTTCATTAATCGACTGATAGATGAGATAGATTCTGTTACGCTTGGATTTGACTAGAAGAAAGAGAGATTACAAATATTTATATTCGATTGCAAACCTTGTTGTTTGAATAAATTGATTGATTAAATTGATGAAAATCATTTTGTTTTTTTGATCGTTTTCTTTTGTTATCTATATTAGTGGGAGTCGTTCTTGCAGATTTAACAGTCACATGAATGACACTGTTCGATCGTTTTTTTTTCATTGACAAATGCTTCGATTTGCAAATTTCAACACAAATGAAATGAATTATAATATATGTATATTTTTTCATCAGTCGGCTGCGTAAATATTAATATCTTTTTGTACGGCATCTGACGAGAACTAATAGTTTTTATGCAAAAAATATGCTTCTTATTTTATTTTAATCGAAATGTATTTCTCTCTGTGAACGAAAAGGAATAAGTTTAATGTAACATTATTTTCTTTATCGACGACAATTATAAACTGCGTGTATTCATTGACACAACGTTCCTATCGCAGAAGATACTTTAGCCATGTTAGCAGGATAAAACTCCGGACTATTGATGTATGGTTCCAATTTTTGTATGGTCGCATCATTGGCATTATTAATGTCAAAAGTTACTAACTCTTCAAGAAAACTTAGTTTACGAAACATATTTATGCATGCACGCCAATCTTGAGGTTTATCACCATTGAGTAGAATATAAACAGGTTCCGTACAGTGAACTACCATTGATGGGGGATTTTTAAAAGCGCAAATTTCAGTAATTTGAGATTTTGAAATTGAACGAATGGTTATGAAGAAATCATGAGTGATCACAGAATACGCAAAATGACATTTTTGTAATTTCAACTTGCTGTTTCACTATGCCGATGAGATTATATGTGTATTTATTTATTCGAAATAAAAAATTATAAACAAAAAGAATAAGCAAATCATCAATAACCATATGTAAATGTATGTTGTAGTTAATTTCATTGAATTTGATACTGATTGTGCATTTGCTAGTGTTGTCAAGATGGTTGTCATTGTCGTGCCATTGATTGAGTAAACAGGTGAATTTGTGAATGTTGATGCTACCGTTGTCAAATCATCTAAAATAATCGACAATTATATTCAATCAATCTATTAATTAAGAAGTTATTATCACTATTTAAAATTTGAAATCGTTGAACACGATTATTTCCATCGTCGCTAACATACAATGAACCTTGATTATCAAATGCCACAGCGATTGGAAAGTAAAATTGATCTGCTCTGGTTCCTACAATACCTGTACAAGCAGCAATACAAACTCCACTATTAGCATTTGGTGCCCATCGAACAATTCGATTATTTCCACGATCAACAATATACATATAGTCATTCATATCAACGACAACTGATTCAGGATAAGACAGTTTAGTTAAACTACTACCAGAATCTGCTGTAATCCCTGCAACAGTCGTGCCAAACGTTGCATTAAACATCCATTTCTGAATTCGATGATTGGACGTGTCAGCAATATAGATTGCTTTCGTATCATCTACATAGATCCCATTTGGTTTGTTCAGTTGATTACTTGCCGAGCCTGCTATTCCATTGCCAGCTGTGACTAATGGTATCGATGAATTTGGCATAAAGCGAAAGATCGTGTTTTGATAATAGACACTCAGATACACAATTTCATTCTCATCAATGAACATATTAAAACTGTTTATAGCTTTATCGGTTATAAGCATTGTCACAGGAACAAAACCGTCTACTGAATATTTTTGAATTCGTGAATTACTACGATCCAGAACGTAAATGAATGTGTTCCTAACATGAATATTACATGGATAATCGAATGATCTAGGACTAGAACCGCGTCCCAATCCAAAAAACTGCTCAGTACCAGGATTGTTTATAGACACATAGACAATTCGATTATTCACAGTATCCGCAATATAAAGTATGCCATCATTAGAAATCGATATACCTCTGTTCCAATACAGGTAGCCTATTCCGGATCCTGATGCACCTGAAGCCTGTCCTGCTGCAGTCGTTGCATTAACAGACCAAGAAGCCGAAGAAGGTATATTCAGTAATCCTAAATATGCTTTTCTTTTATCATCCGATAAGTTTCTGACACTTTACCTTCAACATTGGACAAAAAAATTATTATTAGTAATGGCATCGATAAAAGAAAACTCATTTTTTAAAATGAGAAAAATATTTTTAATTTTTAATTTAAACAAAAAATATGACTTTTGTCAAAATAGGAAATTATTTTTTTATAACAAGCAATTCTTAATAGAATCAGTCATCAAGTAGAAATTGCTATTTGCCGATTAACTCTATTTCTCCATTTTCGAATGAAATAAATGATGATTTTGATTAGTACGGGTATGAGAATTTTCGAAATTCTTGTCCAACCACCAATGATACCAAATAACGTAGTGATAATGTAAATCATACTATTTCTTGTTTCAATTCTATAACGACACTCGATAGGATCACATTCTTCATAATACTGATCATAGAATTGTGTTGAATTCCATTGTTCAATCATTAGATTTTTTAGAAGATTTTCAATTGTTGTATTCGGATAATATTGACTTGATAATGACGAATTAAGAGCTATGATTTCGTTTGTTGTGTATGCTTCGAAATAATATTGTAATAGATTTAAACATTGTTGATCATAAAAACATTGAAGATTCGATTGAAGTAGTGATTCCATTGTATAACATCCTGCATAAAAACCTGTTACATTGAAAACTCTTCTATTATTAACACCATTGAATAGAGAGGAATTATCGATACATGTCATTGATAAAGCACAATTACAATTATATATTCGACTAGTTATTCGTATATAGCTTGCATCATAACGTGGAAGTTTTGCTGGCATATCTTCCGTATAATGACGTACTTTGTAATTTGTTTGTCTTCCAGAGGGTAAAACATTTCCTTGTATCATCTTTCTAGTCATATTCAGTGATAATAGAAAATTATTTGTTGTTGAAAATTTAAATTGATCAATGAATGCTTGAATTTGTGATTGAAATAGTTCAAATGGTACAATTGATGCAGTGATGTATTGACGTGAATTAAATTCAACTAAACGATTAGATATTGTACTTTCAATTAACTGGCAAAGTGAACGTAGACCTACGAATTGAAATGAGCCTATTAATCGAAAATCTCCAGAAACAAAGAAACCACCATGGTATATAGCAGCAGTGGTAATATAATAAATCCACTGATCACCGATAAAAAAACTACTGCATATTTGATGAAGTTGATATTCAATATTGAGAATTTTTCTATAGTCGATTGATATATGTTGACAAGGACATGTTAGAGATTGTGAATATGTTGAATTCAACTGTGAATATTGTTGGAGAGTAGGTTTTTCTACATTGATTGTTATTTCAATATGTTCTAATGATGTATAAAATAGAAGAATTGCTGATGATAAAATGAGCGATAAAATGAATAATCTTGTTGCGACTTGTTGAATTTTAACTTCATATTGATCAGTTGAAGGTGGTATCGAACGAAATAGATTAAGATTCAGACAAAAATCTTTGAATTTCTCCGATAATATTCTAATTCGTTTTGCTTTTGTTGTCGCTTAAAATATAAATTTGAGAGAGTTATATTAAAAGTATTTCGCTGAATTATATGACTTACTCTTAACTTTCTGCATTTTTCGTTTCTTTTTTCTTACAAACTTGACTATTAGTGGTACAATCCATCGTAGAACTGTAATCAGTCCACCGAATATACCAAACAAAGTAGTGATAACGTAAATCATACTATTTCTTGTTTCAATTTTATAACTACATTCTAGTGGTTGACATTCTTCATAATATTGATCATAAAATTGTATTGAATTCCATTGTTCAATCATTAGATTTTTTAGAAGATTTTCAATTGTTGTATTTGGATAATACTGACTTGAAAATGATGGATCAAGGGCAGTCGTATTTCTTAGAATAGACGATGACAAATAATTATCTAATTGATCTAAACAGTTTCGATCATAAAAACATTGAAGATTTGATTGAAGTAATGATTCAATCGCATAACATCCTACATAAAAACCAGGAACATTGAAATATCCCAGATCAGTATTATCATTCCAAACCAAGGCTGGTTTGATACATCTATCCGATTGGCTACAACTGCATCCAAGATAAGACGATGCAGTCGACAGAACAGGACTTTGATCATATGCAGTTAGTACATAATTTGTCAATAGTCCAGATAGTAAACTATTTCCATGACTTATATTTCGCACAGTAATTAGTGATAGTAGAAAATTATTTGTCGTTGAAAATTCAAATTGATCAATGAATGATTGAGTTTGTGAATGAAATAGTTCAAATGGTACAATTGATGCAGTGATGTATTGAAGTGAATTAAATACTATCAAATGATTTGATATTGTATGTTGAATTAAATCACAAAAAGCACCTAAAGATTGAAATATATTGGAACCTATCCAGAAAAAACTCATATTAACAAATGTATCTCCATAAGAGTTTGCAATATAAGTGATCCATTGATCATTAATAAAAAAACTCCGGCATATTTGATGAAGTTGATATTCAATTTGGAGAATTTTTCCATAGTCAATTGATATATGTTGACAAGGACATGTTAGAGATTGTGAATATGTGGAATATAATTGTGAATACTGTTCGAAAGTAGGTTTTTTCATATGAACAGTTTGTGTAATATTGATTAAGAATGTATATAAAAAAAGAATAGCTAGTAGAACAATGAGAAAGAACATATATAATCTTGTTGATATACGTTCATTTTTAAGTTGATGTTCGTTTGTTGAAGGTGGTATAGATCGAAATACATTCAATTCTAAACAAAATTTCTTCAATGTTGGAAATAAATGTGAAATACAAGTGTATATCATTGAGAATGAGAGTGATAATCGTTGTCTTTTCTTTCTCACGAATTTAACAAAACGTGGAATAATATATCGTAAAATTGTGATCAAACCACCAAATACACCAAACATTGTAGTTATAATATAAATAAAACCCTTGTTTCTTTCAATTGTATAACTACATTGTAGTGGTTGACATTCTTTATAGTATTGTTCATAGAATTGTATCGAGTTCCATTGTTCAATCGTTAAATTATCGAGAAGATTTTCAATTGTTGTATTTGGATAATATTGACTTGGTAATGATGAATTAAGAGCTAGTGCATTCATTGGTGGATTAGTTGATAGATAGATTTGTAATTGATCTATACATGTTTGATTATAGAAGCATTGCAGATTTGATTGAAGTAATGATTCAACTACATAACATCCAATATACAAACCGGGAACATCGAAAAATGTGTTGTTATCAGTAAGATTATAAAAAGTCAGTTGTTTGATACATGTAGCCGATCTATGACAATCACAATCCGAATATTTGACGGATGTCGATGTTACTAGCTGATTAATGATATGTAAATTGTAATTTGTTAATTGTGCAGAAAGAAAAGCATTGCCTTGTATTGTTTTTCGAGTCATATTGAGAGATAATAAAAAGTTGTTCGTCGTTGATGATCGAAGTAGATCGATAAACGATTGTGTTTCTGACTGAAATAATGTAAATGATACAACAGATGCAGTGATATATTGAGTGGAATTAAATTGAATTAAACTATTATAGATCGTGCTTTCAATTAATTCACAAAATATTCGTAAAGCTTGAAATGTATACGATATTGTTATTCGAAAATCGGCGTTAATAAATAAATTCTGATCAATTGCATCATTACGAGCGATCCAATCGTCAGTAATAAAGACGCTACTGCATATTGGATGAAGGTCATATTGAATCTGAAGAAAATATTCGTAGTTAATTGATATTTTTGCACATGGACATGTGAGAGTTTGTGAGTGTGCTGAATATAAGTGCGAATATTGTCCAAATGTAGGCTTTTCAACATTGATCGTTTGTGTAATAGTGATGATGGATGTATACAAGAGAAGAATAATGATCAATCCAAATAGTAATAAAATATATAATCGTGTTGATATACGTTCATTTTTAAGTTGATGTTCATCTGTTGAAGGTGGTACAGATGTAAATAAATTAAGATTTTGATAGAAATTTTTAGTTTTTCGCCACAGATGAAGAGTTTTTTTATACATATGTGTGTCTCAAAAAAAGTGCATCCTACAATAAAATATATTTTAATTGCTTTTTCTTTATCTCAACTTAATAGCTTTCACTCGTGAAACATTTCCGTTTCGATAATTGTTTTTTTTCTCGAATAAGTTTATTAAGTAAAAGTAATCGAACTAAAAAACAATCAACAAATTGTTAAAAATTCTATTTTTCTGTCCTAGCAGGTGGAACTATTTGATTGTTCGATGTATCGGGTGGTGGTGTTGATGCCACTGGATGCTGAACAACAGTATTTACCACATTTCGAACTTGACTGTAATTCTGTTTACGAAATAATACCTAGAATACGTATGTCAAAAACTCACTCTCCATAAATAATATCGAAATATTGCTTACCATTGGTGGAGAAAGTTCTAAAATAGGAATCTCAAATGATGGCATTTCTGTCATGATTGTGTTTTTGTACGAACTTAATCAAATGGGATACCAAAGAGCTTTTATACTTCACTTCCATCGATTTGTTTACTCACGAAAGAGAACAAACCAGGTTACCTTTTTCAAAAAATTATTTTTATCGTTCACTGGATGATGAAACGAGAATCACGCCATGATTTTTATGGGTGTACGTACTTTCATGCGAATTAATACCTCGATAGCTCACGTACATTTTCTTTCTCTTATTTCGGTCAAATTTATTATAGTGCACGGCGATAAAAGAAAGAGCAATTCTACTCAACCCCTAAGCGAATTTAATCAAATTATATACTATATTCTATCTCATAAACATAAGAAATACTATCCGTTTATAATTTCATTAGATTGAAGATTACTTGAGAAGCATGCCACAATCTTCTACCGTAGCCATCATTTTCAATCTTATATCTATAACCAGCAATGTCTTCACATTATTCATGTCAGCAATTGTATCTATTTTATTAATTAAATTTTTAATTCATAGAAATAATGTTATCATACTCTTGTTGAGTAATTGTTACATAGCTATATTCGGATCTTCATTAATTTTATTAATTAACTGTATCTATATGTTGAAAGGTGATTATGAAATATACCTTGGCCAAGAAACATTCAGTTGTCGAATGTTAGGATCTATATTCAAGATCATATAATATGACCATTTTTCAATAAATGCTCATACAGGATTGATCGAATCTGGAATATTAGTTGTATTAAATTGAAAATATGTACATTCATTGATTCCCATATTAATAAACAATGGTGTCCATTGTAACCAATACACTAAACTATGATTATGAAGCATGGAATTATATGGTGTTTGCCACATGCTATAATGCTTTTTGAAAGTTGCAGGATTCATTGAATTAGATGCATTATTCCACCAATGGTTGGCTCCCAAAAATGATATCTAGCACCATTTCCTAATAACCACCATGCTGATCATACCCTGTCCGCATGATAAATGAATTTTAGCTGACCATACTCCAAAAGTAAATTCCTGACGATTCAATCGATTGTTTTGTACATATGCATTATAAATTGAATCAGTGTAGTTTTGTATGCCACCACTGATATTCACATCGACTTCATGAGCCCAATTTTTTGGATTTGGTGCATAGGCTGCTTGACCAATGATAATTATCACCAGGATTAAAAGTAAAATTAGTGGGATCCCAAGCATCGACTAGATAACTGATAAATAGGGCAAAACAAAAAAATAAAACATGAGAATACTGAAGAAATGAATGTGCAATCTTTGATTTTTATAGATGAAAATTGATAAAGAAAGGGATTTTATTTCTTTTTTTTGCAGTATTTACTCAAGGATAGTATTGTAAATTGAGAAGTTTATTTCATTTGTCTATGTCATAGATAGTTTTAATTAGTATAGCGTTGGTGACAGAATCTATGTCATCGTCAACAAGCGATATACTCGTTGTACTGACGTCAGTGAGACATGATCGAACAAACATTTTTACTCGAAATTTAGGTTTACAGGATCAATATATAGAGATATGTATTCTTCTTTGAAGAAAAATGTATAAATATATAGACGAGACTCAGACTTTTCTGCAGACAACGATAGTAATTTCAGATATGCATGGAAGGTATAAATTTAATTGTACTTATTTTTG
>Ga0209935_1003307_pt1 | contig 16906 bp, 17 predicted proteins | sample ThiBio_1000_plan_2_FD_183958 | JGI IMG/M metagenome (GOLD analysis project Ga0209935, IMG submission 183958) | Wastewater bioreactor microbial communities from Cape Town, South Africa - Thiocy_cont_1000_plan (SPAdes) | ecosystem: Engineered > Bioreactor > Thiocyanate-remediating >... | reverse complement strand
GCAAAAACCAGAAGGTAAGACTCCATGCATTATTATCTGCTCCTGTCACAAAGCAACTATTTGGAGTTTACAAAAAAAACAATCAGTAATCAACATGAGCAACGACAAGGATGGGTAACGTACTAGGTACCCTCAGGTACAAATTTGATCTGGCCAGCAGCCGCAGGAATTACCATAAGTATGAATGGTATTCCCCAACCATAGCACTGATAGATCCCAAATCGTACCCACTTCCCAATTGACTTATCAAGGCTGAGGTGCTGTCCCAAATAGAGCTGAGAATGGAGACAACAAAATTATGAATAAAATCGCTTGCGGTTTCGTTCTCACCTCAAGGCACATATTGAAGGCAATAATAACCCACCAAAATACTGCCGCCAGGAATCCAAACTGAATGATCGCACCTTGGAACGTGCACAGGGGACTCCCAAAGGATAACGTGGACTCATCAAGCTGAAATGTGATCACTGGCAAGCCCAAGGAATCATAGCCTTGCAAAGTTCCTGGTGGAGACGCATAGGCGCCTCCACCACACCACGTGTTTTCATAACCAGCATAAGTTGGCAAGATAATTCCCCCAGCCTAAAGAAGCGGTTATTTAGTGAGGATGAGCTTTGAATAGATGTTTCCACAAAGGGTGACGTACAGCTATGTTTGCTGCCCCTGCGGTCATGATGATCAAATTTCTAGGGAAATCTCTTGTTCTAGGATAGACTGCCATCGCAATAATCAAAATCGCGGTCACAACCTAAGGTGTTGTTGTTAAAACAATGTGAAATACACATGCGTAGTGTTTGCGTACTTACCCAAGATATCCAACCCAATACACCCTGCATCACTTTCACGTTGGTATATTGTTGATCGGATAGAGAAGGGAGCGGGCAAGAGAAAGCACAAAAACCCGTTTCAGGTGAAGCTACGAGAGGCGCTTGACAGATGACTGGCACGGGGATGGTGAACGGCTTTGAGGCCGAGCAGGGGATGGACAGATTCATGCCATGATATTCATAGGAATAATTGCTGGCCTGATATAGCGAAACGTTGCCCGCCAAGGAGTCGAAAATGGGTTGACTACAGTTCAGCGGTGGGGAGTATCCTGGTGGATAATATGCGCCAGTCCCTAAAAAAGAACTCCGTTAGACAAGATTGCTCTAGGCCGAAAAGGAAATTAGAAAAGAAAAAAGCGCTAAATTAAATTTGAATTTGCCAAAGAAGGGAAGCTCCGCACCAAGTGTGACCGTCAGGTGACCAATGCATGCTGCCTCTGAGAATACATAGAGAGAGGGTTAGGGTTGGAATACGCAGGGATATTCCTAACTTGGAAGCGAACATGGGTGAGGGAGGTACCGTATTCAGTACAAACGTCCAAACATGGTTGTGCAGGAACAGGAATGAATGTGCCTAAGAATTATCAGAGTTAGATTTCTAGGTCTTTGGTAGAACGCCTCCTCTTACCATTGCCATCAGTCGCGCAGGGTCGGAGCCACGTGCTGCAGAGAAGACGGAGGATGTTGGACCGGCACGGTTCCGGAATCAGCTTATAGTTTATAAGGTTGCTTTGTGAGTTGACGATGTGCTCGGCTGTAGCGAGGGTGGAGTTTGCGGGTAGGAAGATCGGGGTCCCCACTGAGAAGCCGGACCGAGGAATAAGGGGGGTGAGTTCGTATGAAAAAAACAAGCCTACAAGGGTACCGTACCATCGACAAACGAAGAACAGGCAATACTTGTTGACAACTGACATGACTGGCCTCCGATATACTCAACCAAGAACGCCGCCATGATACAAAGCACGATGAGCACACGGAGCAGAGCTGGGCTCATGTTGCACTCTGTCATCTGCGGAGTGTGTTAAAACAAAAAATAGCGATCGGTTGTCAGGAGCTTTTGCCTCGCCAATAGATTAGGAGGCTGAAGAATGAAGACAAGGGCCAAATATTCGAACGCGTCCTCCTGCCAGACAACCAAAAAAAATTTAATTAGGCAGAGGGTCCGCAGAGCTGTTCTGGGCTGGCGGGAATATGAGTTATGGTCAGCTGACTTCTACGGAAAAATTAAGTTGAAAGCACCTTTACAGCGGTACCGCCTCCTTTCTTGTGCGTTCCTTGTCCCAGAGAATATAATACAAAACTTGGGTCAAGCAGGCACCGAATTTCAATATTCCTTTTTTGTTCGAATTTTCGGCCTGTCCTGTTGTGCGACAGGCAGATTTTGTGGCAGGATAGAAGTTTTGTGACACTACAGTATCCCTCTCTTCCCCCCTTTAAAAGCAGAGCAGAAAGTTTCGTCAATGAGAATAGCCACAGGCAAAAGCAGCGAGGAGGTGGTACTAACCTAGGCAACTCCGGCATAAACCACCGCGACTGTCCGAGGTTTCGAGTCAAAGTCAAGACGTGTTGCGCAAACGTGACGCCAACTTTGGCTTGTTACACCCCCTTCTTTTCCGGGGGAGGAGAAGGACTGTTAGCGAGCGAAAGGAAGATGCCTCTTCATTCTGCCCACTCACTGCCTCTGTGGCAGTGGTTCTGCTCTCCATCCTAGTGCACAAAATTATCTTTCGTTGTTTTATCACTTTTCGTTTCTACGTGTAGTTTTCCCGAGATATTTTTTTTAGGGTTAAGTTTCTTCGCCAGTAAACAAAGAAGAGAATGAGCGTACTTAATAGAGAGAAGGATACTACAGTGTTATATTTTTGGGGTAGCTTACAAATTGAATTGTTTCATGGATTCCTGAAGGAAAATGGAGGACAAAAGGCGCTTCATCCCTTTCTTGGTGTCTGCCTTTTTGAGGAAGGAATGACTCAACAAATCCTCAGCGGACGCTCTCAAGGCTGGCAGTGGATCCAAACACTTGCCCATGAAGTCTTTGAACAATGGTGTCACTCCGTCAGGCTTGCGAAAAGGTTGCGGATAACCTGTATTCATTTTTAGTCCGCCTATTACTTTACTTTGCGTGAGGTTTCTTTACCCACTGTCCCAGCAGTATACATTGCTCGAAGTGCAGAAGATCGATGCGGCGGCTTGCCATTCGCAAGCTCGAGAATGCATATCCCAAAGCTCCAAAGATCTACTGCCTTATAATGAGGTCAGGAATGGGGGAAGAATGTATGTTCTACCATACCCTGTCGTATGGTTGCCTGCGAATCATTTCGGGAGGCATCCAATAGGGCGAACCGCACATGTGGTAGTTGTCCGCACACAAATCGGTCTCAGTAATACACAAGCCAAAATCGATTAGTTTCACGTCACCGTGAATCGTCATCATAACCTATTTGTAAAGAATCTGAGTAAACAGACAAGTAAGCTTTAACATTGAAGAAGCTTACGTTTGCACTCTTCAGATCACGGTGCACAAAGCCTAACTTGTGCAGATAGGAAATCCCCTTCAGCATCTCCTGTGCCACATAAGCAGCCTGCTTCTCATGGAATGCGCCGTGACCCTTTATCGCCTCCGTCAAAGTCCCTCCCTCCATAAACTCCATGATCGCCCATATCTCATTTTCAACCTAAATATGGGGTGTGTTAGTTAGGTAACCTTATCGGGGATATGTCGTTTAGCTCACCAGATAGGAATAATAGTACTTGACGATGTTGGGATGATCCATGATACTCAAGAAGTGTACCTCTTTTTCATTCGTCTTCTTCTGCTTTTTTTCGGTGTGCTGCATTTTCTTCACCGCCACTTTACCCTTCTGCCCCTTCTGAAGATTGCGCGCCGAATAAACTCTTCCGTACCCGCCATGCCCCACCTCCTTCTCGACCTTCAGTTCCTTCTTCACAACGCCATCAGATACAAGGTCTCCGATTGGGGGAGGGTTGCTGCCACTCTTGGGCTTCTTCCTTGCTTTCTCTTCCTTCTCAACTCCTCCTGCGCCCCCAGCGACGCCGCTCTCACTTGTGGGAAGCTTGGAAGGCGCTTCTTCATCATCAGTAGAAGTCGGCGAGCCTCGCGCACCAGCTTTTCTTGCTTTGGCGCCAATTAGAATTGGCGGTTGACCCGGTTCGTAGGTATATATAAATGACAGCTTCAACAAGAAATGAATACAATTCAACAAGGTGGTCAGATCCTATGTGTGATTGAAAAGACAGAATTAGATGAATACTGGCTTGCTTGCAAGAAAAGGATAACTAACCTGTTTATCTTCAATGAGTTCTCCCTTGATCTTAGCATGGCGCACTTCCTTTTTGATTGTCTCATCGAGGTCGTTAAAACAAGCGATCGGAATGGGCGATAGACTTCGATTCCTTGCTTTCATCTCTTCCTTTGCTTTTTTCTTTTCTCCTCGGTGCGCTTTTTTCTATGAGATAAGCGAGGAAGGGTCAGCGATAATATTTTCAGTTGCTGAATCACTCACCGTCGCGTGCCTGCTGATTGGGGCTGGCCCAACCGGTGCGCCTTTCTTGCCAATCAGCTTTCCAAAGTTCGTTTTCATGCGGTCCATGAAGCGAGACTTTTCCTTTGCAGGCGACCCAACGTTCACCACTTCTACATCCAAAATCTCCACGGGCAAAGCTTTGTTGTTCGTTTTAGTTTTTAGGTACACTTAGCGCAGCAATTGGGGTTCTGATCACTTACCTTCAAGAGAAAAAGATGAATGCCTCCGCAGAGGGTTAGACCCTAGCATCTCACTTGCATCAAAAGGAGTTTCGGCAGCTGCAAAGCTGCGTGATCTTGTGCGCTCCCTAAAACCCATCGCAGCCATGTTAAGCGCGTTGGAATCATTCTCCGAACGAAGTTCCATGGCTTCTCGCTTGGTGGCAGCTGGCTTGCGTCTTTTCCTTCACAAGTTCGTTCTCGTGTAATTTCCTAAAAGGGAGTGGTGACAAATTAGGTAAGTGTTGTTTTTCGTTTTGTGGCTGCATTTCCTCCTGCCGCTCGTCAACTGTTCGGCGAGAATGATTGCTAAGGTGCCAGGAAACTACTTCCCTCTCCATATCTTTTCGTGCCTCAGCTATCTCCCTGTCTATCGCTTTGCTCATCTTGAGAGCTGCCCGCGGTAACGCAAGAAGAAAGAAGCCGAACGTGTTCGTGGCGTGTTGACGACTTTACTCTATCTCCTTTCCTACATCTTCCGAGCGTTGAGTGCGACGGAGAAGCAAGACGGGCCAAAAATGACGGTAGAAGCGCGAGATGCCGGACAGCGCCAATCGATGCAGGTCTTCCAAATCCAGATAAGTAGATAAAAACTATGTGCAGGAGGAAGGGATCGGAAGATCTGCAACGAAGCGGCGGCAGGGGGATCCTCGGTATCGAAGAGCTCTTTCTGTCGGTGTAACACCCCAGACGAACGGCGCTGAATGCCGCATGACGCAGCGGAGAACGCAGCAAGTTGTTGGGGAAGTGCAGAAGGACCCAAAGCTCCAAAGATTACATTACATTGTACGCATACCCCTGTGTAGCTCAATTCTCTACAGATACCTCGTTGCTGCATTGAAGCAGATGGGTACAAAGTTCTACTTGCAGCGGTCTGTTCTTGAAGAACTTGGCACCTCTCAAAATAATCGAATCTAAACTCTTTTCACCCCCCCCCGGTAGAAGTCATTGTCAGGCTGTGCTAAGACGGGGGTATTACCTCAGATTTGCGTAGTTCGGTGAGAAAGATTTTGCTAAGCCTGTCGCCGCGCAGGGCATTCTTATTTCCTACTGACTACTCTTGCCATGAGTTCAGGCTGTAAGAGCCGGGCACGCACTGTCGTTTCTTGCACAGCCGTTATTCCAGGAAGTGCATAGACAAACTTGCCATACCGTTCAGCATCCTGCTTTTGCATCCATGTCTTCAGCTCCAGCTATTCTCGTTCGTCCCTTGTTGCAGGTTCTGGTTTTCGATTGAAAGGAAAGCGGACAACAAGCAAATGACAATACGCTGAGGTGACCGATTCTGCAGCGCTAGCACAAGTTTTGTGGTCCCAAGAACAGCCATTCTCTCTTGCCCACTTCAATACCCCAAGGTGTCGATATTTCGCCGCCAGCGCACAGGTGTTGCTATTCCAAGAACAGCCATTCTCTCTTGCCCACATCAATCCATCCAGATTTTACGAGAAGCAAAATTGATGCAAGTCTTGTGGTCCCACGAGCAGCCATTCTCTCTTGCCCACTTCACAATTTCAATGTGCCTACTGACGGCAGCATGGCTACAAGTTTTCCTCCGACCATTGACATCCATTCGCTCTTCAGCCCTTGGTACCCATACTTCGGGCTAGGAAAGCGATACCCTAAAAATTTGCAAAAAATGAGGATGGGGTTATCCAAGACAAGGCTATAAAACAGAGAGGACTTTATTCAGATTTCATCCAATAACAAGATCTATCCCCCCATATGGCCAAATGGAGGCTTAGTCCCGGAACGTGTTCCCAGAGCTTTCACACATCCGAGGTGACCGCCCAAAGCTTGGAGAATAAAGAAAACCAGCCTGAAATAGCGCGCTCAGCGGGAGAGCAAGCATTGTTTGCTGTGACGATCACTGACGTGACGATGGTACTTCCTGAATTGGTCACCGTTACATTCACTGGATATGTGCCAACAGCCAATGCCGCTCCAACAGAGATTGATTGAGTCACCACCGCACTCGGAGGAAGTGCAACGGTGCCATTCAAAAGTGCGCTCACATCGGGCATCACATCACACACTGTCTGGTTTGCAACAGCAAGATCTTTTTTTGTTTGTTTGTTTGTGTTAAGTTTGTTGGCATGTGTTGTTTTTTTTTTTTGTTGTTGTTACTTTGTTTTTTTTGGTGTAGTTGCAAGGGGAGGGAACGAGAGGGGGAGACATACATGGAGTGCTCAGAGTATATAACAGGGACTGAACAATCAATTGGTCGTATTGCATATAATCAAATGGCAAACGGCCGTAATTGATTGGTGCCAGGGGCCAAAGGGCGAGATCAACCCTGTTGACATGCTTGGGACCCAAACTGTCCTTTACGGCAGCAAGTACAGAGCCTGTGTTGTACCGAGCAACAACATAACCGCCTGTCGAGAGGGTGGCATTGAGGGGCACAGTATCTTCTGTTGTGATGTTATTAATTCCAGCAAGAACAGGGTGAGTGGACCAAATAAAATCTTGTGGTCCCGCAGAATGCTGTCAAAAAATGAGTTAGAGTTTTTTGGGTTGGGAACCAACAAAAGGAGGAGAACTCACATAAGAAGAGCCGTAGATAATCCTTGAAGGGATAAGCACTTCATATTTCTGGGCAAACTCTCCGAGAGGAGTGTACTCATCGACTGGGTTAAAGCTCGAACTAGCCCAAAAGGCGAGAACTACTCCCCCACCGGCATCGATGAACTGGCCCAGACCGTCTCCAAGGAGGGCCGGCAAAAAGTACGTCCAATCACTCCACACCAACACCAAATCCATTCCTTTGATATCAGAGTAGCTGATATTATTTAAGTTCGCATTGAAGACTGTAACGGAGGAGAATGTGCTGCTGTAGTTGCTCTGCAGGCGAGCCACAAATATTGGCAGGTCCGTGGTAAGTTCGCCATACTTTTCGGCATGAATAAGGCCTGTTGTGCGAAACAAAAAAAAAAAAAACCGGTGAATAAAGAAATAGGTTAAACCGGGGATGTGTTCACCTAGTTTGTATGGAATGGCACCAGCGGGCTCAGCAAGGAAGACCAGAACGGTAAGCGAGAGGGCGAACAAAGTGAATTTGAACATGTTGGTGGGCCTTTGCCGTGTTGTGTTTGTTTCTTTTGTTGGTGTGAACACAAAATGGGTCCCCGCAAAGAGGTTTTTTTTTAAGTTAATCATCATCATTAATCTAAGCAGCAAATTATTTTAAAACAAATTGGAACGTTTTTTTCGTCAGACCAATGACATAATCCTGACCTGCAGCCAATTATTCTCATTTGTTCGCCGCAACAAGGATTGTTTTGGTAAGCGGAACTACGGAGTTCACGGAAGATTTTATGGTTCAGCAGTTACGTACACGAACAAGGACTAACATGGCGCCAATTTCTTAGCACGTTGTAATCGAGAACAGTGCGGGCGTACGAAACTCGCGTTGCCGTTTCGGGCAGCTAAAATAATTTTTAAACGCTTCCCCCAAAACCGTTGCGTTTTTCCGTTATGGCTGTTGCTGAAACGAAGATTTTTGTACAGACTGTTACAACTTCCAGCAATTCCATTGTATCGCGGCCAAATTGATGCTGGAACCTTCATGTGGGTGCAAACGGTGCCCACACAACTTCCGGTGGTTGTGGAGAACAGACCATCCTTGCACCTCCAAATCTGGAAAGCATGAAACTTGAGGTGCGATCTGTCCCTGAGACCCCATCCAAACAAAAGAAAGGGTAAGTAACAATTTTGTCTTTGTTTTCTTATTGTTAAGGGTTTTTATTTACCTAGAAGGGGTAGACCGAGGATACCTCCAAAGCGCAAAGCCTATGTTGAGACCTTAAAGAAGCTACCACCATATGAGCGACTCTGCGCATTCTCTAATGAGTACGTACACCTACGTTATCAGGAGCTTATGCGAATGAAGAGAGAATATTATGTTCAGGCACATCTATAGGTAATTAGAATAGGTTGTAATTTATTTATTTCTAATCCTTTTTTGTTGCAAAGGCAAAAATCATAAGCCATGTTGGAGAGTGCCTTGTTTCACCAATAGCAACAAACTAACCCTAATGGAAGAGGGAAATGGCATGCGGATAACCCCTCCAAGGTTAGTTGTTAAAGAGTGTCTTGGGCAAAGGAGCAACAGAAAAAAGCAAGTGTCTCATATCTGTCATGACCCACTGGGCCTCTGCTGTGAAGCGACTCACCTGACTCTGGAAGCGTACACAGTAAATATTGGTAGAAAATCTTGTGCCCGCACCCTTCGCACCAGGAAAAAAGCTTTGTGTGCATGAACCCCGCAGTCTGCAATAAATTTTCTGTTGACGGATTGTTCTACTTGCTGTTTTATTCCACCGGAAGGGGTATTTTATTTCAATCATAAGGAACATACTTGCTCAAAAATTTCGCAATACAAATTTTTCAAAGCATCAAGAGGATACCAAGAAAGTGAAGGTGCCGTTTGTGTTTGGCCAAACGCGAGCCAGCACAATAAATTTACCAGATACGGGAAGAAACTTCACAGTTCCGCTTTTTCTTTGAGCCCTCTTCAATTTGGAGTCCGTGCTCAAGCAGGCCGAATTTTGACTTGTTGAGCAAATTCCTCAGCCAAATAGGCCGAATCTGTCGCAAGCATACAGCGAATGCATCAGTGTTGGATTCACTTTGTGATACCACATCCACTCCTCAGGGGAATGTCTCCTGTATCAAAAAAAGCTAAGGGCGGGAATACTGAAGAGGGAAAATAGGAGAGCACTCACCTCTCGCTGAGAGTATTAATTACCATGTAATTCGGTTCACATGTTGGTACTCCCACTTGATCCAAACAAAGGCCGAGAGCCATATCTTCCAGATGTAATGAGTTGAAGCTTTCTTTACACCGACTTAAAGAAGGGCCTAGCAATCGCAGCGCTGCCTGGTTCAACGCATAAGCCGCCCCTACATGTTGAAATCAGAAGAAGAAGAAGAAAGAGCGAGAGATAGGAGGGAGAGCGAGAGAGAGGTCTGACTTACCCAAGCAAAAGCAGGAGCTATTCCCTTTGCAATACCGTTCTCCTCGCCAAAGAGGCTGATGGGCAAACTGAGCACTGACCTTAACGAGGTCATAGTAGAAATAATCCTTCCTCAAATAGGTATCATCGTCTACCTTGACAAACCAATCATAGTCATCCAAATAAGTTCTGTGGTGTTCGCGAAAAGGTTAAATCAAGCAATTAAAGGGATCAAATTTGCGATTACTTGAATAGATAATCCCAAACAGAGAAAAACTTGGTGACTTGTTCCTTCTTAGGCAGGTAATCTATGTCCGAAGGCAGTATTGACAACACCTTCTCTACAGGGTGGTTGGCTATGCGCTCTCTCGTGATGATATGTACATCCTCATCCAACCAGGTTTCTTTGCATGCATCGATTCGTTGTTGCTTGCCAGTCGAGTTTCGGAGGGTTGTAACAACAAACCAAAACACTCTGTCAGGAGCCACGACATGAGGAGTGTAGTGAGTGTCCAACAGACGAAGCGCGCCGGCGTCGGTGGGCAACACCGCTAAATGCTGCCTCAGTCTGGCGTATGACATTGCAGGATGCTTACGATGCCAAGGATATCGCTTCAGCATGGCCAAAAAGGCGGGCGATAAAATTGAAGTATTGGTCTGCTGGCTTGTATTGCAGATATGACTGCTGATGTCGAGGATGGACAGGAGACCCCGTGAGCCCTCAAAGTCCAGCTCGTCCTCAAGTTGTTCTCTGCGTACAACGTTTTGCCAGACCCTCGTAGAAGCCGTAAATCCATAATGATGTGCATTGATCACCACTTGATAGGGGAGTTGAGGTGATTCCAAAGGTTCTTCGTCACTCGCCCAAGGGGAATGTCGATGGTGAGAAGCAAGGAGGAGAGCGAGGGAATCCCCATTCGATGGAACGAAGATTGTATCGTTTTGCTCACCGCCTATCCGAAGTAACCCCGCGGCAAGGGTTGCCACAACGGCGCGATAAGGAATTCCCGCGCAAGTGGCCTCGGAATGGAGACTGTGCAAGGAAGGAAGGAATAACAATACCCCACCAAGCGATTTCACCAAGGAACTCTGACGCATCATCTCCTGCCGTTCGTGCAACGCTTGCGCGATCCAAATAGGGGTTAATCCAACACCATTCCAGAGGGTGGTGCGCGCGGGGATCAACTTTAGGTCGCTCCTTGCAACGACTAACACAACGTATTTGCCACTTTTTGAATAGTTTGCCCTACTCGTTGTTCCTGTTTGTTGTGACTATCGTTAACCGATGTCGCGAAAGTTTCTACGTACCAGCCCACTGACATCTTGTTTCATTTTGCGCACTCACAGTGCTGTCACGTTGATGTACACAGCCAACAGATGTGGCCAAGGATAGGACAAACCCTACGCCTGCAAACCATGTAACCCACAGTCGCCATGCAAGCATTCGTCAGTTCTTGGAACAGAAAATAGGGCCGATACAGGACACCTCCTTGGGGATGTTATGTAACGGAGTGGACTCCGTAAGAATGCCATGTAGACTTCTCATGAATGTCATGGCATAGCAACGACGCCTAGTTGAATGCACAGTTAAGAGGCTATTGGTTTGTTTTATGAAGTATTTATTTGATTATTATCATCTATTATACTTGTCTTCGGTTATCTCTATCTTGAGAATAAACGGCCTCTTCTCCCACTATCGCTTCGTTACAGTTACGAACGCGCAGCTTAGTGAAAAAAGACAGATATTTATTCTGTCGCCCCAAACATGAGAGAGGGATAACAGGTAAGGCAAATTTACAATTGTACAAGGGGATTGTTGTATCAAGTAGAAGTAGAATATAACAAAGCGCTTACTCCTTGCGGGCAAAGTGGATGAAGTACCTATATATGTACGATTAAAACAAACGTCTCACCCAGTTCTAAGCTCTATTACATACCCTTTCCGGGATAATAAAGTGCGACACTTGACCGCTACAAGAAAAAGATGTAAACAAATAAATAAATAACAATATATGCTTTAGCTAAAGCCCTACCGGCAGTATAGCGGACTGCCCAAGAGGCATTCGACAAGGACGCGCCCGAATAACCTGCCAATCCTGCCTCAGTGTCCAGGTCTTGCAAGCCTATTGGAGAGCAAGGTAGGTTAGGTTCCCCCCTAGGGACCTCTTCGATCAAACAGACAGAAAACTAACCTCCTGCCTCGATGGTAGGATCATGCAACACAACAATATTTCTACTCCTGGCAAAAGAGATCAACTGCCTCACTTCCCGCGTCAGCTCAGAAGCATTTATCATGTCGACTCGCGGAGGCCGCTGAATGAATAAAAAAGAGATTAAGAGGGGGGTGTAAAGAAACAATCAAGCACCTTTGCGAAGGTCAGAAGCTGTTCCAAATTTTCTCGGGAGAACCCACACACTCCAATTGAACAAACAACAGTTTCCTGCTCCATGCGTTCCAGTTCCTACAGAAAGGACAATTATTGCGATAAGAAAATACAATTAATACAGATCGTTTGGGGGATGTAAGCATACCTCCCATAGACATTGGAAAGAACCTTTTTGTAACGCAGAAGAAGGATCTGGCACAGAAACCAAGAATGTGTCAATATAATCAACCTATTTTTGTGTCAGGAATGCCAGATAAAATAATTGTCAAAGGAAATTCCGACCTGCAGAGCCTCAATGATACTTTTGCATGCTTGCCTAACCTGTGCAGATGATGCAGTTTGTGCCAAGAATACCTTAACTAGGATAACAAATCAGAAAAATGAGATTAAAATAAAGAAAGCGCACCTGTTATTTTCATGCCACAGTGATTATCTGCAAGCCGCTGTTCTGTATCGCTCCTTGCATGCTTGCTCCTGTGTACCGCAACTCGCAGCATGTTTGTCAACTGTGCACATTAATTTTGACGATTAGTCAACAATTTGCTGATACAATCAAATAATCAATCAACTTACCGTGCACGACTTGTCAGGTTGTTGCAACCCTGTAACAAGTGGTAAAACATTTCCTGTGTGGAAGGTAATGCCCTTGTTCTCTGGAAACTCGTACTGCACCACGACTTCTCCTTGAGCGCCTTGCGTCTCCATTCCCGCCTTGGTCTTCTTTTTTAGTTTTTGGGTGCAGAGAAGACTTGGCGCTATGCAAATTGTTCTCGAATTGGGGACATTTCTCTCATGTGAGGGGCAGGTGGTTGGTAACCCAAGAAGATACCAAACCGACCCCGTAAGAATAGATTTGGCTACTTACCCATCACACGCCAAGAACAAAGAACAAAGTCAAGAGCAAAGCATTTCAACCAAAAAATATGGGATCTATGATGCCACGTGCGCAGTTTATTGCGGCATTCCCGAATCTCAATCAATCAATTATCGTGCGAAGAGGCGATGTGATCCTTCAGTTGATTCACATCATAAAACCGCTGATAGCACAGAGGACATATCACCACTTGTGATAGATATTTACACATCAGCGAACCACTACTCCTTAAGGTGCGGGGTGTGGACTAACCTGATCTACGGAGAGGAGATTCACCCACCCCGCTTGCAGTATCTTCGCTATCCATCTCGTCTGTGCTTTCCATCGCTGTACAACCGTGCAGGCGATGATGTTCAAAATCTGTAAAATACAACAGAGAAAGATGGTTTAATTTCAGGGGGGCGAGGTCCTAGCATAACGTTACTTTTTAGCATAATTCGTTGCGAGCATAGGGAACAGAGTTCGGTCCTTGATCCACAATAGTTTTGATGTTCTCGCAGCTCATGGTATACAGTCGGCAACTGGCAATATTCACACTTGACAATCCTGTTTTCATTATCATCAACGTTGGCTTATTTTAATGTTTGTATTACTTACCGCAAGGGACAGTCATTGTCCTATTTAAACGAAAGCTTTAGCATGTCCTTAAGGATATAGAGGGAAAGGGATAATACCTTATGCGACGTCATTAAATATTTTTCTACTTTCTGACCACAGGAACAAGGGACCTTCAAAGGTGGTAGAAAATAAGAACTTAGATAGGAGAAATGTGCTCATGTACCTCTTCATGAGCCTCAGCCATGTGATCGGCAAGTTGCGTCTTCTGCAGCTTCTTGCCGCATTTGCTGCAGACAGTATTCATCCCTTCAGATAAAGCACACTGGTTTTAGCACAGTGTACATACATACAAAAAAATATCTTAACTATAGCACACCGCAGAGTGCATAGCAATCCTCTCGGATGGCACCTTACTCCCACTACAATCGATGTTAGAGACAGAAAGAGGTTTTGAATTTGGCATGCTTACCAATTATCACAGACAACAAAAGACTTGGCATCCCCTCCCGCTTGATTGAAAAAGCTATCTCCACTACCCTGTGTCATTACTAGTTAGCTCATCTATTTCGTCCTTTTTAGACTCACCTGTCTCCATCCTTTCTCCTTTTGTTCACCTGTTTCAAGTGACGGAGCGAGCGGCTCAGGAGTATAGCCTTCCATAGGCTGAAAGTCGACCTTCATAAAAAAAATATTTAAGCTTTAACAGTTAAGGCATGATTAGAGTTTACCTCTAATTCGGTGTCTAAAATGCATACAGCATCCGCTGGTTGAAGTTCAAGCACCTGTCGTCATTTTATCAAGAAAGATGATTAGGTTGTTACATCCAATGAAAATAGACATACATTGAAAGCAATAGAGATAGCTCCATGCGTAAGCTGGCATAACTGTCCCACAACAAGAACCGTGAACCGCGAGAGAAGAGACTCCAATCTGCATCAAGAAAAGAAGATTTTCATGAGAGGACATTACATAGCAATGAAGCATGGACGTACATAACTTTAGGATCTTCTACACATAACTTATAAAATGACTCCGTTGTCGGTTGGAGTCTCGCAAATATGCCACGAGGGAGGGTAACGGTCTTCAAGTGAACCCGCTATCATTTAAAGAGAAAAGTAAGCGCTGTTAAAAATGGAGCGAAACTCATGTACCTGACCCTCTTGAAGGCCGATGCTTTCCTTCTGCCAGGCTGGGAGGACACAGCAACCCTCCGGGCTAGAAAACTCCCGCACCCCACAGTAGGCTAGCGCATTGGTTGCTGGATTTCTATTTAACAAAGGGGGTTTGGTCACATTATTGAAAGGGCTCGAAGCGAGCCGTGCTTTACCTCAATTGAAGCAAAATTGGGAACTCAATCTTTCGTAGTGCTGTAAAGATATATAAGGTTGAATGAAAAAAATAACTAACACCGGCTACTTACAAAGCTCAGATAGCGCTGACAGGGGCAACAAAACTAACGAAAATGGTTAGCATGTCAGTGATTGAAATGAAGACAGATCAGGTTTACTTTTATCTCCTGTTCCAAGTTGCGATGATGAAGGGTGCTCAGTGAGACAATTCAGCTGCGCGTTCCAGGTGGCCGCTTCATTAGGAAAAACAGGGTCTACCTCATATCTAAGGAGATAGGTGAGTTGCGTTCTATCAGGAAGTAGGAGATAGAGAAGCTACTACTTGTCAGCGTCAAATACAGGGCGATTGCGAGTATCCTCGTTTCCATTCCAAACGTCTTTAGGCAATTCTGTGTTCTTTTTTTTGTTTTGGTTAGGGCTCAATCCGATGGACGATAGTTCAATTTGGGAGGATACTTTGGTTGGGCTATCATACAGCACAAGATACAAGGACTGGAGAGTTTCGGACGTAACTTCGGGCTCCCACAGGGACACAAGTTCAACCAATCTTTCCTTGCTCGATCCCCGATCCTGTGCTATGGCCAAAAGGTCGGCTAATCTCGCTGAAGATTTGGCGACCCTTTCTTCCAAAAGCTTTTTATACTCGCTGTGTGCAGCCTCGTCTTTTGAATTACTTACGGTAGAGCCCCGAAGCAAAGCATCAATGACGGCGAGGATTTCTACCCAACAATATATTAGAATTACAGGGAAACGAAGCAGGCATACCAACTACACAGGAGGCAGCACAGTCTTTGCGACAAAAAGACGCAATTGTATTAAGGACTTTATCAGCCATCTGGATAAAAAATTCGTAAAATCACAGAGAAATTATTCGCTTACCTGCACATTTCTCAGGCAGAAAGTGGTTGTGTCCTTAACTTTTGGCCCAACAAGAGTCTCATCTTGCAAGCGGGCTTGTTCTACTTGCCGCAGTTTGTCACTAAGGAGCTGTAGGCGCACTTCTTCCATTTCTGTTCCTGGAACTAAGTTTCTTTCTTAGGCTTCCTTACTTGCGCATCGCCTTTATTAGATTCGTACATTGCTGTACTATGCAAACATCACAATGAAAAGAATCGAGAGGGAAAGGAACCCTCATGCGGAACGGATCAGCCCGTCAGCCGATACCTATTCCACAAGACTCAGGTACCTGAGCATGATATTACGGGCACCGTTGGCATCGCGGTCCAGGATGCACCGACACGAGGCATTCGGACATCTGAATACCTTGGCACCACCCAGCTTGTCATTCAGGACACCGCAGGCACCGCATGTCATGGTGGTGTAGGGCTCATCGCAGACCACGATCCTGCACGAAGGATACTCCCTGGCTTTGTGGCAAAGGCGCTGACGGAAGCGGTAGTGACCCCAGGTGCACATCGCCCGAGCGGTCTTTGTGCTTATCTTGCGATGCTTCCTGGACACCATATGTTTCACAGCGAACTCGGGGATCAACACCACGGCGTAGTTGGAGCACAGATAGGTGCACAGCTTCTTGTGCGTCTCGTCGACCACCGATCGGATCCGCGAGCGAAGCAACGAAGCTCTGTTCTTGAGCCTCGCGCGTTGTCGGTGTCGCACACCGGGAGCGGACCATCTGGACTGGAGCTTGTCCACCTGGTTGGAGAGCGCGTAGATGCGCTGCATGTCCCCGTCGCCCCAATTGACCACCGAGTGGCGATGCGGATCATAAATGGTAGCGAAGCATCGCACTCCCGGATCCACAGCGCATACCGCTCGATCCGAAGGGGCTTGGTTCTCGCCCCTCGATTCCAGCGGCACGTTGAGGATGTAGTAGTATCGGTACCTGTTCCCCTTCCGCTCCCTGACCAGTCGCCCGTCGTGAAACAGGCTGCTAGGCAAAGAGCCTTCAGAGCTCTTCATGAGAGGCGTGAAGACGTTGGCAAAGAATGCGCTCCTGGGGACGTTCCAGTTCTTCTTGAGCATCACGACGGACTGGCGGCGGTCCTTTTTGCATCGAAAGCGGAAATCAAAGGCCACGGAGTCTTCCCCGCGCTGCTTGCGGAGCATGTTTTTCGCGCGGCAGGCCTTGTTGGCCTTCACGAGGTCCATCATCGCACCGTCCCTGATCTCGTAAGGGACCTCGGTCGCCCACAGCCAGCGATGAAGAGCCAGGCCGTTCTCATTGACGAACGC
>Ga0209935_1003306_pt1 | contig 16910 bp, 17 predicted proteins | sample ThiBio_1000_plan_2_FD_183958 | JGI IMG/M metagenome (GOLD analysis project Ga0209935, IMG submission 183958) | Wastewater bioreactor microbial communities from Cape Town, South Africa - Thiocy_cont_1000_plan (SPAdes) | ecosystem: Engineered > Bioreactor > Thiocyanate-remediating >... | reverse complement strand
TGTACATGGTTGTAATGTATTATCTGAAAATAATCATGATTTATATATCGATCTGCATGACAAAATGATTATAATTGGCTCCGTAGTGAAATAATTCAATCTGAATTGGGAATGAGAAAGCGAGAGAGAGAGAGAGATAGAGAAAGGGAGGGATCAATTCTCTTCCTCTTTTTTAACAAGACGAAGAGAAAAAAAGCTGTGATAAATAAAGTCTATTATTTGCCTATAAAGCACGTGTTTGTCACTTTATCGTCTTATCCGGTTCAATCGCACATTATCTGTTTTTATTTCGGATTTTAACAGCTTTTCTTCGACTTCAATATGTATAATGAAGCAAGTGTAACTAAAGTTTACTTTCGAGTATCGAATACTATCTATGCTAATCAAAGGAGGTCGCCTATGCGACGACGGAAGTTACTTTCAATTCGCTAAGTCACAATCAAACGTCGTCATCTCAATGTCAATCTCTACGATCAAAACAAAACAAAACAAGACAGAAGCATCTCTCACGGAAATTCGTCATCGAAAGGATTAAAACAATTATCGAAGAATTCTCGTTATGAATAGGTTCAAAAGAATGATTCCATCTAATTAAAAAAAACACAAGAATAACAAAAGCCATATGATTTTTCTAATTTTAAATAAACATTAATTTCGTTGAAAAAGAAACCTGATTCGTTTTTGTTTTAGATTTCATAGAAATGAAAATAAAAACAAATAGAGAATGTGAGATATGTATGTGTACAGCAGAAGAAGAAAAAAAAGAACATAATAGAAACGTTATTCTGAACATTAGTTACTTACACAATCGGTCTGTCTGTGCTCAACGGGGCGTCAATCTCATTCTCAATTGTTGTGTCGTTTTCAATATACAACAATAGATTGTAGACTTGCTCGCAGGACATAATGACGAAGGTTGTCCCGACAAAACGTACATATGTATGTATATTTCTTCAAGTATTGATGCCACGAAAAAAGGGGCCCGCCTGTATTATCGCGATAATGGATAATTCGAGAGACTTGAAAACGCATACAAAGCGACTATTGAATTGAGCGACTTAATCAACCGCCACAAATTCATTCTTTCTCTACGTACATGCATTTGATCTTCAAAAATTATAGACTAGCTCTGTTTCGTTCTCTCTCTCTCTCTCTCTCTCTCTCTCGCACTGTACCGGTATCAATATAACCAATGAATTGAAGAGAAGAGAAGAGAGAGAACACGACAAATACATGTTAACCAGATGAATGAACAGTTTGATAATTACTCCGATCGTACTTCCGACATTCCCTTATGACAACTTCACAGAAAGACAATCGGGACAAGTCATTATTTTTCCTTGTCAATAAAAATAAAATCACAAGATCGAGCTCGATGATAAATGTCTCATAAGTTGCTGCTGCTGTTTTTTTTACACAACGGGTTGGTATTTTAATGAATGAAAAAAAAAAGATTGTGAAAAAAGAAAATGGCACTCGAAGATGAATAATGAAAAAAAGAGAAAAAAAAGCACATCATCATCAATATAAATTATTGTTTATCATCGTAGTGTTGAACAAAATAGAAGTGTTGAAGATATTTTTTTGTTTTGGTTGTATATATGATATCACTTATGTATTCGCTATTGACAAAAAAGAATTTGATTTTTAGTTGGCTGAACGAATTGCTCGCCGAAGGCCCATGTATCCGTAAACACAGAGAATGCCAATGAGAAGAGCTTGACTGAAAAGCATTTGTACAGCTCCACTGTCAACACCACTACTCAGTCGTAGGGTATCTCTCCAGTCTTCTACAAATCACAGAGCAGACAATTAATTACAAGAAATCATTTTTTTGTTTTTGAAAAAGACAAATGTCAAAATTCATACTCGTGTAAACGGCCAAAGCAATAGTTGTTGCGAAAAGACCCCAAATTGCTGCAATGAGTAAACAACAGGCACAGGCTGCAAGGCCACCAACTGGACCAAGTGCGGCGGCTAACGGATTGACCATATTTGAGTGTTTAAATTATCTACACTCGTTTATCTGAAAGCAAAGTAAAAATAATTCATTGATTTTTTCAATCGGTCAGTATTCTCTCTCTCTTCTTGCACAGGCATATCAGACGAAAAAAAGTACAAAAAATAAAATTATTTTTATGCAACTTAATGATCGACACGGAGGGGGGAAAACTTCCTTACTCTTTTTCTCTCTCTCACTCTCTCGCTCTCTCTCTCTCTCTTACTTGTCGAACATTTAGGTGGGCAATACAGGTTTTTTTTTCTGCCTATCTTTTCCTCTCTTTTTTGTCAGGCATATCTATCGACTCAAGGTGATATTACATACGAAGCTCTCTACCTTATTGAATGCTTTCGAAAAAAACCAATGATAACATTTTTTTCCTCTCTCTGTCATTTATGTGTTTATTCATGCGTATATACATACGTAACTAAAACCCCTAAAAAAATCAGGGAGAGATTCATAGGAAGAGGAGAACACGGTGCGGAAACCATGCATGACAAACTGACATGACGAAAAAGTGAGTGAGAGAGAGAGAGAGCGAAGAGGAACAGAATAAATCATTGATTGGAACTGAATTTTACTAATCAACTTTCATTTCAAGGTCATTTCATAGATATTCCTAATGAATCGTGTATTGACAAGTTCGTTTGGCCTATTTGTTTATGTCTAATTGAATCGAAAGAAAAGGAAAAACTAAAACATGGCGTCCGAATATTTTTTTTATTTGATTATTATTGATGATGAGAGAGCAGAAGAAAAAAAATTCAGATAAATAAAAAAAAAGAAAAGAAAGCAAAAAAAATCAAAAACATTGAACATCGCCACGACTGTTGTTGTTGTTGTTGTTGTTGTTAATCGTCGTCATCGTCGTCGTCGTCGTCGTTGTCATGTTTTTTGCTGCTTTAGTTCGAAAAAAAAAGAATTCAATCATGCATATCGCGCGCGCGTTCCGTGGTTTTGTCAAAAAGGAAAAAAGTTGATTCGTTGTGTTGCAAAAAAAGACGAAAAAGCAAAAAAATATTGTTTATGAACAGAAGAAAAAAAGACGAAGTGGAAAAAAGGCGAAAGTATTGAGATATGAAGCCATTTTTTGTTGTGTTTTGTAAAAATCGAATAATAACACCATGAAAGACAAATGATCTACGAGCGACGCATGAACGTAAATAAGAACGAACATACGAGGACTAATAGAAGGAGCATATGTGGAACGATAAGTTCTTCGGCTCCATTGAGACCATTACGGTTTTTATAGGCAGCTACCCATCGACCTTGAAGAAGACAAGACATGAGATTTCGATTTTGTCGACAAGTCAATTCATCTTACTGAGATAGACTGTTAATGGAATAGCCGTGATGAATAAACCCCAAACACCAATGGTGTTAAGACAGCATAAACATCCAGTGAGACCGCCGATAGGTCCAAGGATGGCTGCTAGAAGACCGGCTCCACCGGGTCCTCGACCAGCTGGTACTACTGGTGGTGGTAAAGGACGTCGATAGGCACTTGCTCCTGTTGGTCGAACATAGGATGAACGATAGACTCCACGTGGTGCTGCAACATTAGGCACATATTCTATTAGAAAACAAATCGAATACAAATTCGTTCATTAAGCTAAAGTATAAAAACTTGTACGCACGTGCTCGTGAACCTGAAAATCCGCCCGTACGTTGAAACATAGCCGCAGATTAAACAGGCGGTCTATTACTTGTCTAAAAGAATCAAAGAACTTTCTAAGTTGAAATATAAACAATAAAGATAAAGAACTCAATAATCATCAATAAACAAACAACAAACTGAACTTGTACTGATGAGAGAGAAAGAGAAAGAAAAAAGAAAAAAAAAGCCTATTTTCTATATTGGAAGGATATTTTAATTTCTTTTCCCTCCTCTACACACACACACACTGTCCTCCGAACCTCTCTCTCTCGTTCTCATTACTACTCGATTGACTACAAGCAATCATTCTGTATCATGTATCTATCTCTACAATCGTTATACATCATTCGAGAAAAAAAATCAGAGAGGAAAAGAGAGAGAAAAAAAACGACGACGACGATTTATACAATAACTAATATACACATAGTCAGAAAAAAAGACGAAAAAGAAGAAGAAGAGGACGCGTCACACGTCAGCAAGCAGCACGATAGTGATAATTTTTTGCTGACTAAAATGATACATATACAAATAAAGCCATGACTTCGACATTTTCATAGATCAGAAATAAAGAAATAAATGTCGATGAATGAATATGTGCAGGCGATGCATGCACAATTACCTATCCCCTATATGTATAACTAATTTGTGAAGGTTAACACAAAAAAAAATGAGGCAACGAAAGAAAACTGACGACGACGACGGCGACGACGACGACAAGATAAAAATTTCGGAGGAAGCTGACGCGTGAAAGTGTGGGTAGATACACAACTATTTTAACGCTCCATTGACTTATGTGTTATCAGCAAATAGTGCTGTTTACGAAGCAATCAGCGAGAAAAATTAATTTAAAAATATGAGTGTCTAGTTTGACAGAGAAAAAAGAAACGAAAGTCAAATTTGTTCCAAAGATAATATTTATTTTAAAAGAAGAAGCAAAAGAAAAGTGATTAAATGATTAAGAGAATGTATAATTCAAATCTAATTCGTAGTACGTTTGGTTGTTTTCGGTTTGTTTTGATTTTTGAGAGTTGTACGAACTGTGGCTGTTTGACGTTTCGTAGTTTTTGTTAAACGAGATGTTGTTTTCTTAGTTGTTTTGACTCGTTGATTTAAACTAGCACCATTACTACTGCCAGCAACTGCCAAGAGATTGTTGCCTACTAAAAGATCAAAAGAAGAAAAAAAAACTGTTCATTTCATTGATAATTTCGTATTGTGACTTTTACCTTGATTAACATTGTTTGGACGAGGAGCATTACCATTGACTGGCTTATTTGCGTTACCGTTGACAGGCTTGTTAGCGTTACCGTTGACAGGCTTGTTAGCGTTACCGTTGACTGGCTTGTTAGCATTACCGTTGACTGGCTTATTAACGTTACCATTGACTGGCTTGTTAGCGTTAGCATTAACTGGCTTGTTAGCGTTAGCATTAACTGGCTTGTTAGCGTTAGCATTAACTGGCTTGTTAGCGTTACCATTAACTGGCTTATTAACGTTACCATTGGCTGGCTTAGGAGCGTTACCATTGACTGGTTTAGGAGCGTTACCATTGACTGGCGCATTGTTTGTTGGTTCTATGAAGTCGATAAAGTATAAGCATTTAGATAGAGACAGAAAAAAATATATGATGATCACTTACTATTTAATGCATTAACTCCTAGATTAGCTATTAGAGAACAAAATCAAACGAAATTTATGTTTATTTTTCGAAAGAAAAATAGTACTTGTATTGCCATTTAGTGGACTGTTAGCACCAGCACAACATGGATAACAAGCAAAATTATTCAACGATTGCAACATTTGACCGACCAATGGATTTTGTGCTGCACATAAATGTTTCTCAGCAGCTGATGTACAACGTGGACATATTTGTTCTATACAATGAGCCATTTCGGCATTGCAAACAGCTTGACTATACAAGCATGAACGAAAACACATGCGATGAAGACAAGTACATTCTTGATATTGTTGTGCATAACAACGAAGTGATACAAATGAACGGCCATGTTTTTCCCAAAATGGGCATGAATCACTCGAGCAAGATTTTGTACCACGAACACTACGTAGATAATCGTAGGGTGATTGTTTTGTTGGTTGACGTTGTAAACTTGCTGCATGAATGGTTGCAATAAGAAGACAGAAAAAAATAATTGTATTCAACTGCATGGTTTACAGACAGCAGTAAACAAAAGACTTGTTCGAGAGAATAATATGTCGATATGATTGCGATAGTTAACTGTTATTTATACATCACTTGAAAATCTTTCAATCTCATTGGGATTAATCGCAGAACGTGCGAAAAACACGAGTTTCTCATTTGAACTACAGGGGCGTAGGTACAAATATGTAAAGACGTTTTTTTTACAAATCCTAACCTTGACTTTTCTAAGCATGTATTTAAATCTTTCGAACAAAAACAATGACTTAGCCCACATATTTTCAAACCTAGAACGTGCTTGACCATTGTTTTCAATGGAATTAACAAATACAAAGAGAGAGAAAAAAAGACAAAACGTAGGCGAAGTCTAAAGTAACTTGAATATCGCATGTTATGCGGTAGTTAACAATGTTCGAATAAAAAATTTAATTGATAAATGTCAATCTATCGAAACAAGTGCATTTGCCGATATTTGAGACGATTGCTTTCCGAAAGTGATCGTTTATTCATGCTGACGTCTTCGAGATTTGATTATTTAAACAATTGAGAATTTCTCTCGATTTCTTCATAATCATGCGTGTCTATCAGCAACTCATCGTCTTTACTTTACTTTTGCAAGTAAGTGATCAATGTCATTTTGTTTGGTCGAATCAAGAGATTCTTTTCGTGTTAGTTATTCGTCATTTCATGTTGGGCTCGAACGCGATCCGCTGGCGAATCATGGCCAGCTCCGTCAGCCTACTGGAATGAATTAGAAGAAATTGAAAGCGGTAGCAACACTGACAACGATCTATTCGATCGAAGTGCTAAAGCAAAGAAATCTCTTCGTGAAGATCGTCGAAAGAAATTTCTCGCCGACGCACAAAACTATCAAGCTGGACACAGCCTTCAAGGACTTTGGGCAATGCCAGGACGACGACGTTAAACATCACATTCCTCGAGATAACACATTTTGACGATGATTTCTCTCTTTCTTCTTCTTCTTCTTCTTTTTCATATCAATAAAATACCCTCTTTACACGTCTACTAACGCTCGAATTCCATTGGTAGATGATGTCAAACTAATCACAGCGTAACAGAGAACTACGTGTGTCATCATCCTCATTTCTTTTGCATTGAATTAATAGTATTTGATGAAACGAACCGAGATTCAAACATCGGCAATAGATCGTTTCGATCTATTTACGATTGTCATTGATATTATTCTGTCGATTATTGGTGGATTAGTTATCAATCGATTGATACCGATTTTAAAAGATAAATTTATTCGTGCTCAATTATGGGGCTATGATTTAAATAAGAAAAATTCACGTGAAGTTAAAGTGTAAGAAGATCTCGACATTTTAAAAGTCATCGTTCGATCTATTCGATTTTCTAGAGCTGAATCACAAGGTGTGATTGGTGCTGGAATATTTTTGACATTAATGTTCATTATGATTGCCGTCGTTTTTTCCGAACATTTTCATCCGGAAAGTGATTTTCCGCATAATAAAGTAGAAGTTCTTTTTTTTTGTGAAAGTTCAATTAATCGAGAAAGAAAATCGTTTTTAGTTTATTGAATATCTTGCTGCGCTACTTTCGATTTGTTGTATGGTTTTGCTTGGTTTTGCTGATGATGTTCTTGATCTTCGTTGGAGTGTGAAACTGCTATTACCATTAATTGCATCTCTTCCACTTTTACTCGTCTATTTTGCTAATTTTCATTCGACAACTATCATCCTACCGAAACCAGTTCGAGTTATTCTCGGTCAACAATGGAATCTTGGTAAAAAATATATTTTCAAACGAAAAAAAAAAAAAAAAACTCAAATCACATTCATTCGATTGACTTAGGTATTTTGTATTATGTTTATATGAGTATGGTGGCTGTTTTCTGTACGAATGCAATTAATATTCTTGCCGGTGTTAATGGACTTGAAGTGGGTCAATCGATTGTAATCGCTGCATCGATTTTAGTTTTTAATTTAATCGAAATTCAAGGTTAATTGAATTCGAATGAAAGACAAAATACAAAATAAAGATCAACTTTTCAGGTACTTGCTCGGAAGAACATCTATTTTCACTCTATTTCATGATTCCATTCATTGCTTGTTCAGCACCAATTCTACTTCGAAATTGGTTTGTTAAATATTTTTGGTTTTCATTCAAAATCTCTTCTTTGTTGTTCAGGTATCCAGCTGAGATATTTGTTGGTGATACCTATTGCTATTTCGCTGGTATGACATTTGCAGTTGTTGGTATCATCGGTCATTTTAGCAAGACTATGCTGTTGTTCTTCATTCCACAAATAATTAATTTTCTTCTTTCGGTTCCGCAATTATTTCACTTCATACCTTGTCCAAGACATCGTTTGCCACGGTATGTTGAAATCGTTCTCGTTTTGATTCAAAAGAAAAAATGTTTGTTTTCTGCTTAGATTAAATCCGGAATTGAATAAATTAAATCCATCGGAAGTGGATTTTAAAAAGAAAGATTTGAAAACTTTAGGTTGGCTAATGTTAAGAATTTGTTCGATTACGAAATTTATTCGATATCGTGAATATAAAAATAATGAAGGAGAAACAATGATTTCAACAACCAATTTTACAATTATTAATACAGTTCTTTGCTGGTGCGGACCATTGAATGAAGGCACACTTTCAGCTATATTAATGCTAATACAGGTAAATTCAAATCGAACACTGATTTCTCGAGTAAAACTTTTGTTTTTTTCTTTCAGATTATATTTGGTAGTTTGACAACATTTTTCATTCGTTATTATTTGGTTAAATTTTTCTATGATGTTTAATGTTGACCGTTTTTGATAATAAATATATTCTGTTTAGACGTGATATTTATTTTGAATGAATAGGAAATAATTGATCTTGAATATTTCGACAGTAGTGTGTGCATTTAGGAAGATAGGGTTTTGAACACCAAGGACAATGAGCGAGAGAAACTAGAGGTGATAAACGAATGTTCGATTTGACTATAATTGGTTCAGTATGAATGATTGGAGGAGATGATTTAGTTGATGTTGAAGGAATTATTCGATTGGTACCGAATTTAACTCGTCGATCGAGTTTTAATCGAGCCAGAAGAACTTGTTCGGAAGGAGGTTGTTGAATTTGTTTGATTTTACTTGTACAAAATGAAACATGACGATCATAGGCCTTTTCACAGAATGTACGTTTACATGTTGGACAACCTAAATCGAATGAAAGACTCTAATGTTTGCGATTTATCAAAGAAAAAAGATTTACGTACAGAAATTTTCGATAATTGGCTGTACGATTAGATCTGAACGACGATCACGTTTTGCACTACGTGTTTGCGATGGTCGAACGATACTACTGTTGTTGTTGGTGTTATTTGGAGAGATTTTACATACCGGTATGACTTTATCACCTGATTGAACCGATCGATATTTTGTCATATCGAAAACTTGAACATTTCGTTTATTCGAAGGATTTTTTAAACATACATTCGGATGTTTAAGATAAACATCTTGACGCATTCGTCTTTGACATAATGAACATTGTATTAATTGATCTGACATTGAATTTATATTATCGAATTCGTTGCTCATGCGTTTTAACAATGTTTGTTGACTATATTTTGAATGTTCAATTTATATATACGTATGTTGTCCGTTAACATGGAGATATTATCGACATGCAACCTGATAAAAGCAGCTTTTCATTCTGTTCACATTCTTTAATAGAGATGTATATGTGATTATGTGTATACAGTTGCAAAATGCAATTCGGCGCTTTTTTTTACATTCACTTTCTGTCAATTTAACAATCTCGAAGGCATAAGATGTCTGATAGAACATTAAATTCTACTTGATCATGATTGACAGGGGACAAAAGTTTCGTTACGATAGACCTTTCTCGTTCTCCTTCTATATCCAGTAGTCACTGATGTCTATTAGAAACAAAGGCGATTATATATGCATATATAACTGTCGTCCACGTGCTATCCTTTCATTTTCTCTTTGAAATGGATGAAAAACTAACAACAGATTTCGATAAAGAATTCGAACATTTCTTTCAAGATGAACCATCGACTCTATCTCGATGGTAAATCACTAAGATATTCTTTACAAAAATCTCACATTTTTCGTTTCATCTTAGGCAATCCGATGCTGAAAATCTGCATGTTCAATCCAGCTCTTTCACTTCACAAGCTACTCATCGTCTCAATAATTATTTGTAAAAATCAGTATTTTCCATCCATTCATCCTCATCTATCATTTAGAACAAGAAGAAATAATCAAGCATCAACATCGATTGCCGATGTTTTAATTTCGCCAATGTCTCGTCTATCGACATCATCATCCATTATGTCATTCAATAATTCAAGAACGAATCTCAATTCAATTGAAAATCTTTTTACTTCATCCAATGATCTTCAACAATCAGCAGCGGTAGCACGTCGTTCATCGAATCGAACAAGTTCAATGCCAACTTGGCGTGGTTATCTGCCGATGAAATTCGAACCGATAACTATGGATCAATATCAAATGACGAGTCATTTTTCTCAAAAAGTTTTTCTCGGCGGTATTCCCGCTGAATTAACCGAAGGTTCGATCGATCGATCGATTGAATATGTTGTTAATTCCGTTCTATTTTTGTTTTGCTTCAGCTGAACTTCTACTTATTCTAAGAAAATTCGGTAAATGCAATATCAAATGGCCGAAAACTGATGGTTCAAATCACAATATGCCGAGTTTGATTTTAATTCAACGATTTTCTTTGACTGTTTCTTGTTGTATTACAGGTTTTTGTCATGTTATCTTCCGAGAATCTCGTTCGGTTGTTGAACTTCTCAAACATTGTACTCGACAGCAACGTTCAACAATCGATTATTTTCTTCATATTCACATGGCACATGTTTCAACTCGTACCAATCGATTTAAACAGATTCAAATCGTTCCATGGAATGTTCGTGATAGTGTCTATGTCACCGATCAATCGACCACTTCAACACGAGAATTAACACTCAAAGATTGGTCTCGAACAATTTTCGTTTCGCCTTTACATGGCAAAATGACAGCATTTAGTCTAGCATCGATTATGTCCAATGTATTCGGTCGAGTTTCGACAGCACAAATCAATACTGACAAATACGGATATCCAACTGGCACAGGCACAGTTCTATTTACTGATTCACATAGTTATATGCGAGCTGTTGCCGCTGGAGTTATCGATATCAAATGTGATGTTTTTCATAAATTAGTAATAGTTGATTTTCATTTGATAAAACCAAATCTGTTTTTTGTTTAGCTCGATATCGATCCATTTCTTCGTGAAAATGAACCATGTGCATTTTGTCCTGCAATAGCTGATTTATTCTGTCGAAATTTTCATTGTTTACGTTCATTTTGTAAACAATGTTGGATCAATAAGCACGGTCCGAAACCGTTGGCTGATCATCAACCAGCGACTCGACGTGTCAGCAATCTCTAAATCTTATTCATTTTGTTATTATTATTATTTTGAAAATTAGATATTTTGCTTTGATTTTAAATGAACCGAACAGAAAAATTCAATAATTAAGTGATACATATAGATATATATATTTTTTTTGATTGTACATTGAAAAATAAATGAATCAATCAATTCGAAAAACTAAAATTTTACAACCAAGTCGTACCATCACCAATAAGTTTCACTGTATTAGCCAATTGTTTGTCCCAAGTATCGTCATATTTACCTTGTGGATCATATTCTTGACGTAAACGCCAGAGTGCATCGACAAATGTGATAAAATCGATTGTTTGAAGTTTTCTTCCATTGAATTGCTTTCGATAGTTGGACAGTAAATGAATATATTCTGTACGATAGAATTGTTTTAAATGATAAGCATAAACAAGAAGTGCTGTACCAGTATGAAATTGACCGGCAAAAAGTGCTATTAAATCTTGATGTACATGATTATTTTCAAACCATTGATGAACATCTTTCGATGTCCAATCGATTAGTTGATTTGATTTTTGTTCGATTGGTTTCGTTTCCACGGGAATCATTGGTTTATGATCGATGTTTATCATCGAAAGAAGTTCATTACAAGCGTCGACATAAGATTTTCGACCGAAATGAACATATTTTTGTCCAGCTATTCGAATGCCAAGCCAACCGCTCGCTTTAAATCCTTGATTAGGCGCATAAATAGGTATAATACGTTTTTTTAATGTGTCACTTGCATAGGATAATTCTTGTCGACATGATTTCGAATCGTAATATTCCTTTGAAAGAATTAAAACAATGGCCGTTGCTGTTTCCATAGCAGCTGCAATTTCTTCCCAAACATCGTCCGAATGTTGAACACGACCATGTTGTCCTTGTTTATAATCAACCCAAACTGTGATATATTGCGAAAGATAGTCGACAAGTTCACGACAAAATATTGAATCACTATGCGAATAACTAATCATGATATTTGTTTGCGTTTGTTTTTGTTCGACAATCGATTTGTCTTTATGCAATGAACCATTTAAATTCCAAAGAATACTTTCAGCTGCTCGTTTTAACGAAACAATATCATCGGGCATTAATTTGATGTTATTATTTCGATATAAAATTGATGATGTCGCAAGATTTGATAATGTTTGCATGAGCAATGTATTCGATTTGAATTTTTCATGATACGAATCATGAAATGAGATACTCCAAAGAAGATTGAGTAGTGCAAGTAACGCTTCATCTTCTTGAACTTTTTGTACACGTGATCGATTTACATTTATCGATGAAAATTTAAGTACGAATTGACATAGATGATCGAATAAATCTGTTTGTTCTTTTAAACATCTCGTTAATATATCATCATTAGCAAATAATTTCGTCAATACACATAACATATCCGATAATTGACAACCTCGATATATTAATTTACGGTTTTTACCAGCTTCATATGTATACTCAATTAACTGTCGAAGTATTCTGCACATTAATCCATCAGCTAGCATGGAATTTTGTCGAATTTCATCAGCTTCTGTAATCAATGCATAGGTCATACACATAACAAATTCAATTGCATTGTATTCTTCTTCTGGATAATCGTTTTTCATTTCCCTTTCACATTGACATATGACATCAATGAAATTCATTTTTTTCAATGCTTCAACACCAATTGGATGTCGAGCTAATTTCTGTATCGTCAAAAAGATATAATAATAATTTTTCCATGGCAATTTCGGACCAGACATTGTTAATAATTCATGAGAGATTTCAACTAAACCTGCACGAACCAACATTGGTACAAGTAAACATGATTTCGATGTGATTTTAAGTAGAGTAAGAATATTACCAACCACTCCTTGTCGTTTTTCTGACGCCCAATATATTTTTATAAATTTCAATAAATGAGACATAAAATCGCTCGATAAATTTTCTTCAGTTAAAATGACTAATGTACATGAATAGCTAATTATTGGTAATAGACAATTAACTAGATTATCATATGTATCGTCATCATCAGTAAAATAATTCTGATGAAGTAAAGGAAAATATCGATCGAAAATGGATTCTAAACATTGAGTATCTTTAATAGCCAAAAATAAATCAAATAAACAAACGCCATCGTATGTATTCGATAATGTTTGAAGAAATAATTGTGTTTCATGAGCATTCTCATTTTTATCTGCAAGTTTTCGTTCAAAACATGATATTGCTCGATAGAAATTGTCCACAAATGCCATTGCAAATGGTAAATTATCCAATTGTCCTTTTGGTGTGACATGTTTGTAGGTAAAATGTAAACGTTCAATGATAGTTTTATATTCAACTTCTGTCAATGATAATGATAAATTTTTCAAATCAGTAACGAAATCATTCGTTACGGTTTCACAGCACGTACATGGTAAATCATCATTCATTTTTCTTGTTCTTTGCTCTTCAACTCAACGAAACCGATAAGCTTACCTTGTGATTAGGCTTTATATATGCATTCGAGTGAATATATACGTCAAATCCATTATGTGAATAGAACCGATTGAGTCAAATATTGACAGAAAATTATGTCATGATGACGATAGCAAAAAAAATCAAAATCGTTTTAGAAGTAATTGCAGAATAAATTATATTCGAGCAGAGTTTTCATATGCAATGACGACGTTTTTTTTTCTTTCGTGCAGTCTAGTCGATCGAAACAAAAGCAAATCTCGCGAACTTTCGACTAAGAAGAATTAGCAATAGCGTTTTTCCGATAGAATAGAGGTCGCTTATAGATAAATCATATGGAAATCATTGGCTAATGTCACGCCATAGCTATTGTATGTTTCTATATTTTGACCCGGACGGTCAATCAATTAGTTCGTCCGTCTATGTGAAGTTTATATTCATTCATATCTATATATTTTTCTGCGTAAATCACACGTATTCGTGTTGAAATGCCATTTTACTTAAGTCCAGTACCGGCACCTCGTTTCGATTCCGATGAATCCGATGAAGCTAGTCAACAATCGAACGATAGTAGTAGTTATTTGTCAACACAATTCTCTCAACATACACGTCTTTCATATTCACCAACGATCGATGATTCCAATGATTCAACATCGTACAATCGAAAACGTAAACGTTTCGATGAATTTCAATCGCTACAAACGCCACATCAATCGCCTTGTACACGTCAAAAAAATCTCGATTATACTCAAGAAACAATATTTCAATCGCCGAAAATACAACGTCGAAGTCGTTATCATGACGAAATTCATTCGTTTTCAACAACAACTAAAACGAATTTCGTTCATGTTAATCCATTCGCTTCTGAACATCATCATTCGAAAACATCATTTTCACAATTACTTATTCAACGTTATGAACAAGAATTTCATCAACAATCACAACTTGGTTCAGGTCAATTTTCTCATGTTTATCTTTGTACAAATCGTCTCGATGGTTTAAATTACGCAATTAAAACATCGAAACAATCGATTGTTGGCACGAACTACGAGCAATTTGCTTGGCGTGAACTTTGTGCTTATGGTCTTTTGAATTCTCATGAAAATCTCGTTCGTTACTATTCAAGTTGGATTGAAACCGATGGTCGATTCTATCTTCAATTAGAATATTGTAATCAAGGTTCAATCGAAGATCTTCTTCAAAAACAACATTTATTCGATGAAAATCAATTGAAAAATCTTCTCCATCAAATGTCCGATGTGCTTCATTTTCTTCACGAGAATGATTTTGCTCATATGGATATAAAACCATCGAATATCATGCTATGTCAATATGCCAACGATGAATATGTTTATAAACTCACAGATTTAGGACATATTTGTCGAATGAATTCATCGTGGATCGACGATAATGATGGTGACAGTCGATATTTAGCGTTGGAAGCTATTGATAAATGTTCAAATGAAATTTCTTTGGATAAATGTGATATATTTTCGTTAGGTTTAACAATTTATGTTTGCGCAACCAACTATCAATTGCCGAAACAAGGCAATGAATGGCGACAATTACGAATGAATATTCGAGACTATCTCAATGAAATCAAACATTGCTCGAAAGAATTCAATGAATTTCTCTTTCAACGTATGTGTCATGTGAATTTCGAACGACGAGCAACAGCGCATGAAATTCTTCTCGAAACAAATATTCATCCGAAAAATCTAACAAGTCGACAGGCACTTCAAATTCATTTAAAACAAGAACGAGAGAAAAATCTTTGTTTAAACAAGAAATTACTTGATCAATATATTGACCTACAAATTCTACCTAATGACCAAACAATGCTCTCGCCAATACAATCGAATGTATTCGTACCACAACAAATTATTTCAACGCCGACAAATTCACGTTTATTAGTTCTTCATACACCTTCAACGCCGACTTACTCAAGCAATCAAACAATTCATTCGCCAACAATTGCTCTCAAACAACAAATTAAACTCGCCGGTTCGAATATGTTTCGTTATTATTCCAGTATTATCTAAAAATCAATTCAAAATAGTAACATAAAACCCAAATCTCAATTCTCTAGTCTTGCTTTTCTGTATATTCATTTTGCCATTAATTAGATGTATTAATCATATATATTTCTTTTCTTTTTTTGTTCTTGTTCTTTGTGTTTTGTATTTTTCTCGCATTCGATTATTAGTCTATTTTTTTTTGTCTTCTTTCCAATGATTTCTATATGATAGTAATTAATAATATAGTACGGAGAAAAACAAACAAATTCATTCGTTTAACTTTCATTTAGATGATGAACCTCTATTTACTTAGTATTATTATTTTAATTCTAATTATTTATTTATTTCGAGAATCTTTACTAACTGAAGCACAAATCTGTAAGTTGAAATATGGTCTCTATGTTTTTACAGTTATGTCAGCATCGATTATCTTTTTTCCTATACTTCTTATTCATCCACGAAGTGCACGAAATATTCGTACAGCTGGAATTATACTCAATCCCATATTGAGTTTATTTGGTTTAAAATATCGTATTGAAAATGGTCAAGTTTTTGATCGAGTTGATGCTTGTGTCATTGTTGCTAATCATCAATCATCGATTGATTTTATTGGCATGATGAAATTATGGCCTGAACATATTCGGTATTGTACAATTCTAGCTAAGAAAGAACTACTCTATGCGTTACCATTTGGTTTGTCAGCTTGGTTAGCTGGTGTCGAATTTGTTGATAGAAAAAATCGCGAACGTGCAAAAGATAAAATCTCGAATTTAACAAAGAAAGTTCAAGAAAAATCACTTCGATTATGGGTCTTTCCCGAAGGTAATTTAAGGAAAAACAAAAGAAGAGCAGACGATCAATTCATTGAAATATGTTTTTTTTTGCATTTGATATACTTAGGCACACGTCATATGTCTGAAAGTCTTCTTCCATTTAAATACGGAGCATTTCGTTTGGCCATCGAAGCACAAATTCCGATTGTACCTGTTGTTTTTTCGAATTATCAATCAATCTACAATGCAAATGAGAAAAACAATTCTTTCTATTGGCGTTCAGGTACGATTACAATTAAATGTCTCGAACCAATTGATACTAAAGGTTTAACTATTGAAAATGATCTTCAACAATTAACTGATAATGTTCGTCAACGAATGATTGAAACTTTTCAAGAATGAAAATTTTATTTTTT
>Ga0209935_1003305_pt1 | contig 16913 bp, 30 predicted proteins | sample ThiBio_1000_plan_2_FD_183958 | JGI IMG/M metagenome (GOLD analysis project Ga0209935, IMG submission 183958) | Wastewater bioreactor microbial communities from Cape Town, South Africa - Thiocy_cont_1000_plan (SPAdes) | ecosystem: Engineered > Bioreactor > Thiocyanate-remediating >... | reverse complement strand
TCGGAATGAGGTTGATGATGAACACGTAGCCTCCCCATGCCGCCACCATGTAAAAGTACGCGAGTGCCGTCGCCGCGCCCCAGAACAACGAGCCGGTCTTGACGCTGCGCACCCAGAAAAAGTACGTAATAATCAACGCAAAGATCGCAATGCCCTCGTTATCGAACGAGCCAGCAACCGATCGCGAAATGTAGCCTACAACGTACAAAAGATCATTGCGTTAACACACAGCGAGCGAGCGAGAGAGAGAGAGAGAGAGAGCGGAGAGAGAGAACATCTCGAAAGAAGACACCGCGCCGTACCAGGAACGATGGCAACGAAGGCAGCAGCGAGCACGCCAGCGCTCGTGTTCCAAACCTCCTTGGTGAAGAGGTACGTGACCATGGCGGTGTTGGCAGCCATCATCGGCGCCAAGAGCACGCACACGTTGCGAATATCCACCGTGATGTGGAAGAAGTGCAAGAACCAGTAGACCGCTCCTGCCGTCAACATCAAGCCTACGTACACGCACGCACCGTAGCGGTTGCCAGTCAGCACGATTGTGCGTTTACCACCAGCGAGGAGCAGCACGGCGCTGTCACGGTTCACGATTCACGACGCCGTACCGGGATAGATGGTACCACCGACGATACGGCCAAGAGGATACCAAGCGCCCTCATCGAACCAGTTGATAAAGTTGTAGAAACCATGGTTCACGAGGTATTGCGTCGAGCGGTAGTTGAAGTACGGATCGAACTACAACAACGGCAACGACAACAGAGCCGTGTGAGAGACCGCACGCACGCACAGCAAGAGCAAGGCGGCGAGCGGCGTTCGCGGTTGGTACCTCGTGGATCACGCTCTCGAATCGCAGCACCGAGAACAAACGAGTAAAGAACGCGATGCAGCAGATCAAGCTCAAGATTCCGACACGAAGCAAGAACTCTTGCTTGTTCGTAGTTTCGGTGGCCATCTTCAAGTCGATGTTGTCGATCGATCGATCGATCAAGCACTTGACGGCAGTGTAGTGTGGTTACGTGCGATTATCGCTTGTCTCCTTGAGTGCCTCGTTCTCCTTGAAAGAATCGAGGCAGGTGAGTCTACCGACGATGAACGCAAACCAGACAGGCTCAAAGCAAAGGAGAGACACAGACGGAAGGAGTCCACCACAACCACACAACCACGAGCGAGCGAGATGGATGGATGATGCGGTGCGCAGAGGGCGAAGAGGAGAGAGGAAGAGGAAGAGGAGCAACAAGAGGCTTCTTCCCACTGTAATCCAATCATGGGCCTTATCATCGACCTTAATCCGACTTTGCCGCCGCGCCTCTGCCACATCATCACGCTCCTCTTCCCTTCCTCATCGATCAATCTCCTTCCCCTCTCTCACGCGCACACCGATCCCTCGCCCGATCCCTCGCACCCCTCGCTCTCCTTACCACCCACAAGCATCTAGAATGCCCACACCGTTCGAAGACTTCTTCAAGAATGTACCTCCGGTGACTCGAACCTATATGACTGTGTGCTTTCTCACAACGCTCGTCGTGCATCTCGAGCTGATATCGCCCTTCTCGTTGTACTTCAACTGGGACCTGATCTCGCACGACCTCCAGCTCTGGCGTCTCCTCACGACCTTTCTGTTCTACGGCTACTTTGGCCTCAACTTCATCTTCCACATGTTCTTCTTGTACGTCATACGACCACGTCGCGAACCCGGGATTCTACACTCCAAGTCCACAATCGACAATCGATCGTGTCGCTCTCGAATCCGAGCTCTGACATCGAGCGCTCGCTCGCTCGCTGATATCGTACACAGGGTCCGACACAGCTGGGAGCTCGAAGACTCGTTCTACCATGGCCGCTCTGCCGAGTACCTTGTCATGTGGATCTTCAACGCCACCTGCTTGCTGGTACCGTGATGATGTCGCCTTCTTTCTCCTCGTGAATGCGCGAGTGTGACGCTCACCGCATCGTGGCTCGTGCGCCAGCTGCTGAACGGCATCTTCATGCACTACGGAGCGTCGATCATGTTCCTCGCGCCCTCGTTGGCCTTCTCGATCGTCTACGTGTGGAGTCGTCGAAACCCGTCGTTGGTGCTCAACTTCCTCGGCCTCTTCACGTTCACGGCGCCCTATCTGCCGTGGGTCATTCTGGCCTTCGGATACCTGCTGAACCAGAGCCCGCTGCACGACCTGCTCGGTATCGGTGTCGGCCACATCTACTACTACCTCGATGACGTGTATCCCAAGCTCCGACCCGGCCGTCGTATCTTCTTTGCGCCCACCTTCCTGTACGTCGCGCTCATCTCGCTTGCTCGCTCGCTCGCGTTCATTCTCGCTCACGTGTCTCGACCACACACAGCAAGCGCTTGATGGGAGAGGCCTAGAGATTCTCGGCCTCACCATTGTCCGAATGCCTCGATCGTCGGAGCACTACTCTTCGAACTCGGTTGGCAGCCTCGCGATCATCGGCGTCACTTGTACCTCCAAGCACTCCTCGCACACATATCGCCACTGTACTCCAAGGCAATCAATCCATCAATCCATCCATCCACCACCACCACAACTCGTCAACAACCACCCATGCATCGACCGAGGCCTTCATTCCACATCCAATACGCACGTTCGATGGAGCTCGTTGCAAGCCGAGCTGCGCCACGGTCGTCTGTGCACGGCATCGCGAACACGTAACGACGGTCGCGGCCGCGGCCGCCGCAATACACGCCTTGCTGCGGCGCGAATCAACGACCATCACTTGCTCCTCTACAAACACAAGCACACGTACACACATATGGCAGTCAGTGGAGAATCAGTCCCCGTTGCTCGCGAAGGGAGAGACCGATGGTCCATCGCACGTACCATGCTGCGCCACCACCCGCTTGCGTCCAATGTTCATGGTTCACAGCTCTCACGCCACCGCAACCAAGCAACCAAGCAACAACAGACTCACTCCATCAAATACCTGGAACATATTGCCATCGCGGTGCGTGTGTGGTGTCTGCCACGTGGCACCAAAGCCAACGCCAAAATATCTAGATACTTCCTTCCTTCGTTCCTTCCTTCGTTCCTTCCTTCCTTCCTTCCTCATGTGGCGCCTAATAAACAGCAACCATCCATCGCTCGATCGGAATTCAATCCAATCCATCAATCTCGAATCTCGAATGATCACTTGTACAATGAGTGGTGGGTGTGTATTCAATACTCGAATCTCGGAGCAACGCGCGGTGGTGGGTCGTGATATCGAGAATGACATCGACCTCGACGGGGATCACCTCATCACCGTTCGATACGAGTGGCGTAGTGAGTGATGATGGTATCGTTACAAGCCAGCGGTCTTGATGATAGTGGCAACGCGTTCGACGTCATCGAGGCTCATCAAGTCGAGGAAGCGTTGGTGCATCTCGCGCATGGCTTTCAGTATCGCTGCCTGTGCCTCGTGATCGAGATCGCGCTGTGACGCCAGGTACTGTTGAAGGTTATCCCAGAACCCTGTGGGACACGTTTCGATGTCTCGTGTGGTTTGCTTCTGTTGATATGCCATCAATCCAATCCAATCGCGTGGTTAGTCACGATATCGACATCGCGTACAACCACTCGTTCGTTCGTTCGTTCGTTTGCGTACAGATTCGATTTGAGGTGGTGGTCGTGCATCGCGGCTCGAGCTCGTTGTAGCAGGTGCAGCATGGGAGGTACTCGTTGTTTGAGGCGCCAATCCGAACAAGAACGGCATCGACGGCGACGACTCGGCTTCGAGCACCATCTCGCCCTTCCACGAGGCGCTGCGTACTTTGGGATATCGCGCTAGTATGGCCGTGATTTGCTCGAGTGTAGGTTCATTGGGAATCGGTACCGATGGAGCCGGCTCTCGATTGCGTATGGCGAGTTTCGGGAGTGATACAGCTTGCGATAACATGGTTGATGGTGATGGTGATGGTGATGGCAGCGGGCGAGCAACAGACTGACGTGGCGCTCGAACTCGACCTTGGCGACATTACCTTCGACTCTCGCGATGCCCATCTATCGACTACTCGCGAACGAGACCACACGGGTATCCAGTGTCCAAGTTCGTTTCATTCAATTGCGGAGGTACTGCTGATGCCGACGACTACTGCATCTGCCTGCTCACGAGCGAGGCATAGATGCCGTTCCTCGCGAGCAGCTCCTCATGCTTGCCAGTCTCGACGATCTTGCCTTCGTGCAACACCGCGATACAGTCGGCGCTCTTGACCGTGCTGAGACGATGCGCAATGATGACGGTCGTCACCGTACGCTGGTTCATCAGCGACTCCATGGCCGACTGCACGAGGTGCTCGGATTCCACGTCGAGAGCGCTCGTGGCTTCGTCCAGCAGAAGGATCGCCGGCTCCTTGACCAGTGCGCGGGCGATCGCAACGCGTTGGCGCTGGCCTCCCGAGAGCGTGATGCCACGCTCGCCCACCAGTGTGTTGTATCCATTCTGCACGATCGATCAGCATCATCTCGATCCCCGTATGTTCGTGGCGTGCTTGGTGGCGCGCGCTACATACCGCGAATCCCTCGATGAATTGATGAGCGTTCGCCTTGCGTGCTGCGAGTTCGATTCGCGCATCTTCGATCTCGGCCTCGTGAGCGTCGCCTGCACCATACAGGATGTTGTCACGGATCGAGCCGTGGAACAGAGCCGGCTCTTGGCTGACCATGCCAATTTGCGAGCGCAGCCATTGCGGATCCAGCCTGCGCGCATCATCGACGCATGTGAGTGCGTGAAGCACGCGCATCAGGCACATATCATCGACTCGTTGCGTACGTTGAAATGTCGTTGCCATCAAGCAGAATCGAGCCCGAGGTCGGGTCGTAGAATCGCACCAACAACGCGGCGATCGTGCTCTTGCCGCTGCCGGACGAGCCGACGATCGCCAAGCTCGTGCCAGCCGGGATCTTGAGGTTCAGGCCCTCCATGATGCTGCCCTCGGGCCGTGTCGGATACGAGAAACGCACGTCGCGGAACTCGATATCGCCCTTGATGCTCGAGGGTACGAGGCCGCACTTGTTGCGGATCTTGGGCGTGCTGTCGAGCAGCTCGAACACGCGCTGCGAGGCACCGACGCCCCTCATAAAGTCGGCGTAGAAGGTCGCGGTGCCCGAGAGCGCGAACGCCACGTAGACGCTGTACAGCAAGAACGACGTCAGCTCGCCGACCGTCAGCTGGTTGTCGATCACGAGATTGCCGCCGTAGGTGAGCACCGAGAGCATGGCGATGTTGGCCGCGATGCCGACCGAGCCATACCACACGCCGCTCATCACCCCAGCCTGTTCCACGACGACAATCATAAAGTCGGCAGCAATCAGTATCGGTCAGCGGTGCTGCTCGTTCGTGAGGAGCACGTCAGACCTTGGCTCCAAGCTTGTAGGCCTCGTCGATCTGCTTGCCGTAGTTGGAGTCCTCATGCTCCTCACGTGCAAACACCTTCACTGTTCGAATTTGACTGCAGCACAAGACGACGAGAACGACCAGCAGCAGCAGCAGCAGCGACGACGGGTTCCATTTCATTAGATTGTGCCAAGTATGAAGCGATCGCTCGGATCGATGATTGGATCGAATCGGTACCTCACGCGATCCTCCGCCATCGAAGTCGCAGCTGCCAATGAGTCCTGCACCTTGCTCGAGAGCTTCTTCACGAATCGACCGTACGCGACGGCTCCCAATGCCACAGGCGGCACTACCGAGAGCTACTCCATCCATCCATGTCATTCAATCGCTCGATTAATTCAACCTCACTCAGCCATGATCGATCGCGCCACTCGTACCATGACCAACGTGAGCGACGGCGTGAGATAGAACAGTATCGCCACGCCTCCGAGACCCTCGACCACGCGACGAGCGCCACTGGCAATGTTGTCGGTCAGCGCTCGCGAGATCACGGCCGTATCAGCCGACAATCGATTGATCAGCTCTCCCGTTCGTGTGCGATCAAAGAACTCGACGTCCTGACGTATCACCGATCCAAACAGCTACATCCACACGTGCGCTCGTACGCATATGTGAGCCATCGCCATCAACATGATCGTAGTGGTTTACGTGCTCCAGTGGAATCGCAAGCATCTCGATCCAACCCAATGAAGATACCTGCTTGCGAAGTCGAGCGACGATGCGTTCCGAAGCCACGTTCAAGGTCGATACACGCGTGAACATCGCCAACGATCCGACTGCAAAGGCGCCAAGTAGCAATCCACTCACGAGCCACAGTCGTGACTTGGATGCGGCGCGCTCTTCGTCGGTATGATGCGAGGTATCGCCGGCCACCGAGTCGATGATGCGTCCCATGCCAGCCGGAAAGATCAGGTTGGTTGCGGCGTTGATACCCAGCGCTCCCAGCGAGAACAATATCAGCCGCAACTCGGGTCGGCCGAGTGAGAGGAGCCGCTTGATGGCGCTCCAGCTGCTCTGCTTCTTGGCGCCATCGTCGCTGCCTTGTTGCTTGTCCGACGACGATGACTTGGAGCTCGAGCTCGATTGCTTGGCTTCTTGTGCTTGATCGGATTGAGTCGAGCTCGAACTCGTGTTCGTGGTGCTCGAATAGAATCGTGGCAAGGAATGAATCGAAGGATGAGACGCGGTGGAGGCTCCAGGAGCACCGAGATGATGTTGCTGCTGTCTGAGGAGCAAGGGCCCGTCGATTCCAGCACCACGACGACGATGTATCAGCGCCGTCGCAAGCAGCCGAGGACTCGAACCCGTAGCACACGAGAGTGTGAGTCGACGTGCGCTGGCGAGCATGGCTCTGCACGTCCAAGCCACAATCGACCGATGGATGGATGGATGGGCGTGGAAGCGAGGGCGCGAGCAGCAGATGAATGAAGTCACGTGCGCCATCGCTCGCGTGATGGACTGACGCAGGCTCCACTGGCCTGCTGGGCCTGTGTGTGTTGGTCCTTGCTAATTCCAAGCATTGGCAGCAGCATCAGCAAGAAGAATCGACTGATGCAAGACAGATTGTCACACTCGCAATCACAAGTGGCATAGAGTTTAGAGAGGGAGTTCGGTAACGACGTGTGTTTTAGTGAGTACGCGAGAGTGACCTTCATGTATGTGCGTGTGATCGAGCTATCAAGCTCGCTCGCTCGCTCTCTCCAATCGCAAATGCCACAATGGCAGCGAATCGAGTCGAGTCGAGTAGTTGCATTGCTTGTTGAAATCGGGCTTAGGCACGCTTGTGCATCAGGTGCGCCAGCAAGTCGCTGTGCACGATGAGCTTGATGAAGTACTTCTTGTTGTCGCGCTTCTCGATCACGGTCACGACGCCGTCGTTCTTGTCGAGCGCGTACTGCAGACGCGACACGGGGTAATCCTCGGTCACGACACGGAAGGTGGCGAGCGCCGCGTCACGCACGCTGCCGTTGGGGCCGAGCGTGTACAGCGCATCGATCAGCGAGCTGTTGGTCAGCACGCCGGTCACGACGCCCTCGTCGTTGACGATGGCAATCGCGTGGCGGCCCGTGGCAGCGATGCGGTCGATCGCCTGCTTGACGGTCGTGCTCGGCGGCACGGTGACCGACTCGGGCACGGCGATCGCGGCCACGGTCTCGTCGCGCACGAGCGGACGCGGCGGCGGCTCGATGAACTCGTAGTCGATCATCCAGCGGTCGTCGGCGAACTTGCCGAGGTAGTTGCGGATGCCATCGGGCAGGAGCACGACGCAGCGTTGACCGGCCGAGAGTTCCTTGGCAGCCTCCAAGGCGCAATACATTGCAGTACCCGACGAGCCGCCTTGAGATCACGAGCGAGCGAGCAAGCGATCCATCAGCATGAGCTCGTGTGCCATGCAGCTCTCTCTCTGTTCCAGAGTCGCTCACATACCAACCAGCATGCCCTCCTCAGCGATCAATCGACGAGCCATCAGCAACGAGTCCTTGTCGTTCGACTTGACCCAGCGATCGACCGCCGAGTAGTCGAGCACCTGCGGGATGAAGTCGTAGCCGATGCCCTCGACCTGGTACGAGCCGACGAAGTCGTCCTTGCCTCCGAGAATCGAGCCGAGTGGGTCGACGCCGACGATCTGCGTGTGTGTGTGTGTGCGCAGCCCACCGTCAACTCAACGACGCCACGACGCTCGTCTCTGCCCGATGAGCGACGTACGATGATGCCAGGGATGCGCTCCTTGAGCTTCTTGCCGATGCCGGTGATGGTGCCGCCGGTGCCGGCGCCGATCACCACCATGTCGATCTTGCCGCCCGTCTGACGAATGAGCTCCTCGGCCGTCGTGTCGTAGTGCGCCATCGGATTGCCGGGGTTGGCGTACTGCACCATGGCGCAACGAAACGCAGCCAACGACGTCAGCGCCCTTGTTGTTGCTCGATCGTTGATAGAGCGCGAGCGAGTGAGTGCGTACTTGGTCGGGGATGTGCGAGTTCGGGATCTCGGCGTGCAGACGATTGGCGACCGAGATATGCGACTCGGGATCATCGAACGCAGCCTCGGTCGGTGTGCGGATGGCCTTGGCTCCCAGAGCTTGCAGAGTCGCAATCTATCCCACGAGGTCCACGTCGATGCCGCCGTCGTCGTCGACGATATCATCCATCACGAACGACCAGTGAGTCACCGTAACTCACAAGCTCATCCATGCGAACTCAATCGAGTGTACCTTCTCGAGACTCATCTTCTTGGGCATCGTGGCGATCATCTTGAGGTCGTGCACGGCGGCGGCGACCGCGAGTCCGATGCCGGTGTTGCCCGACGTCGGCTCGATGAGCGTGTCGCCCTGGTGGTACTTGCCGCTGTTGAGGCCGTCCTCCAACATGCGCTTGCCGATGCGGTCCTTGACCGAGCCACCAGCATTCAAGAACTCGCACTTGGCCCCTGGAGTGCGTCATCCCGATGATCGCAGTCAGTCAGTCAGTAGGTCGCTGCCTGACCATCCATCCATCCATTTCGCGAGTGTGCGCGATAGCGATGGCAGATGGGTTGGCGGTGGCTGTGCCCGTACAAACTTCACACTCGAGATGACGGGCGAGCTTGTTAATGCGCACCAACGGCGTGTTGCCGATGGCACCAAGGATGGTCTGGAAGACGCGAGTCTCTTCGGAGCTGCATCGATAGCGAGCGATATGTGCGCGCGCGTCAGTCAGTCAACAGAGAGACTCTCGGTACTGCGCAGCGATCACGATCAGACGTACAGGATATCGGCCATTTCACAGAGTTACGAGTCAAGAGCAACAATTGGAAGGGGGATCGATGGATCGACTGCGAGCAGCAGTATCAAGCAGCAGCAACAGCGGCAGCGAGAGCAGCAGCGATGTTGCTATGCGACGAGGAGAGGAAGAGAGTGAGCGAGTGGTGGAGGAGAGCTCTGAGGAAAACGCTCCTCAGAGAAGAGTAGAGCGAAGAGTACTCCTGCTGCTCCCGTAAATTGGCCGTCCGGACCTCGTTGGACCTCGAGGCTCAATTGACTATCGCTTCCCTGCGTTCACGGGAGTTCGAGCTCGAGCTGACGATAGCACATATGTGGGTGCGCGTGTGTGCATTTGCGCGTATGTGTATTGAACTGTAGAGTGACATTTACATTGGGGCTTCAACGACCGCGAACTGTGTGGTACGGTGCCGAGATGGGGCCGCACCGTAAATCTCGTATGCATTGACTCGTAGCGGTGCTGTTGCCTTCGCAGGCTCACAGCTCGTGGACGAGAGAGATAGAGAGAGAAGGGAGACAGGTCCCTCTACTGCGACTCATCGATTGGCTCGTCGGGTTCATCGGGCTCGTCGCCGTGATCCTCTTGGTTCTCGTACTCCATGCCTGGCAAGCCATTCGAAGCGTATGGTCGCTCATGGCCCTCGCGGTGCTGCTCGGAGGCTGATTGGTCGTTCGCGGCAGGAGTACCGTCGTTGTCTCTTACGGAGCCACTCGGTGAGCCGGCGCCGCGCGAGCCGGAGCTGCCCTCTGTCACGGTGGTCGCAGTGTCGGGTGCAGCGCCAGTCGGCGACGCTGGCGGCTCGCCTGTGGGGCTCGACGTGTCGGGCTTGGCGTCCGTCATGGCAGTGTGGTCGCGACTCCACAGCTCATACTTGAGCCGCAGCATCTCCTCGTCTTGCTGTTGCATGCACTCGCGGCACTCTGTACTCGTCGATCAATCCCGATCAGTCCCGATCAATTCGATCCATTACGATCCATCGACATCGACATCGACAACATACCGTTGAGTTGGCGCTTCATCTCGTCGGCCAGCTCCTTCTGAAGCAGCAGTTCGCACTCGAGCTGATGAATGCGGCCCTCGGACACCTCACGACCGAGCTCCTCGTTCTCCTCGAGCAGCACACGGCACTTGGCGATGAGCTTCTTGCCGACGATACTCTGCGACGTGAACTCGCGCGCCTCGAGGTCGTCGCGGCACTCCTTGTAGCGCTCGTTGGCTTCCTTCAGCTCGCTCTGCAGCTTTTGGAACTGTCGATGCACGGCAGGATCGAGCACTCGTTGTTGGAGTGCATTGGTTCCCGAGACCGCGTTTCGTTCGAGCTGCGCGATACGAGTTTGAAGCGCCATGATCCTACCACACGGCGCTCGAGATGAGTAACCACATCGATCGCTTGAGGTCATCAGCGCTGCTGATCTTGCTTCTTATCAGCTATTGGTATCGTACGTTTGGTCCTTCTGGGCTAGTCGTGCAAGCAGCGTCACGATCTGCGCTTGCATCTTCTCAAACTCCTCGCGTACTTGGCTCGGTACTACACACATCGTTCCATCATACGCTCGAATCAATCCACTGTTCTCATGTCGTTCATCTTCATCATCAACAACACAGGTCGATGAGCATGATGGCATACACATTGCCTTGACTCGAGGCCCCGACTGGCTCAGAGCCTTCTTGTTCTTGTTGATGTTGCCGCCCACATTGGCTTGGCTGCTCGCCGTTGTTGCTGTGCTCGATGCATCACCTCGTTGATCTCGTGCACGTTGTGGCTCGTTGGTTGGCTCATCATTCCTCGGGAAGAGCTGCTCCCACTGCGACAAGCGGGCCATGACCGATCGGAGCTCTCCCTTCAAAGCATCGAATGACTGCGACGAGTCCTTGTCACGACTGGACGTGTTCGATGCTGAAGATCCTGCTGCTTCTGTCTTGACCTGTAGAGATACGACTCACGGGTAAGCACAAGGAGATAGATCACGATAGATCACGACAGATCAATCCAGTCTCATGGATACGAAGTATCTTACTCGCTTGACGTTACGCTCGGATCGTGGAGCGGCTGGGTCGTTAGGCCGCTTCTCTCCCACATGAGCCGCTGAAGACGACGACGTCGATGTTGATAATGGTGTGCGGCCATACTCTCGGCGATCTCTTGTGGAGTCGCTCTCGATATCCATCTTGATTGAGGGAGCGAGCGAGCGAGGGAGATGCGAGCAACAGCGGGAAGAGAAGCGACTGATGCTCTCGATGCGAGCGAATGTCGCTACCTCACACAACATCCCATCCAATCCATCAACCAAACTATCTTACTATCCACACTCTGAGTATGAGTATGAGCATGAGTGTGAGCATGAGTATGAGTATCGTGAGGAGATGCGAGATGGGAATCGAGTAAAGAGTCGTTGGCTTGTATTACTGCGTTACGTTCGGGCTGCTGTCGATGGCAGCAGGAGGTAACGCCACCGTACTGCTGTTGATGTTGCTGTTGCCGGTGGCGCCGTTGCTATTGGTCGAGTTGGCGTGCGCCGGCGGTGCTGTAGCTGGTGCCGACGCTGCTGCGGAAGCTTGTTCATCCGACTGCTTCTTTCGCTCGGATTGTAGTACGCGACACAGGGCTTCCAGACGCGCATTCTGCTTCTTGAGCGACTCGATATCGCGCTTGAAGTTGGTTTTCTATTGGGCCCAGCAGCATGGCACGAAGCCTCGCCGTCAGTACGAGAGCTTCTGTCGATTGTGTGCGAGTCATGTCACGCACCTCCTCTGCCATCTCGATGAGAGTAATGTCGGTCTTTTCGCACTTCTTCTGCAGTACGGCGCGGTCCTTCTCGAGCTTCTTGATCGTCTTGGTCATCTGCAACCATGCAACGACATCCGTTCGTCAGCATCTCTCTCTCTCGGTCGTGCTTGCGTTGCTCACACGTGCCTTCTCTAGATCGAGTTTGAATGTTGCAAAGATCTCGTTTGATTTGGCGAGGGTCTCTTGGAACTGCTCAAACTTCTCGGCGTATGCGGCGAGTTGGAAGCGCAGCTCATTCTTGGTCATGATGGCGCCTGCAAGCTTCTCCTTATACGCAGCACACTACGCCAACACCGATCGTACACGCAGACAAGCAATACAGTAAGTTCCTTCGCGTTCCTGTCCCATGATGTGATTCACGCGGTGCGCACACGAACCCGTAATGCTTCTTGTTCGAAGAGCTCCATCTGTTGCTTGAGCTTGCGATCGGCCAGTTGATTCTGGAGCACTTGAATACGTAGCTGCGCGGCAAAGTGCTTCTCGCGCACTTGGTAGCGTTCGTCGCATGCCTTCAACTTGTTGCGCAACCTAGGCAGCCATGTTATATCATACTCTGATGAGCAACAGCAGAGACTCCTGCTTGCTCGCCCTCTCTAGCGTACGTCTCGTATTCCTTCTTCTTGTCGTTGCGAGATTGATTCTGCTGATCGAGCTTGCTCTCCATCTGTCGAATCGTATTGTTGAACTGCTGCGTAATGTCGTTGCGCTTGCGCTTCTCCTCCTCGGCAATCTCTTGGTTCTGTCTCCGCAGCTCGCGACACAAGCCTTCGAGCTTGCTCTTCATGGCCTCGGTCTTGCTGAGCTCCACCATGACTGCACCAATCATAAGATATCATGGTGGTCGATCGATCTAGGTGTCCGGAGTTACATACGCGAGTCATTCTTGGTCTCTAGCTCGTGGATATGTTCGCGACTCACGTCCAGCTCGGTCTCGAGTCGCTTGTTCTCACACAACTATCATCCATCCAGCATGACGTTGCTTTTGGTCAGTTCACGAGAGACCTCACTCTGATTTGATCTTGGTCGTGGCTGTAGCGGTAGCTTGTGGCTGTAGTTTGTGGCTGTAGCGGTACCTGAATGTACGATGCACGAACGACCTGTTGAAAGTAATCGAGCAGCGTGCTGAAGCGCTCCTCCTCGGTCGGCAGGTGTTGCAGCGCCTCCATGATGATGGCCGTCTCTAATCGACATTGCTCGCCTGTACCATACGCCACGCCGTTCAGCATCGTTCTCGCGATATCCACCTCCTCGTGCTATCTCTCGAGCCACGCGACACGCGACGTACGAATACATCGATCTTCTTCGAGGTCGATCGCTTCATCATCCAGCTGATAACCATCGTCCGAATTCGTGGGTGCTGGCCATACAATACACGCCACGATATACGTCAGTGAGACCAAGTGATTGAACGAGCTGACGATGATGACGGCGCTCATCCGCAGTGTACCTTTCATGAGGTTGGTGCTCATGGGGTACAACTGCGACGCCGACAGGATGGGCGACCGAGGCGGCGGAGGAGGCTGGAACTCCTCCTCACCATCAACGAGATACTGCTGTGGATGGTGAAGGTTATTGTGACTCGTCACGTCGTTGCTGTTGTTAACATCGTGGTGATGGTGGTGATGATGGTCGTGATGGTCGACCACGGCAGCGGTGGCGGCAGCGGCGTTGTTGGTCGATGGTGTCGAGTGTGCGATCAGCCCTTGCTCGGCGGAACTCATCTTGATGAATCGATGGATGGATGGATACAAGGAGACGATGGATAGGATCGGTGTGATACACTCTATACAAGGGTGAGTATACCGAGGGTCGAATCGCGTCGAGGTCGAGGTCGAGCAGGATGGATATCGACGTGAGAGTGTGTGAGGGGGTGTGCACGCGATGTGGACGAGGCGAAGAGACTTTTCCTCAGCGCCGAGGAGGTCGACACCACAAGGCACCAGCCACAAGGCGGGAGCAGTGCCACCTTACTCGTTAACATGGGCCGACGAGAGATAGGTTAGAGATGTACTCTAGGTTATGCGTATTGTCTATGTCTCTCTTGGTTGTCCGGGAAGGTTGAGTTGAGCAGCAGTACACCCACTGCTGAGAGAGCTGAAGGTGTGCACCTGCTTTCCGCAATAGCCCTCTCCGAGTGCCGGATGGTTGCTTGAATAGCCATCGCTCCCTCCCCGTTCATCCTGTCTCATCACATCCCACGCTCGCGACACCTTGATGGCAAGGTTAACTCCACCGATCATCGATTGCGAGAGGCACTCTCGCAATGTATTGAACCAATTAGCCCCGTTTTAGCGACGACGCTGGATAATTTGGCTTGTTTTTGCTTTTTCGGCCTTTTTGTGCTATTGGGCTTTTTGGTTATTTATTCGGTGCTGCTGCGTCATCAGTCGATCTCTCTCGTCTTCCTCGGCCACCAACCACGCACACGGGAGACCACGAGATCCAAGTGGGGGCACTTACGTTCACCAAGGCTGAGTTTGTAATTGATCCCCGAGTGGGCCGGCTCTGTACTACCACATCTCTCGAGACATCAAGCAAACGAAACGATGGAAAGGCTGCTGCGAACGAGATGGTGGTTGTTGGCGATGGTCGTGGTGGCGTGCTGCCTCACGATCACGATCGAGAGCGTCGAAGGATCTGGAGTACCGGCGCTTGGAAAGCGTACCTTCAGCAGCTACGGCAAGTTCGGGCGCAATGACGGCCGCATCGGTCCTGAGGAGACCGTGTTGCTCGAGGAGTCCGGTGCTGGGTGCGTACTGCACTGGTGGTTCGCTGCCGACTACGCTGGCGTCGACAAGGTGCGTGTGTGCGTGTGTCGCAGTCGTTCGACCTCAGAGGCTGACGCCGAGTACAACTTGTGTAGACGATCTTTCGAGTGTATGTGAATGGCGAGGAGAGCCCCTCTATCGAGGACCTCATGGTGCGCCGTGCCTACTGGACTGGCGACAAACGCTTTGGATCGGTTGCTGAGCGTACGGCCTCGAGACCCACCGCACACTGCGGCTACACACACGGCAACGCAATCGTGATCAGCGACAACGACTGACTGGCTTGTGCTCGCTGCAACAAACCCTTCGTCCCTTCCTACAGAGTCCTTCTACATGGCGATACCGATCCCGTTCCAGAACGGCATCCGTATCACGGCGCAGTTGTCGCCACGATTCAACTATCCCGAGGCTCAGGTTCGTGTCGCTCCTGAGCGCGCCATTCTGTCCTTGTGTCTCACACGCTCGCTTGGTGTGGCGGCGGCTGCTGCAGTATGCCTACTGGACCATTCGAGGAGTTCGCGATATCCCGGCTACGGTCGGTGCCTTCGAGTTGCCGCCGAATGCCAAGCTCTCACTGGTCTCCAAGACCAAGTACCTGCGAGCGCTCCAGAACGAGCCGTTCCTCGAGCTCTCGGACAGCGGCGGTTTGGTGTACCACGTCGAGGTCAACATCAAGGGCAAGAATCTCGACTTCATGGAGGGCCCGGTAGTGGCGCATATCGATGGCGCCGAGCACGTACTCGGCACCGGCCTCGACGACTACTTCAACTCGGCCTGGTGGATGAGCAAGAGCGAAGGCCGCTTCACGCTGCCCGGTTCGGTCGGCGTACTCGAGCGCGGCGAAGGCCACTTGGTGGCGTACCGTCTGCACGAGCACGACCCGCTGCTGTTCACCAACGCGGTCTCGTTCATGTGGCAGAACGGCTACGAGTTTGAGACCGGCAAGCCGATCGGTAACCCGACGTCGTTGCGGGCGACCTTCGATTTTTGGGTGTACACCTGGCCGAGCGCGCCCTCCCAAGGAGCCAGTGGTGCCGACAGCACGGTTCCCGCCAAGGCAGCAGCAGAGTAGGCGTCCGCTATCGACGTCCATTACACACACAATCACATCTTCACACACGCACACACACGTCCCATCCTCGAGCTTGTTGAACTGGATGAACTGAACCCTTCTCCTACTCATGCTCCCAACGTTCCGGCTGTTGTAATGAATACTATCCAGACCATCTACAAGCAGTCTGCTACGTCCACTGTGTCCTTGTAATTGCGGCTGATTGAGTTGACCTTGGCTCCCAATAAGGTAGCGCAGAAAACTCGCACAAGACCAAGCCGGCCAACAACCCTGATACCGCTGTCGAGCCAGTCCACTGCCCTCATATCTTGCTGTGTAACCTCTCTCACAATCACGTGTTGAGAGATGGCAACTACCACCGCACCTGGGAGTGGTAGCGAGGCTATCGCGAACTTGGCATCAAAGTCCTCCTTGCCGAGTTGTGATACGTTACGCGCTGAGAATGAGCGGCTCTTGAACAAGGTCAGGGAGCTACTCGATGCCCGCCTCGATATTCAACGACGCATGACGGTGTGTATTTGAGATCTCAACCTGGATGCCAAGGACTCGTGTTGCTCATCTAGGTGCGTTCGGAATCGCAGACTGCCGTACAAGCTCTGCTCAAGGAACGGAAGGAGAAGGAAGAGCTGCTGTCGACCTTGGAGGTTCGTCCGGTTGCTGGACGGTTGCTGATGGTACTTTGGTAACTCACACGATAGCCTCACAGGAGAAGCTCTACAGCGTCACAATGGAGCGCTCACAAATCATCGATCGACTCCATGTCCTGGATGTGAGTATAATAATCAATAGCTCCGTGAGTGTGAGGATGGTTGACTCACGTTTGGTGTGGCTCAGAACATCACTGCCGATATCGAGCGACTGCGTAAAGAGCTGGACAAGCTGTGTGCACAAACCACCTCACTCAAGGCCCTTCTCGCCAATGTACGAACTTCTTGGCTGCCTCAAGGACCTGCCCCTTGCATCCTCATCAAATTAACTCCTTTCCTCTGTGCAGGAGAACTTTGCCGATACCAGGACAGTCGAAGAGGCTCAGCGCCGCATTACGATGAAGCGTACCAGCACCGTCACGGCGTCAATGTCCGCAAAATTGCCACAGGAGCATCTGGGATCGATCGAGGAGCTTGATGGCTATGTCCTCA
>Ga0209935_1003304_pt1 | contig 16914 bp, 16 predicted proteins | sample ThiBio_1000_plan_2_FD_183958 | JGI IMG/M metagenome (GOLD analysis project Ga0209935, IMG submission 183958) | Wastewater bioreactor microbial communities from Cape Town, South Africa - Thiocy_cont_1000_plan (SPAdes) | ecosystem: Engineered > Bioreactor > Thiocyanate-remediating >... | reverse complement strand
AAACGAGACCATAGCGTCCTCTTCGCCAAGTTCCGAGGCACCGATGCCGAGAGGAAGATGCGTGGGTCACAGCGTAAAGCACATCAGTACGTGCACCAGCGAATGCCAACACGATGTTGATGTTGATGCGATGGACTCCACTCGGTCTCGTTCGTTCGTTTGTTTGTTCGACCGACCGACCGACCGACCGATCGATCAGAGAATGGGTGGCACAGCAATCAGCCGAGACGATTGAACGACGTATCATCAAGGCGCAGGCGTTAGCTCGAGGCTACATTCAACGCCGCAACTTTGGCAAGCTTGGTACATATCATCGTTCGTTCATTCATTCGTTCGATCGACGGATTGTGTATTGCTTGGGTAATCCCTCAGCGAGGCTCATCGTTCACATTTGATACCATTCGTGTGGTACCTCAATTCTCTCGGTCTCTCTCTTTTGATACAGTGAAACAAAACAAACAGCGCAACCAACACATCAACGAGCTGCTCGAAACCGAGCGAACCTATGTCTATCGCATCAAGCAAGTCGTCAAGGTATCCAATCAATCCAGAGCTCCGAATGAGCCACTCGATAATTTGTCGCGATGCTGATGCGCCTGTGCGTGTGCGTGTGCGTGACGATCTTTAGATCTTCAAGGTTCCATTGCGATACGCGTGCAACACGCCAGTACCAATCATTCGTGAGGCGGAGATCGAACGAATCTTTGGCAACATTGAAGATATTTGGAACTGGCATGCGTATGTTTGTGTGTGTGTGTGTGTGCGTGTGTGTGCGTGTGGCTTTGCGCGAACGACGACAAGCTCACCTTGATGCATGAATCAGACAATGGGTTCGAGTCGTGGCAGATCGCTGGGCCAACTGGAGCAACAATGCATTGATCGGCGATCTCTTGATCGAGCTCAAGCAAGTCCTCCCACTCTACAAGCGATTCGGCCAATACCATGCTGCTGGCATCAAGATCGTCGAGCGATTGAGCAAACGCAATGCAGCCTTCGTTCAGTTCGCCAGTGTACGCCTTGCATCGTCGTCTCCAGACATTCTATCGACGAACCAACGTTGTCGCAACGTCTGACCTTGATGGCGCCGCCATTGCACTGGTACCAGAAAATCCACGATCTCGTTCATGATCTGCCATCGCTGCTGATCGAACCGATTCAACGCATTCCTCGATACAAGTTGATGCTTACCGTACGTCGACAGTATCCAACGTTCTTCCTTTTCTTCTTCCTCTTCTCCTTACCTGTGAGAGCGAGCCATTCGAGAGTGCTGACCACGAATCTCTCGCACGAGCAGGACATTATCAAACACACGAACCAAGAGCATCCGGACTACTACAACCTCAAAGAAGCCGAACAAGTGATTGAGCATATTTTGGCGGAGATGAACTTGGCCGCCAAGTTCTCGAACAACCGTCGCAAGATTCTCGACATTGAATACATGTTCAATGGCGATGTGGTGCGTGCGTCGTGGCGGCGTTCCGTCGAGGCGTTTGTTCGTTTGTTTGCTTGTTTGCTCAAGTCTGCAACTCGGTGTGGTCACAACTCTGCGACACAGAACCTACTCGATTGGGCCGACAACCGACGATATGTGCAGAGTGCCGATATTCGCGCCATCACGCAGCACCTGCAAAAGGAGCGTCGGCAACTGGTCGACGTGCGAATCTGGCTGTTCTCCGATCGCATCATCATCGGACAGCTCAAGGAGGAGTACTTTGAGGGAGAGCCCGAATACCACCTGATTGCCTCCATGGACTTGTTCGATGTGCACGTCGAGGTCTCGCATGAGCGGCAGAAAGACGACAAGACCGCTGAGCGTACGTTCCTGACGCGTGTGCATGCGCTCGATCTATTGTTAATTCCATGTGTGCGTGTGCGTGGGTGTGTGTGTGGCTCAGCAACGTATCCCTTCCTCCTTCGAACCTCGCATGTGAACAACGTCTACACGGTCATTTGCGGCCGCGAGCAAGAGCGGCGTATGTGGCTGGAGCTTATCAACAAGCACAAGACACAGTCGCGCGACGAGCTGCTCAAGATGAAGTGAGAGCGTACGTGCACGTGTGCACGTCTGTGTCTGTATAACTGTGGCCGACTGCCAAAGTATGTCATATCTATCTATCTATCTATCTAAATATCTCTCCTCGTTCTTCTTTTTATCGCTATTGTATGCCAAGAATTTCCCTTCGGTTGAAGAACCTCCACACGTTGTTGTCTTCGTTCTTCCTCCCCGCGCCTTCTCCATGTGCGTCGTTTGTGAGGGAGTTATACGTTCGCATCCGAGAGCGTGGCTGGAACGTTCCTGGGGCCGCACTCCTGTGTCTGGCTTGGCGTGTGGCTGCATTATCTTGGCCAACAGCGATCACACAAAGTTGCGCGTGTTTACGCCAACGATCGAGACCTTCCGCTTGTGGTTTCCGCGCTTGTATCAGACCGAGGCGTACTTGGCATTGGAAAACTCGCTCGGCGGCCTCGCTGATGCGTTTTGGCCGTTCAAGCCAAGCCAACGGCGCGAGTATGAGTAGAGAATACTCGCTGCCCCCAGGCACGGCTGCCACTGACCTCACGATGCCGGAGCTGGGCCACAATCCCCGCTCCCTGCTGGTATCACGCGAGTGTGGCGTTTGCTATCTATGTCGTGTGCCTTGTATATTTGTAGTAGTTTAGCATTGAGCAAGAGACACACAACGTGTTGGACCTACTAGTGCTTGAGTGAGTGAGCAGTCGAGGCGCTTCTTACATGGGAAGCGTGAGGTTGCTAATGACGTAGTCATCGATGCACTGCAAGAAGCGCTGCAGCACCGTGCCGCCCTCGCCATGCTGTGCAGTATCAGAGAGTTGCAGCAGCTTCTTGATGGGAACCGGTCGGACGATATGTGCCACAGCCTCGTCGAGCTCGGCCTCCGAGAAGAGATTCAAGGTCTTGAGCACCTCCTTCATCTCGCGGCCAGGCGAAACGGCTGGCACGGCGAGTGTCGCCGTGAAGCTATCAAGCATACCCATCTCATTCAGCAAGATCGGGTTGCTGGTCGTGGCGAACACCATCAATCGATGGCCCTGTGTGAGTGGAGCGACAGCGAGGTGAGCTATCTGCTGATATCCGATGGGGCGAGGCGGTACACGCGGTCGCGTTGATGCGATAGCGTACTTCGGGAGGGAGCTTCTTGATGAGCACCAAGAGAGTTTGCAGCACGGCATTGGAGAATCGTGGGCCGATAGGCACATACTCCATCAGGCGCTCAATATCATCGACCACCACGGCGCTCAGGGGAGACTTGTAGGCGGCATCAAAGATCTACACCATCATCACCACGAGTGAGTGAGTGCGCGAGTGGCCGAACGAGTGAACCTATAGACATGATGGAGCATCAGTGCAGCATTCATACGCTTTGAATCTTGCTGCACTTGGCGCTCTCGCTGTAACCGACCAGGTTCTCGGGCGAGACCAGCTTGACGAAGGGAAAGTTGCCGTGCAAGGCGAACGAGGCCGCGAGTGCGCTCTTGCCCGTACCGGGCTTGCCCTCGAGCAGCAGCGACACGTGACGCGTAGTGTTCGAAGTTTGAACTTGCTGGATGAACAACTGGCCGGCGCGAAGGAGCTTGCCGAACGACGGGCCGTAGTCGATGATGCCGTTGCCCGAGATGTTGGTGAACTCCTCGCCGACGACGCCGAACGCCGGCTTGACCTCTTGGAGGGCGTTCAAAAAGTCCTGCTGCGTCACGACCGCCTCCTCGGGCTTGATGACCTTGGTGGGGTTCGTGGGATCGAGGCAGCGGTTCATGGCGAACGACTGCGCACTCTTGGTGAGACCCAGAATCTCGGCACCGCTAAAGTTCTTGGTCAGGCGCGCGAGCTCCTCGAGGTTGACGTCGGGCGTCAGGCGGTTGTGCTTGGCCATGCCGGCCGTGTGGATGCGGAAGATCTCGAAGCGGCCACGCTCGTCGGGCAGCGGAATCTCCATGTGCACCTCGAGGCGGCCGGGACGCAGTAGTGCCTCGTCGATCATGTCGATGCGATTCGTCATACCGATGATGAGGATGTTGTTGAGGCTTTGCACCTGCCGCCGCAATCGTGGATGAGAACCACTCACTGCAAGACGCGATGGTGTAGAGGAGTGCGTGCGTGCGTGCGTGCGTGCCACTGATGAATCACGTACACCATCAATCTTGGCGAGCAGTTGGTTCACGACACTGTCGTTGACGCCCGTGCCGGATTGTACGGAGCCACGAGCCTTGCAGATGGCATCGATCTCATCGAGCACGATCACGTGCAGCTCACTGTCGTCTCCCTTCTCGGCTTGCTCCTTCTCGGCCTCGACGAACAGGTTGCGCACGTTCTCCTCCGACTGACCGACGTATTTGTTGAGGATCTCGGGAGCTCCCTTGACGATCGGCTCTCGACCGTTGAGCATCTTGCCAATCTGACGTGCCAACAAGCTGCGCCGAGATGTTGCGCCGTCACTCAATCTGCCGTGACCACTGTGCTCTCACCGTCGGCCGACGTACGTCTTGCCGGTTCCAGGGGGGCCATACAGCAGGATGCCGCGAACGTGCTTGACGTCCATCTCCTTGACCAGCTCAGGAGGGAAGACGCGCGACACGAACGCGCGACGGAAGATGTCACTGAACTGCTGGCTCAAGCCTCCAATGCCCATGCTCTCAAAGTTCCAGTCGGGCCTGTTCTCAACACGATGAGTACTCGAGTACGCGCAACACAGGTCTCAGTACGTGCGCGATGCCACGCACGTACTTGAACAGCGCCTTGCGCGAGACATTCGAGCCACCCTTGAGGATGATGGTCGAATCGGCTCCCTTGGAGAACGTGAACTCGGTGTTCTTGTTCAACAGACCACGAAGACCGATCGAGACCAACGAGGGGGCATTGGGGTCTCCTTGCTCCTTCTTGCGAAAGTACTTGACGTCCACTACCTCGAGCTTCAGCACCTTGAACTTGAGGTTGATGCCGTTCACATCGAGCAGGAACACTTGCTCCATCGTCAAGAACTAGACGGCGTAAAGATCATGTGGAGGTGAGTAAGCAATCGAACAATCAGCTAGTGTTGATGAGAGTAGCTCGAGCCAATTGGACTGCTTCTAGTAGTGCTGCTGCTGCTGCTGGTGGTTCGTCTTGGATGGCTGCGATAAGAGCGCAGTACCTGACCCTCGAGCGTGCCCCTGACGGCCTGCTCGATATCCTTCACATCGACCTCCGACGGCGGCGAACGCTTGTTGAAGGCCACGGCAATGTCGGCCGAGCACAAGTAGGTGTTGCTGTACTCGTCGATGACAAAGGTCGCGACCTCCAAGGGCCCATTGAGCGAGACCCGCAGTTGCGAGCGTTGGTTCGACGAGAGACCGATCTTGCCTCGCTCGATAATCGGATGCGGCCTGGAGACGCAGAGTATCAGCGACACACCGCGTATATCACGGTCCACGTTGCATGCGCGCGCGCGTGTGTGGATGTATGTGAGTGTGCGTACTCGGCCGAGTAGACCCACGCGTTGGCGAGCAGCAGGAAGGGTCGTTGCGGGTTGCCGCGAGTCAGCATCTGGAAGTCCTCGCGATTGAGGTAGACCTTATTGGTCAGTGCCAAGCTGGTATCAGGGCATTTGGTAACGACCAACGTCACCACGAAAGCCATGGCGGTTCAGTATTGTGTGTGTGTATGTGCGGCGGGTGCGTGGGGGTCGGTGTGTGGTATCGGATTTGATAGATAGATAGAAGGAATGGGATTGCTAGAATGGTTGGTGAGAGCGAGGGAAGGGAGCAACTGAATCGAGCAAAAGCGAGTGTATGCGCAGAGGAAAAACCCTACTCGGATAGCAAACGAAAAATCCAACAACCGTAATGAATCAGCCTGATTGGATTGGATTGGTGGCGGTGCGACGAAGGTCTCGCGAGCTTGTATGATGTAGGTGTTGTGGGTGGTGTCGCGTGATGTGGCAGCCACTCCGCGCGACACCAAGAGATAAATATCGGACAGGCGCCAGGCGCAGAAGTGCGCTCGGTCAAGGAGCACGCTTCGGAGAACACACACGCGCATTCTCTTACTCGCTCGCTTGCTTGCTTGGATGTCGTGCGTGGCTATCGAGGATGAGCCACAACCAAGCCAGAGCCCCGATCACGCTCTCGATCGGCACCGAGACACCTGGCCATGCTGATGGCCTGTTTTGCACTCCTGCGGGCTTGGCGTTCGACCATCATCGAGGTCTCTTGCTCGTTGTCGATTGCTACAATAATCGAGTGCAAGTATTCTCGTGTGATGATGATGGCGGCTCGTTCGTGTCCAAGTTCGGCAAGGCGGGTACCGCACCAAGCCAGCTCTATTATCCATATGGCGTTGCGATCGATCACGATCATGATCGCATCCTCATCACTGACCATCGCAATAGTCGAGTACAATCATGGTCATTGAGCGAGCAGTCGTTCTTGTCGTGCGTCGGCAAGCGTGGAACAGGCGACCTCGAGTTCGACTATCCTCGAGGTATCGCGATCGACAAGCATCATCATCGCATCATCATCGTCGATACCTGCAAACATCGATTGGTGTTCTTGTCGTCGATCGATCTCTCGTTCTTGTTCTCTGTCGGCAGCAGCAACCGAGGATCTCAACCTGGCGAGTTCTGCTATCCATTAGGCATTGCGATCGATCATGATCGACATCGTATCATCGTCACTGACTCGGACAATCATCGAGTGCAAGTATTGTCGTCGATCGATGGCTCGTTCTTGCTCGAGTTCGGCTCCAAAGGCGACCAACCATGCCAGTTCGAGTCTCCTGAGGGAGTGTGCATCGCCAATCAAGGCCGAATCATCGTCGCCGACTCCATCAACAATCGACTGCAATCATTCACTCACGAAGGCCATCACATCTCATCCTTCGATTGTGGCACCGAGAAGCCATCAGGAGTTGCGTTCGACGAGCATCGAGGTCTCATCGCCTTCTCGGCAGGTCATCGAGTGCATGTGATTGGAGCCAATCGATGGCTTGCCGACACGTTCACATGGCTTCCAGAACGTCATCGATATGCACCATCATGGATGAAGCAAGCGGTGTCGACGATGACGATGATTCGATCGGTGGTCGATGAGTGTTCGGCGATGTCGATGATTCCGAACGAGCTGTTGTTCGAGATCTTCTCGTATCTTTGAGTCTATCCAGATCGCATTGCGCCATGTGATCGATCTCGAAAGCCCACTACTACCACCAATAAGAAGAAGAGCACGATGATGTGACGATACTGTCCTGCACCTCCTCCTCCTCTTCATCGTCGTCATCGTCGTCATTCTCATCGTGCAGCACAATCACTCACAATCAAGCAATCAATCACAATCACCAATCGTCTTGATGAAGGAATGATTTATAAGTCGTGTGCAATCTTGAACGAGATATCAATCAAGGCCTCTCTCTCTCTCTCTCTCTCTCTCACAAATGCGTTGCTCAATATGACTCTCTCTCTCTCTCGTCAATCATTGTATCAATCTCAATCAACTTCTCTTTCCAATACCAATACCAATACCAAGACCAAGAGAAGAAGATTCAAGAATCATGAAGAAGATCAAGAAGAGGCTGGTGTGAGTGAGGGAGTGGTTGGTTGAGGGAGGGAGGTGCTGTTCTTTGTTCCTTCATCGCTTGGTTCTTGTTGCTTCTTGTTGCTCGTTGCTTGCTTGCTTGGTGTCTCGTGTCTCGTGTCTCGTGTGTGAGCTTCATATCTTCATCTCCTTGATTTGAGCAGTTTGGAGCTTGGATCATCTCTTTGTCGTTGTGTAAGAGAGAGAGAGAGAGATTGAAGTGGAAGAAGAGATGGGAGACGATGCTCTTGATCGTGATGCTCGAATCAAGCTCTCGATCGGCACCAACCAACATAGCGAGGCTGATGGCTTGTTCAGCCTTCCTCAAGCCTTGGCATTCGACCATCATCGAGGCCTCTTGTTCGTCCTCGATTTTTGGAATCATCGAGCGCAAGTATTCTCTTGTGGCGATGACGATGATGGCGGCTCGTTCGTGTCCAAGTTCGGCAGGGACAGGTTTTACTATCCCGAGGGCATTGCGATCGATCACGATCATGATCGCATCCTCATCGCTGATACCGGCCATCACCTGGTACAATTATGGTCGTTGAGCAAGCAATCGTTCTTGTCGTACGTCGGCAAGCGTGGATCAGGCGACCTCGAGTTCCAGTATCCTCAAGGCATTGCGATCGACAAGCATCATCGTCGCATCATCATCGTCGATTCCAACAACCATCGATTGATGTTCTTGTCGTCGATCGATCTCTCGTTCTTGTTCTGCGTCGGCAAGCGAGGATCTCAGCCTGGCGAGTTCAATTCTCCATTAGGCATTGCGATCGATGATGATCGACATCGAATCATCGTCACTGATACCGACAATCATCGAGTGCAAGTATTGTCGTCGATCGATGGCTCGTTCTTGTTCGAGTTCGGCTCCAAAGGCGATCAACCATGCCAGTTCAGCACTCCTCGAGGAGTATGCATCGATAATCAAGGTCGGATCATCGTCGCCGACTCCATCAACAATCGATTCCAATCATTCACTCACGAAGGCCATCACATCTCATCCCTCGATTGTGGTCGCGAGAAGCCATCGGCAGTTGCATTCGACGAGCATCGAGGTCTCATCGCCTTCTCGGCAGGCAATCGAGTGCATGTGATCGGAGCCAATCAATGGCTTGCCGACACCGAGTTCGTCTGGCGTCCAGAACGACATCATCGAGCACCATCATGGATGAAGCAAGCGGTGTCGACGATGACGATGATTCGATCGCTGGTCGATGAGTGTTCGGCGATGTCGATGATTCCGAACGAGCTGTTGTTCGAGATCTTCTCGATGCTCGAGCGTCCAGAGCGCATCAAGTCTCTTGATCATCAACAACAATCCGATGCCACAACGACCGCAGCAGCACCACATGCTGCATCACGACAGCGCAACAAGAAGTGCACGATGATGTGACGATACTGTCCTGCACCTCCTCCTCCTCCTCCTCTTCATCGTCATCATCGTCGTCATTCTCATCGTGCAGCACACTCACTCACAATCAAGCAATCAATCACAATCACCAATCGTCTTGATGAAGGAATGATTGATAAGTAGTCGTGTGCAATCTTGAACGAGGTATCAATCAAGGCCTCTCTCGCTCACTCACAAATGCGTTGCTCAATATGACTCTCTCTCTCTCATCAATCATTGTATCAATCTCAATCAACTTCTCTTTCCAATACCAATACAAATACCAATACCAAGACCAAGAGAAGAAGATTCAAGAATGATGATGAAGATCAAGAAGAGGCTCGTGTGAGTGAGGGAGTGGTTGGTGCGGGAGGGAGGTGCTGTTCTTTGTTCCTTCATCGATTGGTTCTTGTTGCTTCTTGTTGCTCGTTGCTTGCTTGGTGTCTCTCTCGTGTCTCGTGTCTCGTGTGTGAGAGCTTCATTTCTTCATTTCTTTGGTTTGAGCAAGTTGGAGCTTGGATCATCTCCTTGTCGTTGTGAGAGAGAGAGAGATTGAAGTGGAAGAAGAGATGGGAGACGATGCTCTTGATCGTGATGCTCGAATCAAGCTCTCGATCGGCACCAAGCAACGAGGCAAGGCGGATGGCTTGTTCAGCCTTCCTCGAGGCTTGGCGTTCGACCATCATCGAGGTCTCTTGCTCGTCGCCGATTGCTACAATCATCGAGTGCAAGTATTCTCTTGTGACGATGATGGCGGCTCGTTCGTGTCCAAGTTCGGCGAGCAAGGCGACGAACCAAGCCAGCTCTTCTATTCCGAGGGCATTGCGATCGATCACGATCATGATCGCATCCTCATCGTTGATAGAGGCAATCACCGAGTACAATCATGGTCATTGAGCAAGCAATCGTTCTTGTCGTGCGTCGGCCATCAAGGATCAGGAGATCTCGAGTTCCAGTGGCCTCAAGGCATTGCGATCGACAAGCATCATCATCGCATCATCATCGCCGATTCCAACAACCATCGATTGATGTTCTTGTCGTCGATCGATCTCTCGTTCTTGTTCTCGGTAGGCATGGATCTCAACCTGGCCAGTTCTACTGTCCAACGGGCGTCACGATCGATGATGATCGACATCGAATCATCGTCACTGATACCGACAATCATCGAGTGCAAGTATTGTCGTCGATCGATGGCTCGTTCTTGTTCGAGTTCGGCTCCAAAGGCGACCAACCATGGCAGTTCGAGTCTCCTGAGGGAGTGTGCATCGATAATCAAGGCCGAATCATCGTCGCCGATACCGACAACAATCAACTGCAATCATTCACTCACGAAGGCCATCACATCTCATCCTTCGATTGTGGCATCGAGAAACCACGAGCGGTGGCGTTCGACGAGCATCGAGGTCTCATCGCCTTCTCGGCAGGTCATCGAGTGCATGTGATTGGAGTCAATCAATGGCTTGCAGACACGTTCACATGGCGTCCAGATCTCCATCGATATGCACCATCATGGATGAAGCAAGCGGTGTCGACGATGACGATGATTCGATCGGTGGTCGATGAGTGTTCGGCGATGTCGATGATTCCGAACGAGCTGTTGTTCGAGATCTTTGCGTTGTTATAGCTGTTGGCGATCGATCAGATCGAAATGATACACACGGCCCGGCCATTCCCATGATTATTCGCGCGGGAAGACCAGCTTGGGCATTCAGGAAGCAGCATCCCCATTCGCTTACCTGCTTGCTGTTGCGTGCGTCTCTCTCTCTCTCTCTCTCTCTCTCTCTCTCTCTGACTCACTCGTCCGTCCTTCACTCAGGCCAGATGAACACGGAGAGCGATGCTCGACTCCTGTTCTCGATCGGGACGAGCGTCCGCACTTCGGCTGAAGGCGAGTTCGACTTCCCCACGGGCCTCGCGTTCGACCCTGCACGCGGCACGCTGCTCGTGGCTGACCTCTTCAACCATCGCATCCAAGTGTTCTCGTCCGACGATGGCTCGCTCGTGCGTACATTCGGTTCCGAGGGCAGGGGTGCCGGGCACCTCAGCCGCCCGGTCGAAGTTACGGTCGATGCCGAGAGTGATCGCATCGTCGTCGCCGACACCGACAACCACCGTGTGCAGTTCGTCTCGGCAAGCGACTACTCGTTCGTGTCGAGCGTCGGCAAGCAGGGCGGCGGTCCTCTCGAGTTCTCGAACCCGCGCGCGCCAGTGATTGATCTGCATCTCGGTCATATCATCCTCTCGGACAGTGGCAACAATCGCGCACAAGTGCTCACGCGCGACGGTGCGTTCGTGCGCGAGATACGACACGATAGCCTACGCATCGACAGCATGGCGATCGACAACGAGCTCCATCGGCTTGTCATCACCGACACTCGAAACCATCGCGTACAGGTTCTGTCGTCGATCGATGGTTCGTTCTTGTTCAAGTTCGGCTCCAAAGGCATGCAACCCGGCAGCCTTAGCGGCCCGTTTGGAGTGTGCATCGACAACCGCAACCGAATCATCGTCGCCGACTATAACAACCGTCGCTTGCAAGCGTTCACAGCAAGCGGCCAATACGTTACGGGGCTTGCATGTGCGGGACCACCAACTGGAGTGGCGTTCGACGAGCATCGAGGTCTCATCGCCTTCATTGCAGACAATCGAGTGCATGTGATTGGAGCCAATCAATGGCTTCCAGACACGTTCACATGGCGTCCAGAACGTCATCGACATGCTCCATCATGGATGAAGCAAGCCGTGTCGACGATGACGATGATTCGATCGGTGGTCGATGAGTCTGTAATGTCGATGATTCCGAACGAGCTCTTGTTCGAGATCTTCTCGTTCCTTTGATCGATATCATCGTCATGATGATGAAGCACATCTCGATCTCAAGCTCTCTCACCAACCAACCAATCAATACACCCACGAATGCATGCACGGATCAATGGACCAATCGATAGCCCCTTGTTCTTGTTCTTGCTCCTCCATTTGATATCGTGATTGGTTGGTTGGTGAGGGAGGGAGGTGCTGTTCTTTGTTCCTTCATCGATTGGGTCTTGTTGCTTCTTGTTGCTCGTTGCTTGCTTGCTTGGTGTCTCTCTCGTGTCTCGTGTCTCGTGTGAGAGCTCCATATCTTCATCTTCTTGGTTTGAGCAAGTTGGAGCTTGGAACATCTCTTTGTCGTTGTGAGAGAGAGAGAGATTGAAGTGGAAGAGATGGGAGACGATGCTCTTGATCGTGATGCTCGAATCAAGCTCTCGATCGGCACCAAGGAAGAAGGCAATGCTGATGGCCAGTTCTACAGTCCTCTTGGCTTGGCATTCGACCATCATCGAGGTCTCTTGCTTGCTGTCGATTGCTGGAATCATCGAGCGCAAGTATTCTCGTGTGATGGCGATGATGATGGCGGCTCGTTCGTGTCCAAGTTCGGCAAGAATGGCAGCCAACCAGGCCAGCTCATGAATCCTGATGGCATTGCGATCGATCACGATCATGATCGCATCCTCATCGTTGACAGAGGCAACCATCGAGTACAATCATGGTCATTGAGCGAGCAATCGTTCTTGTCGTGCATCGGCCAGTATGGATCAGGAGATCTCGAGTTCCAGTGGCCTCGAGGCATTGCGATCGACAAGCATCATCGTCGCATCATCATCGTCGATTCATACAACGATCGATTGATGTTCTTGTCGTCGATCGATCTCTCGTTCTTGTTCTGCGTGGGCGGCAAGCAAGGATCTCAACCTGGCGAGTTCGAGTCTCCATTAGGCATTGCGATCGATGATGATCGACATCGAATCATCGTCACTGATACTTACAACCATCGAGTGCAAGTATTGTCGTCGATCGATGGCTCGTTCTTGTTCGAGTTCGGCTCCAAAGGCGACCAACCATGCCAGTTCCGCAATCCCCATGGATTGTGCATCGATAATCAAGGTCGAATCATCGTCGCCGACTCCATCAACAATCGATTGCAATCATTCACTCACGAAGGCCATCACATCTCATCCCTCGATTGTGGCACCGAGATGCCATTTGCCGTTGCGTTCGACGAGCATCGAGGCCTCATCGCCTTCTCGGCAGACCATCGAGTGCATGTGATTGGAGCCAATCAATGGCTTCCAGCCACGTTCACATGGCGACCAGATCTCCATCGATATGCACCATCATGGATGAAGCAAGCGGTGTCGACGATGACGATGATTCGATCGCTGGTCGATGAGTGTTCGGCGATGTCGATGATTCCGAACGAGCTGTTGTTCGAGATCTTCTCGCATCTTTGAGTCCATCCAGATCGCATCGCGGTCAATCGATCTCGAAAGACCACCACCACCAACAACAAGAAGTGCACGATGATGTGACGATACTGTCCTGCACCTCCTCCTCCTCCTCTTCATCGTCGTCATTCTCATCGTGCATCACACTCGCTCTCAATCAATCAATCAATCGCCAATGGTCTTGATGAAGGAATGATTGATAAGTCGTGTGCAATCTTGAACGAGATATCAATCAAGGCCTCTCTCACTCACAAATGCGTTGCTCAATATGAGTCTTGTTCTCTCTCATCAATCATTGTATCAATCTCAATCAATTTCTCTTTCCAATACCAATACAAATACCAATACCAAGACCAAGAGAAGAAGATTCAAGAATGATGATGAAGATCAAGAAGAGGCTCGTGTGAGTGAGGGAGTGGTTGGATGAGGGAGGTGCTGTTCTTTGTTCCTTCATCGATTGGTTCTTGTTGCTTCTTGTTGCTCGTTGCTTGCTTGCTTGGTGTCTCTCTCGTGTCTCGTGTGAGAGAGCTTCATATCTTCATCTCTTTGGTTTGAGCAGTTTGGAGCTTGGATCATCTCTTTGTCGTTGTGTGAGAGAGATTGAATTGGAAGAGATGGGAGACGATGCTCTTGATCGTGATGCTCGAATCAAGCTCTCGATCGGCACCAAGCAACATAGCGAGGCTGATGGCTTGTTCAGCCTTCCTCTTGGCTTGGCATTCGACCATCATCGAGGCCTCTTGTTCGTCCTCGATTTTTGGAATCATCGAGCGCAAGTATTCTCTTGTGACGATGACGATGATGATGATGATGGCGGCTCGTTCGTGTCCAAGTTCGGCAGGGACAGGTTTTACTATCCCAAGGGCATTGCGATCGATCACGATCATGATCGCATCCTCATCGCTGATACCGGCCATCACCTGGTGCAATTATGGTCGTTGAGCAAGCAATCGTTCTTGTCGTACGTCGGCAAGCGTGGATCAGGAGATCTCGAGTTCCAGTATCCTCAAGGTATTGCGATCGACAAGCATCATCGTCGCATCATCATCGTCGATTCCAAGAACGATCGATTGATGTTCTTGTCGTCGATCGATCTCTCGTTCTTGTTCTGCGTCGGCAAGCAAGGATCTCAACCTGGCGAGTTCGATTCTCCATTAGGCATTGCGATCGATGATGATCGACATCGAATCATCGTCACTGATACCGGCAATCATCGAGTGCAAGTATTGTCGTCGATCGATGGCTCGTTCTTGTTCGAGTTCGGCTCCAAAGGCGATCAACCATGCCAGTTCAGCACTCCTCATGGAGTGTGCATCGATAATCAAGGCCGAATCATCGTCGCCGACTCCATCAACAATCGATTCCAATCATTCACTCACGAAGGCCATCACATCTCGTCGTTCGATTGTGGTCGCGAGAAGCCATCGGCAGTTGCGTTCGACGAGCATCGAGGCCTCATCGCCTTCTCGGCAGGCAATCGAGTGCATGTGATCGGAGCCAATCAATGGCTTGCCGACACCGAGTTCGTCTGGCGTCCAGAACGACATCATCGAGCACCATCATGGATGAAGCAAGCGGTGTCGACGATGACGATGATTCGATCGCTGGTCGATGAGTGTTCGGCGATGTCGATGATTCCGAACGAGCTGTTGTTCGAGATCTTCTCGATGCTCGAGCGTCCAGAGCGCATCAAGTCTCTTGATCATCAACAACAATCCGATGCCACAACGACCGCAGCAGCACCACATGCTGCATCACGACAGCGCAACAAGAAGTGCACGATGATGTGACGATACTGTCCTGCACCTCCTCCTCATCCTCTTCATCGTCGTCATCGTCGTCATTCTCATCGTGCAGCACACTCACTCACAATCAATCAATCAATCAATCAATCACCAATGGTCTTGATGAAGGAATGATTGATAAGTCGTGTGCAATCTTGAACGAGGTATCAATCAAGGCCTCTCTCGCTCACTCACAAATGCGTTGCTCAATATGACTCTTGTTCTCTCTCTCATCAATCATTGTATCAATCTCAATCAACTTCTCTTTCCAATACCAAGACCAAGAGAAGAAGATTCAAGAATCATGAAGATCAAGAAGAGGCTCGTGTGAGGGAGGGAGTGGTTGGTTGAGGGAGGTGGGTGCTGTTCTTTGTTCCTTCATCGATTGGTTCTTGTTGCTTCTTGTTGCTTGCTTGCTTGCTTGCTTGGTGTCTCTCTCTCGTGTATCGTGTCTCGTGTGAGAGCTTCATATCTTCATCTCCTTGATTTGAGCAGTTTGGAGCTTGGATCATCTCCTTGTCGTTGTGTGTGAGAGAGAGAGTGGGAGAGATTGAGGTGGAAGAAGAGATGGGAGACGATGCTCTTGATCGTGATGCTCGAATCAAGCTCTCGATCGGCACCAAGCAACGAGGCAAGGCTGATGGGTTGTTCAGCCTTCCTCTTGGCTTGGTGTTCGATCATCATCGAGGTCTCTTGCTCGTCGCCGATTGCTACAATCATCGAGCGCAAGTATTCTCGTGTGACGATGATGATGGCGGCTCGTTCGTGTCCAAGTTCGGCGAGCAAGGCGACGAACCAAGCCAGCTCTTCTATTCCGAGGGCATTGCGATCGATCACGATCATGATCGCATCCTCATCGTTGACAGAGGCAACCATCAAGTACAATCATGGTCATTGAGCGAGCAATCGTTCTTGTCGTACGTCGGCAAGCGTGGATCAGGAGATCTCGAGTTCAACAGGCCTCAAGGCATTGCGATCGACAAGCATCATCGTCGCATCATCGTCGCCGATACCGACAACCATCGATTGATGTTCTTGTCGTCGATCGATCTCTCGCTCTTGTTCTCGGTCGGCAAGCAAGGATCTCAACCTGGCCAGTTCTACTGTCCATCAGGCATTGCGATCGATGATGATCGACATCGAATCATCGTCGTTGATTCGCTCAATCATCGAGTGCAAGTATTGTCGTCTATCGATGGCTCGTTCTTGTTCGAGTTCGGCTCCAAAGGCGACCAACCATGGCAGTTTGAGTCTCCTGAGGGAGTGTGCATCGATAATCAAGGTCGAATCATCGTCGCCGACACCAGCAACCATCGATTGCAATCATTCACTCACGAAGGCCATCACATCTCGTCGTTCGATTGTGGCACCGAGAAGCCATCAGGAGTTGCATTCGACGAGCATCGAGGTCTCATCGCCTTCTCGGCAGGTCATCAAGTGCATGTGATTGGAGCCAATCAATGGCTTCCAGACACGTTCACATGGCGTCCAGATCGCCATCGATATGCTCCATCATGGATGAAGCAAGCGGTGTCGACGATGACGATGATTCGATCGGTGGTCGATGCGTCTCCGCTATCACTGCTGCCGAACGAGCTGTTGTTCGAGATCTTCTCGATGCTTGTGCCCCACGTCTCGCGTGTACGAATTACTCAGACGCCAGATTCCGCAACCCCATACTGTACTGTAGCCTAGCCTAGTCTTGCCTTGCCTTGCCTCGCGATGAATGTATCTCCCTCACAAATATCTGACCAACTTTATGTGCGATATCATTATGGCGCTCGATACCTCTCGAAAAGCACCGCGAAGGCGCTACAAAATTGTCGGTGTCCTAAACTCACTCACTCTCACTCTCACTTGGTAGCCACGCCAAGAGATCGAATGCGCCGCGCTACTTGCCGCC
>Ga0209935_1003300_pt1 | contig 16950 bp, 23 predicted proteins | sample ThiBio_1000_plan_2_FD_183958 | JGI IMG/M metagenome (GOLD analysis project Ga0209935, IMG submission 183958) | Wastewater bioreactor microbial communities from Cape Town, South Africa - Thiocy_cont_1000_plan (SPAdes) | ecosystem: Engineered > Bioreactor > Thiocyanate-remediating >... | reverse complement strand
CACATCGTACTGGTTGATGGTTGATGGGTTGGGTACAATAGAATGCGATTCGTGTGATTATGTTGTCTCTCGACAATGCGGCGTCGGGAACCAATCTCACTCAAGCGACTCACGTGATTCTGCTCGAACCTGTGGGAGGACCCAAGTCACACGCCGATGCCACTGAGGCGCAGGCCATCGGGCGAGCTCATCGAGTTGGTCAGAGCAAGCAAGTGACCGTCGTGCGGTTCATTGTGCGCAACACGGTGGAGCAAGAGATGCACGAGCGAGAGAGTTGATGTGACCAACATGAGAGAGAGAGAGAGAGAGAGAGAGAGAGTTGATAGTCTATCTGCTTGGGCGTAGTTTGTGCATGTTTGCAAGCACTCACCAATATAGTCTGCTCGGTTTATCTCGAGCTATCGAATCGAAAGGATGTTATTGAGCCTCTGCTCTGCGGGGAAACGACCAGACACAGACTCACGAATTGGAGAACAGAACAACACGTTTCCACACGCATTGACGAGATATCACGTGTGATATCGCTGTTGTGTCACACGTATTAGTACGCATTCAATTGGATTGAGCGAGTGTTGTTTCCGCGACCATGGCACAGGACGCAGTTTTCGACCGGAACCGAAAACACGAGACTGTAGCCCGAGATAATCGGACACGCGGACGTCGTGCAGGCATCAAGGTAGCCTGAGGTGTTGTTGTAAACGCAGCACAGTGCGGGACCTGAGTTGTTGAGCGTCAGTGTGATTGTTGTTTTGGACGAGAATCGTGAAGCTGCGGACGGTACCGCCATAGTTAAAGCATGGCGTCGCTCTGGAGGCCCACGCAGGTAGAGGGCACGAGAACGCGTTGCCGGAGAGCGCCGTTCCACTACTGATGGGAAGCTTCTGCAAAAAGGCTGACTCTGAGAGGTTACCAGTCAACAAGTTGTTTTGCAGGGAGCTTCAAACGACAAACATCATATCAGCGAGAGAGCGGCAAGTACGTAAGGATCATTCGTCAGAAGGAAGAACCGAGCACACAGGATTCGGTTTGGCGATAATCGGAGAGGAGCGCGAACCGTACAAGGTAGAAATCCTGCCGAGGTTGGCAAGCGTTGAAGGGATGGAACCCTTCAGGTAGTTGTCGTTCAAGGTCCTACATAAAGGTGTATCGAAGAGTACGTCAAATACATACGTTTGAGTGTCTAGTTGGTGGTGGTGGATGATGAAGGATACAACGGGAGCGTACAACTGGGTCACGGTTGCGAGGTTGCCAAGAGACGATGGCATAGTGCCACTCAACTGGTTGCTTTGCAGAAATCTGAATCGTCGAAACACGTTATGTTGAAGAAGGAGGTGAGCTCAACATGCTGCAGAATGCGTGATCCAATGGTTGTTTGGTGGCTTCGTACAAGTAGTTCAGTTGCACAAGGTTGCCAACAGACGATGGAATTGATCCAGTCAGTTGGTTGTTGTTCAACCACCTACATACGCGTATTGAATGGGATGGGTTAGTGTAGTTGGTAGACGACAGCTTCTTTGGATTGATGGCGGTGCTTTCAATCGAAGAAGAAGACGAAGAAGACGACGACGACGAAGAAGAGGAAGGCACATACAACGTTGTGAGCTTGGTGAGGTAGCCGAACGTCGATGGAATGGATCCGTTCAACGCGTTGTAGCTCAGATCTCTGTGAGTTGGTTGATTGATTGATTTCGTGAGTGTGCGCGCAATCGCCCACTCGGTGGAAGGAACGTACATCCATGTAAGCATGGCGGATGAGCCGAGGGATGCGGGGATAGAGCCATTCAAGGTGTTGGAGCCCATCTTACTGGAGTGGTGTTGCGAATGCGGCATCAGCCAAAGTGACGGATGGGAGAGGTTGAGCGATGGTTCGCGCCAGGCGTCGTAGCGAGCGAAACCACCGTACATTGTGGTAAGTTGAGAGAGATCGCCGAGAGATGCCGGGAGGGAGCCACGGAGGTTGTTGCCCGATAGTTCTCTGCCGTTATCGAAAGAACCAGAGCAGGCGCGTGAGTTCATCGAGCCGGCTCGATCGCGTAGGCCCACACAAACACAAACAAACACAAGCACACGTACAGGGATTGTACGTAGTACATGTCGTTCGTAAAGACGCAGAACACACCAAACCAGCCTCGAGTGCATGGATCTCCTTTGAACCAAGTGGTATTCTTGTACCAGAGGTTTCCATTCGTCGAGTAGTAAAGGTCCTCGAGCGCTTGGACTGTACATATAGGTGACAGAGAGAATCTGTGAGAGGCTCGCTAGCCACAAGGCATCGGGTATCCACATACTATCCGCAGGATTGGTGGAGACAGCAACTACACTCGACACAGCCGATATCACGAACACAACAAGAAGGATTTGCAGCGTCCGTGAGGACTGACGAGCAATGCGTGCGCCAGGCATTCGGAGTGTGGATGGACGAGTGGAAGGCGTCTGGAAGAGAGCGGCAATCAAATGAACCGAATACCTCCCGAGAGCGAGCGAGAGAGAGAGAGAGAGAGAGAGAGAGAGATCCGCCCCGGCTCTACCAGATCGCTGTGCTCCGATCTGCCGAAAGATAGGCAGGCAGCCATTTCGCCACGTGCTCATGTCAACATAAAGTAAGGCCGGGTGTAATGTGACAATACTACCAAAATACAACGTGAGAGTCAGAGAGTAGAGCGAGAGTGATAGTGAGAGTCGGAGAGTGAGAGAGTTCAAACTGCTACCGCTGGTTCGCGTGACAGATCGACCACCACCATTTCGGCGGCCGCGTCGCGCTTCTGCAACACCGTCAGGTGCTTTTGGACGATGATGATTGTGGCGCCCACCAAGAAGATGAGCGAGAAGATGATGCCGAGCACGATCAAGACGATGGCAATCACTGCGAGAATAGTGCCAATGCCGTCGCCCTTGCAGTCGCCGCCGCCGCATCCGACGCATCCTCCTCCAGAGACGCCGGAGAGGGAGGAGCTGCTGTGGTAGTGCGGCGACGGCGGGCAGTAGCACAAAAAGTAGTAGTACCAGAAGCCCGAGCCTCGGTACGGATAGCTGCGCTCGTCGACCTCTTGGCACCGGCCGACGCAGAGGCCAAACATCCAACAGAGGCTCCCGCAGCAACCGATCAAGCCCACGATCATGAGCGCGATCAGGAGCGCACCGACGTACACGACGGCGACCGTGGGCCAGTCGTCGGCGTGCAACACCGAGCTCAGGTCGCCCTCCATATCGATGAGGTACAAGAAGCCCGCGAGCGCCCACAGCACCGCTTGGATCAACACCATCAACACCAGCAAGTCACGCAAGATCAAAAAGAAGATCTTGAGCTTGGAGCAGTTCCGACCAGTGTCGTCGCGACGAAGCACGTATTCTTGAAGGCACGTGTCGCAAGTCGTAAAGCTGGCAGGATTGCGACTCACTACGCAACGCGAACATGTACGCACAACAGACGACAATGACATTGATGAGTGTCGCGCGAATGGAAGAACGTATGCGTCGGGATGGGTATACCTGCTCGCCATTCGTTCAAGCATGAACGATGAACCCATTGCATAGAGCCACGGCAAGCACAAGGAGCGATCAAGTCTTGGGTCGGATCACTCTCGTGACAGCTGCGACAGACGCGATCGGCGCTGAAATCATACGTCGCTGGTGCCGCGCGTATGTCTGCCGCCGCAGTGTTGAGCGGCGAAGGAGTCACAACCAGTGGTGCCTGCTCGCGAACGACGGCTGTTGCCTCGATGCCCATGATAGAGAGAGTGCGAGTGAGTGCGAGAGAGAGAGTGAGTGAGAGAGAGAGAGAGAGAGACGGAACGACATCAGACGCTGAGAGCGGTTGCCTTATGAAGGCGGCCTCTGGTGGTGCACGAATCTTCCTTGGAGAATTCAAGCCTCGACTGTTTTCCTCAATCAATCAATCAGTCATAAATTCCATCACGATGATGATCTTGTGGCAAAGTTGTTGGATGAGTTTGGTTTGTGTGATTGCTCGTTCACTGATTATGATTGTGGTGGGTCTCGTGATTGCCACACGAGTGAGTTGCGCGCTCGAGTCGGTCTGCAAGCTCATCGAACCGCTGTGCTGTTTCTGGCGACGCTGGCACGGTGATTCCTTGTCGATACATTCCTGCCAACACCCGACACGATGGGGCGAAGGACTACGAGTGCAGGAGCAGGGCATTAGCACATACATATCTCTCTCGTCATATCCGCACAACCTGGTTGGGATTGTGGTGGCAGCGTACCAAATGCGCCGCTCGTTGAAAGACGTAGAAGGCCTTGGCCCGATCTGCTCGAGTACCGACTCCGTTGAACAACATCAAGCCCTTGCGGCGAGTTGCATGACAATTGTGAGGCGCTGCGTGCGCGCTTGGCAGTCGGTGCGGGATGGCAGAAGACATACGGCATTGTGGTAAGCCTGAGGCACGTTCTGAAGCCCAGCACGCAAGTAGAACTCCAACGCTTGTGTGTAGTCCGGCGCGCAACCGTGCAGTCCTCGATAGTACACATCGCCGAGGTAGTGGAGTGCTGGACCGTGCTCCGTGATTGCTGCCTTATGCAGATACTCGAGCGCCATCTAATGTGCGCATCATTTGTGGAGCAACCAGTGAGCGAGGCTGCTACACGAGACGAGACGAGATGGCTCGCGAGGAGAGCGTGTGGCGATCGATCGATCGATCGATCGATTGATCGTACCTTGTCTTGGCCTTGGATTCCATCGGATGTGATGTGCATCATGGCGAGATAATAGTTGGCATCGGCGTTGCCAGCATCGGCCGAACGATGCAACCATGCGAGAGCTTTGTCGATCTCGCGTGGCAGGTACTCCTCGGCGTGGTACAGGTGCCCTGGGCAGTGGCATCCATCACCGACGAACGTGGGTCTCATCGATCAGTCAAGCGATCGTGCCGGTCGAGATTCGATTTCGAGCCCTCGCTGCCTTCCATACCCAAGCAATACATGGCATGGTCGTCGTCGTTCTCCTCGGCCGCTTGCACGAAGAACGCGATGCTCTTGGCGAGGTTTCGGTGCTCGCTCGGACCCTGCAAGTAGAATGTCGCCAACTCGATCTGACTGAGAGCGCTGCCAGCAGCTGCCGCTTGTTCGAGCCATTCGAGGCCTCGTGGGAGGTCGACCTCGGTGCCCAGGCCTCGGATCGTGAGATATCCAACCTGGCGTGGCGTGTTAGAGCTCCAACGTCTGGTCTCGAGGTGTGCAGTGCTGGATCTCGCGGTGGTCGTACGAAATGAGCCGCGAGCGGGAAGCCCAGCGTGGCGCTATGCAACAGCAGCTGGTAGGCACGTTGGAGTCGCTCGTGTTCAGCAGGCGTCGGCGCCTCGGTCTCGCCAGCAGCGCCCTGCATCTCACGCAGTCGGCGACCTTCTTCTCGAACCCAACGCACAAAGGCTTTGCGTCGTTGGCGTCCATCCGATGCATCAGTCCACGGAGCAGCAGATGCTTGTTGATGTTGTTGATGTTGTCGTTGATGGTTCAGTTGAGGCAGTGCGACATCACGATCAACTTGCAGCACTCGTTCAACAGACGGTACTGATCGATCGGGTTGCGTGAGCGACTCGGTGAGCAGTGGCACTGCCGCACCAGCACGACAGCATGTAGGTGTTCAGTATGTGTCTTGCACGAGGTGCAGGCAATCGACCATGAATGGCAGCTACCACCGTGTGATTGACACGTGTGTGTTTGCGTGCGAAAGAGCTTGAGATCGATATGGATAACGAACGAGCATGAGAAGAACATGAACAGAGAGAAAGAGAAAGGCCGCCGGCCAGCGCAATAAATCAGACCGCCACAGCGGGCATAAGAGGTGGTTGCCCCAGACGACGCTCCCGCTTGTCTCGTCGCTCCCTGCCTCCCTACCTCCCGCCTGCGTGCCTGCGTCCCACCGCGCGTGCCGATGGCCTTGCGCGATCTCCTTCGATCGCCGTGCCGCGCGCAGTGTCTTGGGCTATCGCTCGTGGTAGTACTGTTGGTAATCGGTGTGTACGGCAGCGGCGACAGCGCCAGGAGCTCGTCGAGCCAGCGAAACAGCTGGCGGCCGACGACCATGAGCCTGTACAACTCTGCTGCGCCACGCAGCGCACCAGGCCGTTCAAGCAGAGAGGTCGCCGGCGTTCCAATGGATCAAAGTACTTTCCTCGTCGCCTCTCGCGATATCTTCTCTCGTACTGCAGGCGCAGTAACAGACATAGCCAGCACACAACCGATCACCCTGCTTCCATACTTCTCGCACTATGCATGCACCCGCGCTCACGATCTCATCTTTGCGCCTGTACATCTCTTGATTGCTGCTGCTGCTGCTCTGCCATAACAATAACCTACAGACCACTCATCGCCCTCTCTGTATAATCACTTCCACTCACTCACAACCTCATGGCTTTTCGCTTCCTACTTGATCATTCTTGTGCGTGTGTACGAATTAATGCATGATCGCCTTTGTGATACGGTGTGTTGATAGTTAATGCATTGATGGACCTGTACCAAGCCACAAATGGGCCGTCCTGGCTCAACCATAACCAGTGGCCCATCGGCGATCCCTGCGCTCAGTCGTGGTTTGGACTCTCATGCGTTGTTGGAGTCGTAACCTCAATGTACGCGAGCCAATTTACGTCCAGTACTTCTCTTGGTATTGCTGCTTGAGACTGCCGCAAAGCTGGTGTGGCAACGAGCTCGGTCGTTCACTCGACTGCTGCGACCAGTTGCGCAGGCACCTCTGCTCTCATCTTGCTCTTACAATCGGTCAGTCTCTCAAACAGCATTATTCGAGAGTCTCACCAGTGTGTTTGCTCGCTTCGATGACAGCACCTTGAACAACAATCAACTCAATGGAACTATTCCATCGACCATCGGATCGCTCACCAGTCTCCAAACCCTGTACGTGAGTGCTCCCATGTGCGACCGCGTGACTCAATCGAATCTTGTTCTTCATTCTCTCATCGGTGACATTTCTTTGCCGCGATAGATCGCTCAGTAACAATCAACTCACAGGAACTATTCCATCGACCATTGGATCGCTCACCAATCTCCAAACCCTGTACGTGAATGCTCATTGATATCATAATAGTTTGCTTCTACATTTTTCGTATCCTCACTCTCGTTCAATGTGATCAACTGTTCTCACTTACTTGGTTCGCTGATAGTAACTTGGTCGTGAATCAACTCAATGGAACTATTCCATCGACCATTGGATCACTCACCAATCTACAAACCCTGTACGTGAACGCTCACTGATATAATAATAGTTTGCTTCTACATGATTCGTTCCCTCACTCTCGTTCCATGTCCGACCACATGACTCAATTGAACCTCCCTTTTCTTCTTTCTCTCATCGATGACGTTTCTTTTCCATACTCTAGTTACGCCGACTTGAATCAACTCACAGGAACTATTCCATCGACCATCGGATCGCTCACCAATCTCCAATATCTGTACGTGGACGCTTTGTGATTATTTGTGCGTGATTCGTGACCGAATGACTCAATTGCATTTTCTTCTTTCTCCAATCGATGACATTTCTTTGCCACAATAGATCGTTCGGTACCAATTACCTCACAGGAACGATTCCATCGACCATTGGTTCGCTGACGAATCTTCAATTCTTGTACGTCGGGAAACGTCGTGATGTTTCTGTTGTTGTTAGTGTTGCTGCCACCTCCTTCCTGTGTTGCGCCGAATATCTCACCAGTCAAGTATTGTTCTATGCCGACAGCTACTTTTCCTCCAATCGTCTCAATGGAACCATTCCATTTACCATTGGTTTCCTCACCGCTCTCACGGAAATGTACGAGAGTCTCCCTCATCCTCCTCATGCAGTGGTTCACATTGCGGTGCCTCTTGTGGAATTACTACTACCGACGCACACTCATTCATTCTTTCATTCATGGCTTCGATGTGCTACAGTAACTTGGGCGACAATCAACTATCAGGGACCATTCCGTCAAGTATTGGCTCGCTCACAGCTCTCACGAACTTGTACGACCACTACCTCATTCCCATCCCAATATTTCGCAGGTTCCTAGCGTTTACTTATGGACCTTGTTCTGTCAGATACTTGTATTCCAATCAACTCTCAGGTTCCATTCCATCAAGCTTTGAATCGCTTACGAATCTAAAAGTCTTGTACGCACAATACGGGAGCGAATCTCCTTCTCTCTCCCCTTCCTTCTCTCCTTTGTGCATCTGGTCCATGAATATGCACATCAAGGGGTGTTGATTTCTCACGTGTATTTGTTGGCGTACCAACCGATAGGATAATGTACACCAATCAGCTTACCGGCAGCATCCCACCAATCATTGGATCGCTCACGAATCTTCAAGTCCTGTACGAGAACCATCTCGGCGCCTCGCCCTCCAAAGGGAGAAAGCTCGCATATGACGAGTTTATCGAGTAGCTCTTTGTGCCCCTTTCGCACGAACGGGCAGCTCATACAATCCATGCACTTGTGATTCGATTGTTCCACCACCACATCAGAGGCCTGTTCTCCAATCGTGTCAGTGGCACCATCCCCTCAACGCTTGAGAATCTCACAGCGCTCAACACTCTGTACGTTACACTCTGTGTTCCTCCAAACGACCTCGTCTGATAGAGCCACACGAGAACGAATAATAACATTGATGTACTGCGTAGATACTTGCAAGATAACCAGCTCGCAAGTCCGTTGCCTGGATTTTTGCTCTCCACTCCCAACATCCCCGCAATAGACCTTCGAAACAATTTCTTTGTACGTATTCGAATTCCTTCTCGGCTCCGACTGGTTATCATTCGATTACACGGTCTCTGATGCTGCAATTATCCTTCTGCAGGGTTGCCAACTGCCGACGTGGTGTGATGCACCGCCAGTAGGAAATGGCGTTTGTACACCTTGTGGTTCGTCATCGTGCTGCTTGAGCTTCCAACGATGGAGTAATTGATTGACCAGACGCCTGTCCATGATGATTGAGCGAGATAGTTGCTCCTGTACAGACGGCCTGCCAGGTCTACGCGCTCATGCAAGACGGCGTACGTATCCCGAAGCACACCCGCTGGAACGTGGGGCAGTGTTTCTCGAAGGCTCTGCCGGAGTCGGCAGTTTCACCGTCGCCATTTTGTGCACTTGAGGCTGATCTTACTTTGGTTATGTGCGGCCCTCGTTACTCATAGATTGATACCTACGCGAGTGGCTTCTTGGTGCCTACAAGTGTGCAGTCTCCTGCAACTCCCGTGAGCGCACCGATCTCCGGTCTCGCCTTTAATCTCGAGTTTCCCTTGTCCTTGGTGGGTCTCACATCCAACACCGCATGTACTCTCGATGTCAGTAGCGGCGTGTGTTCCAATTCAACGTTGCTTCAAGGACCTGGATGTGGAGGCACGTTGCTCTCTCTCTCTCTCTCTCTCACACACACATTTGAGCTCAGGCCTGCCCTTTTTCTCATTGTCCGTGTTGTTGTGCTGCGCCGTCCTCGTCATCATCGTTGTTGTCATTATCGTCGTCCCAATGCAGTGACCGGGCCGTGTCAAAGTGCCTTCGACTCGGCAGGCGCCTTGTGGTATCAGCCTTCGGGATCGATGATGCTCTACAGCAATCGAGGAGACTCATGTCAGTTTGCGAACCTCGCCTCGGGATTCGCGTTCCATCCAGCCAACGGGTCGATGATCTATCTCAACGGATCGACAGTCTACCAGACTCGTGTTTGCGATGGTACTGTTCAACCAACTCCGGTGATCGAGTGTCCAGCGATTGGAATGCTTCAAGGATCGATCTCGGCCTTCTCGCTCGATCCATCATCAGGAGACTTCTTGACGTATGTTTCAGTGCCAGTCTCAGTTTCAGTGTTACACACTCAATCGACTCTGACACACCGCGTGATTGATTTGACATTTGATTGATATCTCTCTCACAGAGCAAGTGGATCGACGATCTTTCGAGGATGCAATCAAGTTCCAGTGGCGACCATGAGCTTCAGCGTGACCTCGCTGACATCGTGCATGCCTGTGGGCATCAACGTGAGCCCGACGCTCGAAGCAGGAACTCAAACGCCAGCCAGAATCGTCGTTCGAGTCTCACAGTTGGCGACGATAACGAGCTGGGACTCGGCGTCAGCAGCGCTGCTTCCCACGCCATCGATCGATGCTCCCGGCTCAAGCACAACACCGTTCATGATCAATCTTGCATCGTACACGACGAGCAGAGTCGAGTTCCAGATCTCGGTTCCAGGTCTCGCGTTCAATGGAGGGCTGTCGTTTCCGATCACGAACTCTCGGTTCGTCACACAAGCGTTTGTCCCTCTACCGAACAACAACGGATTCGATCCAGCAATTGGAGCTCTTCTCTTGCCGAACTTGTCTTGCGACAACGTTGTTGCCTTCTCAAAGGGCACATCAACAGAAGTACAGAGCGTCTCTTCGGGAGCGAATGTCACTGGCCTGTTTGCAAGAGGCAGCTATCAGTTCGCAAGTATGCTCTCTCTCTCTCTCTCTCTGTTTGTCTGTCTGTCTGTTCGTGTCTGTCTTCTTCTATCGCAAGTGACCAATGCTGACCCATGCCTCAGTTTCCTCAAACCCTGAAGTAGCGGTTCTCATCACCACCAACGTACAAAGTCCGACTGCGGGCCACATCTTTACTACACGATTTTCCGAAGGCAACCTGGTTCTAGCACCCATGTCGCTGTATCTCGCAGAGATCCACAATACTATTGTACGTGCAGGTCATTGGATCATTTCGTCACACCACTCTTTCCTGGGTCCTCACGTACATTTCATCGGCGCTCGTCACACCATGCAGGCTACTACGGCGGCAGTGATCAATGGAGCAGATGGAACGACGTTTGTCGTTGATATCGTATACAAGCCCACTGCCGGAAAGAATACCAACCTTTTCCTAACGTCGTACTCGTTCGAACTCTCGCTGCTTTTTGGACCCACCAACCTTCCAGCGTTGAGCATGGAGTCAGCTGTTGTTGGAGTCGGCGTGTGCTACGCCATGCCATCGTCTCCAATAGTGATTGTGGCCTCCAATATTCGTATTCTCGTCTTCGATGCAAACACATTGACTCTTATTCGTAACATCTCTTTCGGGACGTTTCGAGCCATCAACGTCGATCCTTTCACATGCGACATCGTTGCGACCTTCTTCGATTCTGGTGTCACATCGACATCGATCACTGCCGATGGATCAACGATGAGCTCGGCAGTACCTCCGACTAATATCATCGGCTTCTCGTTGCTCAAGTTCAACAACAACACCAAGATGTGGTCTCCGTCTTGGCTGTCGTATGCAGCATCGAGCTCTGTTCAAGTGGGAGCGACGGCCTTCGATCCTCGAAGCCAAGTGCTAGCGGCAACTTTGTATGCGAGCGATGTGTCGATCATGCTCTCGTTTGCAGGAGGAGCGAGCCAAACGATCTTGAATCCAGAGGCAGCAACAACGGTCACCAGCGACACGATCATGATGACGATCGACACACCGAGCGGCAACATGATTGCGTTCAGTGTTATCGGAGGCAGTCAATATTCGCCATCACTGATCTTCAATCCCATCACATCGATGTTCGACTTGGCTCTCGTTGGAGCTCCATCCGTGCCTCAATGGGACCCGGCATTGAACTTCATCGATAACTCGCTAAGCTTTCCGATCTATGTGTCTCACTTTACATCGACTCCTCCACGATGTGCAGGTTCGTTCTTTGGACCGATCTCTCTCTCTCTCTCTGTGTGTGTGTGTCTCATCTCTCATCTCTCATGATGAAACAACAGCATCGGCAGGAGTGATCGAGAACCAACAAAGAATCGCTCTCTATCCAACGTGGCTCGCTCCGATCGAGCAAGTCTCTGGATTGTCAAGCACATGGATTCAAGTGTCTTCATTCCAGCAACAACAACAACAAGGACAAGGAGCTGCCCAAACCGTGTCGTCGATCACGATGCAGCACTATCCACCGTTGATCATCAGCGGCTCGTCATCGACAGTGGTGGCGAGCTTTGTGAGCCAGCTGCCATCATCGAGCCTCGCCGTGGTGCTGTGTTGGTTCGAGAAGCCGGGCACATACTCGGCCGGATCTCAGACGATCAATGTCGCATCATCAACGCCGAGTGCGGGATTGATTCCAGCAGTGGTGTGGATGTCGCTGAGCGAATTGACAGGCGTGTCTGTCGACTCGAGTCAAGCAGCGACCGTGATCGGATCAGGAGCACTGTCGGAGAACTTCTTCTCAGGAATCGCGTTCTCGACATCGAGCTCGAGTGTGATGGCAGTGGCGACTCTCAACGAGCCAGTGACGATCTCGTATCCGAACAAACAAGGCTCGCCAGGCAACATCACGCTCACTCCGATGTTCACTCAAGTGGCATGTGTGATGGAGATCTCGGCCACAGGCACCGATCGAGCGATCATCAACACATGGAGCGACTCGTTCTCGTCGTCGTTCGGTGCTGCGATCGCGGTTCCGTTCGACAGCAACACGGGAGAGAGCATCGTGATTGTCGGAATCGAGAACCAAGCAGCGCAGCAAGCAGTGATCGTGTTCTTGAGTGTCGAGGGTCTCGAGGAGGTGGGCCGAGTGGCGCCAGCGCTCTCGTTCTCTCGAGGCGTGATGGTGACGGCGTGCTCTCATCCGAGCAACGGAATGTGGGCCGCATGGGCGTGGGACGGCGCGAACACGGCTCAACTCGTGACAGGACGAGTGGGACAGCTGTCGGTGAGTGTGAGCAACGAGGTGTGGCTCTCGACGAGGCCGACATCGTGTGCGTTCGACGACTCGAACATCTTCACGACAGGACGAGCGAGCGCCAGCACCGGAGTGCCATCGAAGATGGTGGGACAGTCGACAGGACTGGGAGTGGGAGTGATGCATGTGTTCAACTTCTTGACTCCCGACAAGAGCACGATGTCTCCCACTCCTCGACACAATGGACTCTCGATCGCTGGTGGACTCGACACATCGATCTTCGACTCGGTGGCGATCCAATCGAAGATGGTCGGTCAAGTGATGATGTCGATGAGATCGGCAGCAGGAGCGATCGTGATCGATCTCGACGGCAGCAGCGTTGGGAGGGAATGCTCGTTGGGCAGGTCGAGCTCGGTGCAAGACTCGATGGTGGCGACGGTGTCGTTCTCGGGAGCAGTGGGCTTCTCTCGTGCTCCTCCAGCACCAGTGCCTCCTCCTCCTCCTCCACCACCGCCTCCTCTCTCTCCTCCATCAAGTCCTCCATCACCTCCATCACCTCCATCACCTCCATCACCTCCATCACCTCCACCTCCACCAATGGTGCTTGTTCCGCCAGTCTCTCCGTCATCGAACTCATCGTCAGGAGCACCATCGACACCGACATCGACGACACCACCATCAGTGGTTCCGGCTGCGTTGACGAACAACTCGAGTCCGGCTCCAGGTCCAGCGATACCTCCTCCAGTGCTGGCGTCTCCGATGGCAGGAGAGCTCTCGGCTCCAATGACTCAAGTGAGCGAGACGACGGGAACGACGAGCGTGACAGTGACCGACACACAGACCAACCAAGTGTCAGTGATGGTGACGACCACGGCGCCGCTGCCTCCAGGACAACAACTGACGATCTTGGCTCCAGACAGCGGATTGGTCGAGACCACGACCAAGAGCAGCGGATCGACGTTGTACTCGCCGGCAGTGCAGATCGTCATCATCAATCAAGGCACAGGACAGGTATTGGGGGAGGACTCGATTCGATTCGATTCGATAATACTGATGGCCACGACGATAATTGTGATTGGGATTGTGATTGTGATTGGGATTGGGATTGGGATTGGAACAGTTGATGCAACCATCGAGTCCGATACAAGTGTGTCTCTCGTCGACATCGAAGAGCACGAAGAATCGATGTCTGGGATACATCCAGACGAATGGCGATGGAAGCACATCATGGCAATGCGAGGTGCGGGTGCTCTCTCTCTCTCGCTCGCTCGGTTTGTCATGCGAGTCTCACGTTGTGGAGCATGAACTTGGCTCGTGCGGATCGACATCGATCTCGGTCTCGGTCTCTCTCTCTCTCTCTCTCCTCTCTTTGTGTTTGATCGATGACAGGATCCTTGTCTCAAGAGCAGCTCGACATCATCGAGTTTGTTGTGCGGCACGACAGGACACTTGACGAACTTTGCGATCTTGCTCGGCGGAGGAGGAGGCAGCGGCAAGCGAGAAGATCCATGTCTCGCAGGAGAGCTTTACATCGATGGAAGTTTCAACACGCACATGATCATCTTGGCGTGTGTGACAGGCTTCGTGGTCATCGTGTGGCTGGTCGTGGCGGCGTTCTTGATGTGGACACCGATCGGCAACAAGGTGTTGTATGGCAAGGAGGGTCTTCGAGTGCGCAACGCTCGAGAAGCCAAAGTAGTGTTCCAAGCACACGAAGAGGAATTGTAAGTCGGGTCCGGTACTTCCGACAATGAAGGAGTTCTGGGCTTGATTCAAACTCGCTCCTTCCTGACTGCCGCGGCGCCGCAAGGGACGACAACAAGCAGTGTAATCAAGAGCGATGCCATAGGCATGCTCGCAACGCAACTCAACCGTACTCTGTATCAGCTCCCGCCAAAGGCAAGTCACATAAAGCCCTGCCACGTGGTGTGGCAGTCTCTCTCTCTCTTTCCCCACCCACAGCACGCCTCCTGCTCTCCTACATCTAGTGTGTGGGTGTTTATGAGAGTGAGTGAGTGAGTGAGTGTGACATGGGTCAAGGTTCGAGTTGATGATGTGATGGTGGTGATGATGGTGAAGATGTTGAAGAAGAGGAGGAGCAGGAGGCAACGACATTGAAGGTGAATGAGTGAGAGAGAGAGAGAGCGTGAGTCATCGAGTTGATCGATCGATCGATGGATCGATGGATCATTGGTGGTGTATCATCACCATCATCTGCTGCAGTATCAGTCACTCTGGGCTTCTCGATGATTGGTGATGATGATGATGATGATGATGATGATGATGATGATGATGGCAATGACATCTCATGTATGTATGTATGTGCATGTGTGGGTCTGTGTGGGTCTGTGTGTGATTCAGTCACTGTGGTTGCTCTCGATACTCATCATCTTCATGGTCATCATCATCATCATCATGGTCATCATCATCATCATCGTCTCTTCTGGAGGCGGCTCAGTCATTCATTCAAGTCATTCATTCATTCATTCAAGTCATTCATTCATTCATTCAACGTCATGTTGGTATCACTCACATCCATCAGCATTCCATGATCCATGACCCAATCACCCACCATTGCCTGTGTGTGGGTGGGTGTTTAAGAGAGAGTGAGTGAGTGAGTGTGACATGGGTCAAGGTTCGAGTTGATGATCGATCGATCAATGATGTGATGGTCGTAGGGATCCCGACTAGCGGTGTTGGTTACGATACCCTAGCCTCTTACACAGAAGCGGCAGCGGTGGTGCGGCTCTCATCCGCTCGCCGCCACTCCACGCCATACCACGCTCGCGCCTGCGGCCTTGTTGTGGCCCAGGCTGTGTTCTGCTCGTTGGCGCCAAGGAATGACGTCGCCACTGCCGCTGGCGGTGCGATATGGCTGCGGCGTGCTGTGCGTTGTGGTGCTTTGTGTTTGTCGTGGCGTCTTGGGGCCAAGCAACGAGCGTGCCGTTGGCCCAACGTGCGTGGCGCTTGTGCTCGTGGCTGGCTGGCTTGCGAACAACCTCCATTCGATGGTGCATTGATCGTCGTTGTGCGTGCAGGACAAGCTCTCGTGGACCTTTACAACGCCACCAATGGCCCCGAGTGGTCCAGGAACACCAACTGGCTCAATGGCGATCCATGCAGCCAGCAGTGATTTGGCGTAAGCTGCTTGAATGGCACGGTCGTCATGATGTACGTCCGCAAGACAAGGCACACATCCGCTCCGTCGCCTCTCACGACCTTTATGATGGTGCAGATATCTCGTTGATAACCAACTGAACGGCACCATTTCATCATCGATTGGATCTCTCGTGGATCTCACTAGCTTGTACGTCGCATCGAGCAACCATCAGCAGCCACGAGCACCATTATCACCGACACAAGCATGATCCAACGAGACACTCACTCGATGATTCGATGTGCTTTGAACATTAATGCATCGCGATATCGATCAGATACCTCTCCAAGAATCAACTGAGCGGCACCATTCCATCATCGATTGGATCTCTCGGGAATCTCACTAGCTTGTACGTCGCATCGAGCAACCATCAGCAGTCACGAGCACGACACAAGCATGATCCAACGAGACACTCACTCGATGATTCGATGTGCTTCGAACATTGATGCATCGCGATATCGATCAGATCCCTCTCCAAGAATCAACTGAGCGGCACCATTCCATCATCGATTGGATCTCTCGTGGATCTCATTAGCTTGTACGTCGCATCGAGCAACCATCAGCAGTCACGAGCACGAGCATCACCGACACAAGCATGATCCAACGAGACACTCACTCGATGATTCGATGTGCTTCGAACACTGACGCATCGCGATATCGAGCAGATCCCTCTCCAAGAATCAACTGAGCGGCACCATTCCATCATCGATTGGATCTCTCGTGAATCTTTGGGACTTGTACGTCGCATCGAGCAACCATCAGCAGTCACGAGCAGGAGCATCACGGACACAAGCATGATCCAACGAGATACTCACTTGATGATTCGATGTGCTTCGAACATTGATGCATCGCGATATCGATCAGAGATCTCTCAAACAATCAACTGAGCGGCACCATTCCATCATCGATTGGATCTCTCGGGAGTCTTGCGAGCTTGTACGTCGCATTGAGCAGCAGCCACGAGCAGGAGCTTTGGTTGTTGTACGTCCTCACCCATGGACGCTGGAAACTGCGCTCACAAGAGCTCTCCACTATCTATCTATCTATCTATCTATCTATCTATCTATCTATCTATCTATCTATCTATCTATCTATCTATCTATCTATCTATCTATCTATCTATCTATCTATCTATCTATCTATCTATCTATCTATCT
>Ga0209935_1003291_pt1 | contig 17003 bp, 15 predicted proteins | sample ThiBio_1000_plan_2_FD_183958 | JGI IMG/M metagenome (GOLD analysis project Ga0209935, IMG submission 183958) | Wastewater bioreactor microbial communities from Cape Town, South Africa - Thiocy_cont_1000_plan (SPAdes) | ecosystem: Engineered > Bioreactor > Thiocyanate-remediating >... | reverse complement strand
TCTTATTCCTCATACATTACTCTCTTAATTTCAATTACTGTCCACTATAGAGAGGTATTTTATTTGAATGGGACTGAAAAATAGTGTCCACTATGAGAGGTGTCCACTTAAGAGAGTGTCCACTTTACAGAGGTTTGAATACAGCAAAAAATGCTTCGTCGGACCTCAGAGTGTCCACTATAAGGAGGTGTCCACCATAGAGAGGTGTCCACTATGAGAGGTTTCACTGTAGATGTTTGGATGCTCACAAATAACTTGACTTTTTATCCGCGATGGAGTCATACAGCATCTGTATTATCGAATGGCTCAGTTTTAGTAGTGGGTGGTACTCAAAATGATTCTATTGCAATTACTGCTGAATTATATGATCCATCATCAAACACTTGGACAGTTGTAGCAAATATGACATATCCACGAGTTCGGCATACAGCATCTATGTTACCAAATGGTTCGGTTTTAGTAGTGGGTGGTAGTGAAGATGAATTTATTGGAATTACTGCTGAATTATATGATCCATCATTAAACACTTGGACACTTGTAGCAAATATGACCTATCCACGAATTTGGCATACAGCATCTGTATTATCGAATGGATCAGTTTTAGTAGTGGGTGGTATTGGTACTGACTTTGAATCTCTATTTAGAGCTACTGCTGAATTATATGATCCATCGTTAAACACTTGGACACTTGTACCAAATATGGTTTATCCACGGTTTGGCCATACAGCATCTGTATTATCGAATGTTTCAGTTTTACTAGTGGGCGGTCATTTACTTGATTATATTCCAACTACTGCTGAATTATATGATTCATCATCAAACATTTGGACAGTTGTAGCAAATATGACTTATCGACGATGGAGTCATACAGCATCTGTATTATCGAATGGGTCAGTTTTAGTAGTGGGTGGTAATGAAGATGAATTTATTCGAATTACTGCTGAATTATATGATCCATCATCAAACACTTGGACACTTGTACCAAATATGACTTATCCGCGATGGGGTCATACAGCATCTGTATTATCGAATGGGTCAGTTTTAGTAGTGGGTGGTAGTGAAGATGAATTTATTGGAATTACTGCTGAATTATATGATCCATCATCAAACACGTGGACACTTATAGCAAATATGACTTATCCACGGTTTGTCCATACAGCATCTGTATTATCGAATGATTCAGTTTTAGTAGTGAGTGGTTGTGAAGATGAACTTTGTGAAATGACTGCTGAACGAATTTATTTTTAAAATTCTATTAATAAAATAAATGAGCATGCATGAAAGAATTATTCCTAGGATTGAGACCACTAAGATTGCTTAAGCAAATTTTACATTTTAGTTTGCTTTTTAGTTTGTCATTAGTGTTTAGTAGTTAACGTACGTCGAGTTATTTATCACTGAGTCAAACGAGCGCAAACTCTTTTTTTGACATATCAATAGAGATGAGGGTGAGGGTGGTGTAACAACAGTTTTAGATGTTATAATACCATCAGTATCGTAACCGTAATATTTTTTATGTAAGATATGTTTAATCCCTTAAAATAAACTATCATAAAGAATTGATGTGCTTCGATTTGTTGGAATTCTTCGATTGGTTACAACATTTCACAAATAACAGAATTACACCTTTCTTCAGTGATGTGTTACTCATTTAAAACACACTGACGCATAACCTTTTCCATTTTCTTTCCATTCATGACAACAGAAAGGTAAGAAACAAATATCATTGACTAGTTTTTCTTGGCAGAAAAACTGGTAAATTTATTATCGAATGTAATTGCTATATAGGACGGTAATTCAAGCAGAACCCGATGGCTGGGATCGAAAAATACCATGTTCATTCAAAAATCTTCAATTATATGATGCACGTCAAATTATTTGCCGTAATCTAACACATTATTTTAAAGATTCAAATTTCGAAAGAATTCTACAACACACAGCAAGTGATGAATATTCATTTGAATGTACACGTGATGAAGCAAATTGGATTCGAGATAATCTTCATCTTATTTTAACATCGACTCATTCGAATGTATGGTTTACAATCAATACATATCCATTACATAAGCTGCATGAGGTTCATCTTTCTGACAAAAAGTCAATACGACATGAACCATCTAAAGTTTTATTCAGTTTTGGTTCAATGTATTCAACAAATTTGTTTTACGATCATACAAAACAAAACCGTTATACAGGCACTATCAAAGTTTGGTATGAGAAAAATCGTGCAACCGAACTTATCATTTCACTACGATCAACAGAAATAAAAATAAAAATTCCAATTCAGTCTATTCAAAAGTCAATTTTAGTGAATAGAGGCCATGAAAATCAGCCAATACAAATTATTTTGATGCTAAAACATGCTGTCAAAGTAGAAGAAAAAGAGACAAGGTAAAAGAATTTATTCGCAATCAACTAAAAGAATTGCACAAATGGCCCAATATAGTTTATACATGTATCATATTTTCTTTTAGAATTGGTAACGATGATAAATCAAAATCATTTATTAATGCTTTATCACGATGCGGTGATTTATTACTCCAATTTGATCCTCCCGTCAATGCATGGCCATTTTTACTTTCGTTACCAATCATTGGTCATACTGAAAATAATAAACGACAAGATGGTAATCTGGATATTAATTTTGCATCATTTGAATATGAAGATTGGCCTCTTAACAACGAATATGAACGACCTAAATTTAGTTCATTCGACAGTCAATATTCAATTGAAATGCTCGAATCACTTGGTTATGTCTTTACTGACAAATATACAAAATCAACTACAGCTCAAAATTTATTACAAAAATTTGAACGCGATCATCAAAATAGTTTTCATAATTTTTGCTCTTCTCTTTACAAGGCTCTTATAGACACTCATTGTCTTCATCTCGATGATTTTATCAATCGAAATATGCAAAATACTCCTGCATCAAATAAAGAAGTTGAATTTGTTTTCGTTCGACAATTGACTTTAACGCCAATGCGCATGATATTCAAACCGCTTGAACCAGAATTGGGTAATCGCGCACTGCATCTTCGAGGTGTTGAAAAGTACATTCGTGTTCGTATTCGAGAAGAAAATGACGAACCATTCGATCGTCTTGATGAGCAGATTCGTTCAAGGTTTCGAACGAAAATGCTCACCAATGGTATTGTATGCATGAATAAAACGTATTATTGTATTGGAGCATCAACAAGCCAAATGAAAAATTTCTCCTACTGGTTCACAACACTAGACAATGGCGAAACAATCGATCAAATCCGAGCACAATTTGGTAATTTTCTGGAGATTAAAAATTTGGCAACATATGTCGCTCGAATTGGTCTTTATTTTACTACATCAATCAAAACTGGCGTAAAAGAATCTCAAAATTTGAAAAAAAGGAAAGAAATTCGTTCTAATTGCAGATACGTTTAAATTATTTCGATCCAAAAAGCATTGATACATCAACACTTTCGAAACAAAACGAATCTTTCGTTAAGAAAGACTATGTTGCATATGTAATCAAAGACATTAAAGACGAAAATGGCAGCTACTGTTTTACTGATGGATGTGGTTTAATATCTTTAAAGCTAGCGCAAGAAGTTGCAGAACGAATCGGCTTGGTAATAGAAAAAAAACGATGTCAATAATTTATTCGCCCTTCATTTCGATTGCGTAGAGTGATATACCATCGGTATTTCAAGTACGAATAGCAGGCTGTAAAGGCATACTAATGATAGATCCTGAATCAGCATCAAATGATCTTCATTATATAAAAATCCGAGAGAGTATGATTAAGTTTTCGAGCGAGGATTGGACGTTGCATATTTGCAATTATTCTCGATCGGGTAAAAATGATATTTATTTTAAAATAGAATAGTTTGTCTATTTCTTAATTTAGTATTGTTAAGTTTGAACAATCAAATTATACGTTTACTAAGTGACCTTGGAAATAAATTAGATGTATTCGAATCATTACAAAATCGAGCTGCAAAACCAGCTTTATGGCATGCGCCTGAAGATGCACATTTGAATGCATTTGAAAGTCAATTGATTGAATATCATCAAGCACGTTATCTGAATGTGTAAGATTAGAAAATATTTGATTTAAAAAAAAAGAAAACTTTTGTATTTTGAAGAAGAGAAAATTTACTGAGGAATAAAATTCCATTGCCCAAAAATGAAGCACGAAATATGTTCGGTGTTCCTGATGTTACTGGTATATTGAATTATGGTCAATGTTTTATACAATATTCAGTCGAAACAGAAAATTCAAAGACTTATCAAGTTGTTAAAGGTAAATATTAAGTAATTAATCAATTGATTTCAATACAATTTACATTTAGGCACAGTACTCGTCACAAAAAATCCGTGTTTATATCCGGGTGATATTCGTAAACTTGAGGCTATAAATGTACCGATGTTAAGAGAATACATGAGAGATTGTATTGTATTTCCTACTAATGGACATCGTCCTCATCATGACGAAATCAGTGGATCTGATCTTGATGGCGATGAATATTGGGTGTACTGGGGCGATGATTTGAAAATCAATAAGATTGTTCCACCATTATCTCATACTGCAGCAGAAAAGTTAACTGTGCCAAAAATTACAAATGAAATGGTGACTGATTATTATTTGGATCAATTTAATCACAATTGCTATGGACTCATAGCTGATATACATACAGTTGTTGCTGATCGATCAGAACATGGTACATTATCACAAAAATGCATCGATTCCGCAACCTTGTTCTATCGTGCAATTGATTCCCCCAAAACAGGTGAAATCATTGATATGACTTCGGTTGAAAATCTTCAAAAGGAATTTTGTCAATCATATCCAAGATTCATGATGAAATTTGATAAACCATTCTACCAATCGACCTCTGTTTTGGAAAAATTATATTTAAAGGCAAAGCATATTGTATTGAAAAACAAAACAAATTATAAAAAATACCATACAACGTCAAGCATGAAATGCAAAATACTACCGCCGATAGCAACGACAGCAACAATTGAATCCGTCAACTCTTCAGTTTTCAATCGTTTCATGAACTTTTTTTTACAAAAGCTGAATATAATAACAACTTTTTAGAACTGTAGAAAGCATAACAAATATAATTAATCCTGAATATTCTGTACTAATAAACGTAAAACCAGAATGAAAATCAGAAGAATCGAAATTTATTTGTTTTACTTTTATAGCAGAGATAAATTGAGGGTGAGCGTGTTCTTTTACTGTTCAATGTTGGAATCCAATTAAAATTTCACTCATTGCTACAGAACAAATGCTCAATATAGCTGATGGAAAGATGCCAACGAATGTAGGTCAATGACATGTTCCATGTCAACCTACGCAGATGATGGTTAGATATTGAAAATTCAGCGCACTACATAAAAAAAAACTTTTTTCTCATTAAGAATATAAATGCAAGCACACTTCATTTCATCTCCCTTCCTTTTATCTACTTCAACTATCATTAAAAATAGAAGGATCGATTCATTTCTATATACATTCTTCTAAGAGTATGACACTAAAATGAATACTTGGTTTATTCTATTTATTTTTCATACTGTTTCTTCAATTCAAATTAAAACTATGATTAAAGCACGCTTTGATCTTCAATCTTCTTCGTCTTTAAATGTTGTAAATACGACTAAAGAAGAATGTATTTGTACGATGCTATCATCAACAAATATCATTGCATTCAACTATTTTTCTTATGGAGCTTGCCAATTTTTCTCCAATCAATCAATAATGAATACCAATTTTTCTTATTCAATTGATTTCAATAGTTCATTTTATTTTCTCGAGTTTCCAACTCAATTTCAATCTCAAGATTGTCGTTCCTGTAAGTATATCATGTCGTTACAGTCTTTAAAAACTATAAATTGATCGATTTTATTCAGACAATCCTACGCCGTTGGAAGGTGTAACCGTATTTGGTAATGCTAATGGTACTGCAGGAAGTTCTTTATCTACTTTAACGAACCCGTGGGGAATCTCCGCCAATAGTGATAAATCCATGTTAATTGTTGATCAAAATACAAGAAGATTATTGCGTGTATTAGAGAATGCAACGACTGCGGTAGTAATAATGAACAGTACATCAATAGCATATAGTCGAAAAGCTTTATACGATGCTCAGCTGTTGAATGTGTACTTTATGTATTATCCGAATTGTAATATCCGAAAAAATTATAATGGATCATCAAGTTATACGACGGTATTTGCTAGAGGATGTGGAACCAATGTTACACAATTTGCAAACGGTGCAGCTTTTACGATAGATTCAGCAGGCAATTTTTATATTGCTGATAATAGTAACCACCGTATCTTATATTGGTCGTCGAATGGCACTATTAGTTTGATACTAGCAGGTGTAACTGGTGAAATTGGTAATGGTACGATGCATCTTCGACATCCTCAGGATATCGCATTAAATGAAACTCAAGGAGTTATGTATGTCGGTGATTCGTATAATCATCGAATTATGCGATATAATATCGGTTCACCAAATGGTACAGTCGTTGCTGGTGGTAATGGTCCTGGTAATGCTCGAAAGTAAGACTAGTGAGAAAGTATGAAAACCATAATATCGTTTTTGTTGATATAGTCAAATTTGGGAATCTTCTGGTTTCTGTATTTCAAAGAAAACAAATGCAATTTATATAGCCGACACAAAAAACAATCGAATTGTACGATGGTTTGTTGGTGATAGTGAAGGTACAACAATCATAGGTCAGTGGCAGCCTCTTGTTTGTCAATTTACTAAATGATGTTTTTTTTCATGTATAGGTTCCTGTAATGGGACAGCTGGAAAAGGTTCATTCTTCCTCAACACTCCGCTTGCTGTTGCTCTAGATAATGATGAAAAATATTTATATGTTTCTGATACGAATAATAATCGAATTCAACGGTTTCAACTGATATAATTAATCATCTCTCTTACATTGATTTCAAACGTTCTTTTAGACTGGAGGGTGGTGCAACAACAGTTTTAGATTGTGAATCGAGTTACATCAGATAATAAGATTTAAATATGCCGTCAAATCTATGTCTCCTCTTTTATTATTGATCAGGATTAAGATAGAAAAAAGTGATAAAGTAAAAAAACTGAAGTTTCATGAAAGTTTAAGCCAAGTATTTAATTAGATTCTTGTCTTGATCGTCTCGTTCGATATATTCTTTCTCAGTTAGATTTTCAATACATTTCTAAAATCACAAATAAAACCAGAATGAAAATCAGAAAAATCAAAATTTTGTTTGTTTTACTTTGATATCCGGAATATTCGGCGGAAACCGTGACTTTAACTGTTGAATAATTTCATCGATAAGAAGAGTATATTGTAATTCTTTTCGTGCTTTCATAATTCGAACAATTGCTGCTTCAATGACATATTTTCGATCATCACGAATACGTCGTTGTGTATTTTCGTTATCTTTCTTTTCGATTGATTTAAATGGAACATTGAGATTAATTCGAGTTTTTCTATGAGAAAATAGAAAGAATTTTCGAAAATTTCTCTTCGAAATTTTTATCTACTCGCTAGTGAAATCTTCGGTTAAGTTGATTTGATAATTCAGTTGAATATCGTTTTCATTGACCGTTATTTCATTAGAATTTAATAATTTAACTTTCAATAGATGAATAAGAACTTGGGATAATAGTTCTTTTTGAATATTTGTTCGATCCATGATCTCTTCAACTGACCATGATGTTCTTTCATTAAATAGAAATAAAACAATCGTCTGATAAGTTGAAATTTGAAGAATATATCGACGACTTGTAAAATTTGCGAATAGTTCACCGTTAGAGTGTTGATCGAGCCAAGTTAGTTTACGTCCCTGATGCCGTTCATTATAAAATGTCGAAAAACGTTCATTTATTGATTGAATCTAAAGTCAAAAACTAATAATCATCATATAAGTTGTCGAATGTTACTTCTGTTAGTTGAAGAACTGGTGAAGCAACTGATAACGTCCACGAATTGCTTGTTAGTACCATTATAGAATACTCAATCTGTTCTCGATGACTGGCTTTATATTGTTTGGTTAAATCTTGACTTAAAGTATAATCTTTTAACATGACTTGTATTTTTGATGTATATTCACGTCCACATAAATTCTAAATCATTGAAAAGATATAAATTTGAATTATTCTATTAATAATAAATTGTCTTTTACTTCTAATTTAGTAACAATTAATTTTTCATTTTCATCAGATGCACTTGAATGACCGAGAAGACGTTTTCCAAGATATCGATTGTAAAATTTTTCAAAAACATCTTTATCATGCAAATAATTGAAAATCAACTAAAATAAATTTATAATCAACAAAAGAAAATAAATTAAAAGCAAAAATAATCCATACCAGAATATCATCAATTTTATTATCTTGTACACCTTTCTTCTGTAGAATTATATCAGAATATCTTGCTAATGATTCTGCTATTTTTTGTGAACCTCCTGCACCAGTTGTCACATGATTATTATTAATAAATTTAGCACAACCCTATAGAGAAAGCAAACAAATTCAATTGTCAGAAATGAAAAACATTTCGGTTGACCTTACATTATTCAGTACAATGATGAATTCTTGTCGATTATTAAAAACTTGTTGAATAAGTTGGGAAAATCTTTTGCACATATTGATCATCGTTTCAATGTAAGTCTCGCAGTGCTTTGTAGCGATTTCTGTTTGTTCAGGAAAAGATCCGATAGCATTTACACCTGTTTTAATAATATGATTTTCAACAGTGTCTTTCAATCGAATGAATGCATTTGGTATTCGATCAACTAGTTCATATAACAAAATTAAATCTTCATCTCTTTCGTTGCTAAGAAGTATTTCAACTATAGAATAGATAAATTCCAATCGATCACGTATAAGAATATTTTCAAGTAGTTGAATTAATGGCTTTGATGTTGATACGTGGAGATACGAATGAACCCGATGAATCTCTTCATTTAGAGATTGCTCAACTTTTTTGAGATATTCGACAACAGAATTGTTCTGTAGAAAACTATTTGCTAGATTAACATAAAAATCTTCAGTAGCTTTGAGAAAAGGTTTTTCAAAATGATTTTTATAAAATTCTAACTTAGAACTGAGTACAACTAAAACAAATAAAAATGTTCAAGAAAACATGATTTAAAATTTCATTACTACCATAATTTTGCATAGTTAGACTGATTAAATTTGTGTCGATTATTTTCCCATTACGTTCAGTTTGAACTAAATTCAAACATGCATCGGTTACTCGTTGATATAATGGTTCAAAAATAATTCTCTTCCATAATTCCAAAGTTAACTAAAGATAAAAATTTATTTTTTCAAATATTTCTATTTGAAACCTTACATGAAAGATTTCATAAACATCTTTTATTTTCGTATTATTAATGTTTCTTCTTATCCAGTGCATATTTAAGTATAGACAAATTGCATTGAGTACTTTACTAGACGATTGATATTGATTCCATTGTTGTGCATAAAAACGTATGATACTGTCATTTTGTACATCTTTACTATTCTAACAAAATTCGACTTCAATATGTATTTAAAGTTTGTTTTTCTCAAAATTTTACGTTTAAAATCTTTGTTGTATGATTAATCAAGTATTCCTTGATCTTCATGTACAATTCTTCACCAGCAACTTGACCTCTAGCTTGCTCATTGTTGTAATCTTGACAATAGTTATAAATAAGACTAAAGAAAAAAGTTCGTCGAGAGAAATATTTCTCTGTTGTCTTGCTCATTTACTTGTACAATTGCATGTAACGTTCTGTTGTAATTGGCCGAAGATTATAAATTTCTTCAATATCACGCAATAAGTTTTGCCAAACATTTTCAATTGTCAAATTTTGTGCTTGAGTTGCGATCATTTTTACACGAAAAAATAGAATACAAAACCGATCACACGCGTCAATTATATATAAAAACATAGACTATGACTCATCTTTCCCATACGACTTGGGTTTGGGTTTTTTTCTTTTCCCCGAATAGGTAAAATGTAATGTTACAGATGTTATTTGTTAACCAACATTTCTATTATTTTTAGAAACTAAGAAAATAAAAGATAACTTACATAAAATGTTTTTAAGCTCAGCGTGATTTAGTTTTGTCCTCAGAGCAGTAAAAAATGACATATTGGATAAAGATCTATTTCTATCTAATATTTTATTTCGAAATAAGTGCTTTTCCTCAAATTAATTTTCATCTAACTGATCTCTCTTTGGAACATGATTGTCTGTACATTTCAATCCCAAAACTGCCTCAAATTCTCATTATTGAAAAAGCTATACCACCTTTTCAAGATTATCAAGAATTCTTATCATTTTGTTTGACTGAACCATTACTAAAAACGAATACAATCAATGATCAAATGTTAACATTTGACGAACTTCGAAAAAACAATATTACAAGTGAACAGTTGTATCAATGGTCAGCATCCATCGATCTAATTGAACGATATGAAGAATATTTAATCTCTACTGAATCATCAATGTCAACGGATATTTTTTATAATTGTACATAACCAAGATTTGGTCCACAATGTCAATATGAATTTATCATTATGTTGTCAAATAATCATAGTCTGACATTAAATGATATTTTAATTGAATTTTATAAAATCGAATATTAACCAACAAGTTTAACGTGTTATGAACATTTAGAATGTAATCGTGGTTCGAACTCGATTTGTCTCGATTGGCGAGAGATTTGTGATGGACATGCTGATTGTGTCAATGATCAAATCGATGAACGATTTTGTTGGGAAATAAAACAGAATCAATGTCAAGAAAATGAATATCGTTGTCCCAATGGTGAATGTTTTTTGAAACAATTCGATTTCGATTATAATTCGGACGTAAACGAATGTCTTGATCAATCGTATAATGTTGATTATCTCGGCATATTTATAGCTCATTTTGCAAATCTGCCAATAATCTATATTGAAGATGTCATGTGTTCGAATCGTGTTAGTATGACTGAAGTATTATTGACAAGTTCATGTGATACGATACGTCATTCTCTTTTACATCGATTAATGCTCAACGATAAACCTTTAGCATTATCTTCAATTTGTTATTTTGTATTTTATTGTACATTTTTCTATGAAAGAGCATCATTACATATATGTTTGGAAGTTTGTGAAGAGTATCGATGTTCAATAATTATTCGTGAAACATGTCCAAATTTAATAATTGCACCAGTAGCACCCATTGCTTTTAGTCATGTATATGCAGCTTATTCTCTAGAGAAAGAATACAGTTCATTTTGGGACACGACTGGTCCACGATATGTTTGTTTTGATCAAAAATTTCTTGGAAATATCCATTCGAATATTTCATTGATTATAATCGATGGTAAAACATGTGCAAAAGTTGAAGATATTCCTGTCGAATTTTATAGAGGATCAAGGGGTATGAGCACTATTCTAATGCAAGTATTTTCAATTTTTAACCAACTTAATTATTGGAATCCAATGCATTATGATCCGTTTAATTTGTGTGATGATTCAAAATATTATCGTTGTAAAAATTCATCGAAATGTATCTCAAAATATCAGATTTGTGATTTTATTTTGGATTGTCCGTATTCTGATGATGAACAATGTAGATTAATCAATGGAACTTGTTCATCAATTCAATCGAATTTACTTTTTCAGTGTACAGAAGCTCAAAGATGTATTTCGGCAAGTCTATTTGGTAATCAAAATTGTGATTGTCGCTATTCGTCAACGACTGCTTGTGAAGATGAACCTTTTACTCTTTGTGATCTAAGTAATATTCAAACATGTCATGAGGTTCATCAAGAGAGTTATATCTATCATTATATTTCATTTATGACAATTTGTGATGGTTTTCAAGAATTATTACCTATTCTTATTAATGAAACATATCATTCGGATGAAACTGAATGTGAATATTGGAAATGTAATAATACATATACACGTTGTGATGGTTTTTGGAATTGTTTCAATGGTGCTGATGAAATTGGATGTACTAATGAACATTCATTAATCGATTGTTCATTCGATCATCATATTTGTATTAGTCCAGCAACATTTGAATTTATGTGTTTACCATTAACAAAAGCTAATGATGGTCAGATTGATTGTCTTGGTGCAATTGATGAACCGAAACAATGTCGATCGAAATATTTTGAACAAACTAATGCATTCTTCTATTGTGATTCAAGTCAAAATACAAGATGTACGTCTATTAGAAATTTATGCATATTTCCATGTATCAATACAAATGAAAGTTTATTTTGTAATTTATCAAACCAGTTACCTTATGAGAACTATTGTTCAAATACATCGAATTCATCGTTAGTCAAATATTTTTGTTCACATAATCGTGATACTAATAAACAACGTATGATACATTTTTCTCTCGAACGAATAACGACAACAAACGAAGAAGTTGAAGAGGAAAAAATCGCTCAACCGCAATCAATTCGAGCAAAATCATCGAATTATAATTTTGAATGTCATCGTGGATATCCGTTACGACGATGGTTAGATTCAAATCAAACATTAAATGATCTCGTTTGTTTTTGTCCATCGAGTTACTATGGTCGTTATTGTCAATATCAAAATCAACGCATTTCGCTTATTCTTCAATTTCAAAGTGATTTAGATTCTCGTCGAACGATATTTTCTTTAGTTATTCAATTAATTGATAATAGTACTCAACGAACAATTCATTCAGTAAAACAAATCACTTATGTTTATTTTAAACATTGTCAAAAGAAATTTAATTTTCATTTAACATATTCAACTCGTCCAAAACAATCAAATCGAATTTATTCTATTCATATTGATATCTATGAAAAATTAACAATGAACTATCGAGGAAGTTCGTATATTCCATTGAAATTTCCTTTTCTACCTGTTCATCGTATTGTGAATATGTTAAGTATTCCACAGAATAGTAAATCATTGACGATCGATTGTCCAAAAGATCAGCAATGTATTCATGGCCAATGTTTGAAATATGCAGAAGATTCAACTTCTAATCGTATATTTTGTCATTGTAAATCAGGCTGGACAGGAAAAGATTGTTCGATTCCGTATGATTGTTCGATTCCGTATGATTGTTCGATTCCGTATGATTGTTCGTGTTCATCAAAATTATTATGTGCAGGTATTGAAGCAAATAATCGATCGATATGTATTTGTCCATTGGATCGATTGGGTCCTCGTTGTTATCTTCGAAATACGATTTGTCAATCGAATGGAACTTCATTTTGTTTGAACAATGGCCAATGTATTCTCAATGATGATAATTTAATTTCAACAGAAAAGTTTTTCTGCATTTGTCCAAAAGGATTTAGTGGTGAACGATGTGAACTTGAAGATGCAAAAATTATTATTTCATTTAATGAAAATATTGTTCTATCCGATACTCTTATTGTTCATTTTGTTCAAATAGAAAGAAATTCTCGACGTAAAAATGGTACAACATTTCAATCGATTCCATTACATCAAAACGAAATCACTATTCGATGGTCACGTGATTTTCATATTGTTTTTGGTGAATTACAAAATAAAAGTTATTATTTAATTAATGTTGACAAAAATTACAATCGATCAAAAGTTATTCGTAAATTAATCACATCTTCAGATCGTTGTGGACATATGAGTGAGTATTTAAATGAAACTATTGTTAATTATCCATTGATTCGTCGAATTAAATATTATCATTTGCCCTGTCAAAATCGAATATCTTGTTTTTATGATCGAGATCATATTTGTTTATGCAATGATTTCGGTTCCGAACGAGTTGCTAATTGCTTTGAATTCGATTCAACATTGACACATAACTGTTTCAAATTGAGTAATTGTCAACATGATAGTCAATGCATTCAAGATGATATTCATTGTCCACAAACATCTCGATGTATTTGTCGTGAATGTTATTATGGTTCATTATGTCAATTTCAATCGAGTCTATTCGATCTTTCATTAGATGCTATTATCGGATCTCATATTCAACCAAATCTTTCCTTTAATAATCAACCGTTATTTGTTAAAATAACTTTACTATTAATCGTTGTTTTAGTTACGATTGGTATTATAAATGGAATCCTATCATATGTTGCCTTTCAAAGTCAAGAAACAAGACGAGTTGGTTGTGGATATTATCTATTAGGATCAACAATAACAACATTATTAACTTCAGTAATGTTATTATTAAAATTTTCAATTCTTCTTCTTGCACAAATGTCAATTATTAAAAATCGAACATTTCTTAATATTCAATGTTATTCATTTGATTATCTCTTACAAATCTGTTTAAATATGGATCGATGGTTAAATGGATGTATTGCTATAGAACGATCGATAAATATTATTAAAGGAGCAAGATTTAATAAAGAAAAAAGTAAACAAATTGCTAAATATGTTATTTGTTTTCTTATTATTGGAACACTAAATTCAGCTATTTATGATCCAATTCATCGTCGATTAGTTGATGATAATAGTAATGATGATCAATATCGTATTTGGTGTATTGTTTCCTATCCATATTGGTTTCAATATCTGAATCGAACAATTCATATGTTTCATTTTTTTATTCCATTTCTAATGAATTTTATTTCATCATTGATTATTATTATTCTATCAACGAAACGACGACTAATTCTTCAATCCGATCAACCGTATTGTCAACTATTGTACGAACAAACTCGACAGCATAGGCATTTATTAGCTGCACCATTTGTTCTCATTATATTATCATTACCACGTTTGATTTTGTCATTTCTTGGTGGTTGTATAAAATCGAATCATCATCCATGGTCGTATATAATCGGATATTTAATTTCATTTATTCCACCAATGTTAACATTTATTATTTTTGTTCTACCATCGAAATTGTACAAAAAAGAATTTCGAAAGACTATTGACGAATATCTTGAAGTTATGCGAACGCGAAAATGCTTTATTTTATGTTAAAATAAAAAAAGAATCTTATCAGTAGATGCAAATATGATGCACCTTGAAAAGAAAATAGAATGATAAATGTCAGTTATGAGTGTTGCTTTGTTGTGGTGTGTTCTTTGTACTGTTGTATACCATATGCAACCGAGTCGAGCAGTCAATTTTACTGTTCAATGTTGGAATCCAATTGAAATTTCATTGATTGCTACAGGACAGTATGCTACTCCATATATCGATGTTGCAGATCTCAATGCAACTTTTGTATCGCCCAATGGAGATTCATTGACGATGATTGGCTTTTGGGACGGAGGACAAACGTGGAAAGTTCGTTTTGCTCCGAATATTGTTGGTCAATGGAGTTATAGAACGAATGCTCGAGATACTGGTCTCAATGGCCAAACGGGTTTCATTACATGTACTCCGTATACAGGAAATCTACCGATCTATCAACATGGTTTTCTCAAACCGAGTGCAAATAATCGATATTTAACTTATGCTGATGGAACACCATTTTATTGGCTTGGTGACACGCACTGGTCAGGCTTTAGTATTGCTGAACGATTCAATGAATCGAATGATCCACGATTTAGTTCGATGTTCAAAGGAATGATTGATCGACGTGTTGAACAAGGTTATACAGTATGGAAAGCTGAAACGTTTGCTAATAACGGACAGATTTCGAATGAAGGCGGACCTGCATGGGGTAGTGGCGGATTCTTCATCGATTTGAATCCAGGTTTTTGGCAAAATATCGATCAACGTGTAGAATATTTAGCAAGTAAAGGAATGGTAATTTCAATAGCACAAGGTGTTGGCCGTAGTATGACAAATACATCAACTGAACCCGATCATCGTCGATTAGCACGTTATATATTAGCACGATATGGTGCGTATCCAACTGTTTGGGTGACAGCACAAGAATTCGATGATGTTCGTACAGGAAATTGTATTCCATGTTGGGCAGATGTTGCTGCTGAAGTCTACAATCTTGATCCATATAAACGTGCCAATAGTTTACATAATGCCTATACAAATCCAATTGTATATCATGATAAAGTTTGGTATGGATTTGTTACACTTCAACAAGGACATAATTATCAAGCTCCAATTGATTATTGGCTTGGTCAATATAATGCTATGCCACCACGGCCAGTTCTTGAAGATGAAGCGAATTATGAAGATTTAATTCCGCGATATACTGGCGGAACGATTATACCCAAATGGAAAACACGTCAAAGTGCATGGCAAGCACAAATCGGTGGAGCATTCGGTTTTACTTATGGTGGACAAGGTATATGGTGGGCTTGCTATACGACACAAGATACAAATAGTAATTGTGGTAATGGTAGTAGTGCACGTGCATGGTATACAGCTATTGATTTTCCTGTTGGCCAACAAATGTCTTATATGGCACGTTTTTGGACATCATTCAATTGGTGGACATTAGCACCTGATGGAAATGCTATTCATTGGTCTCCATCTGCTCCAACTGACCATCAAAAACCATACCAGAAAACAGATGGTAATAATCGTTCGTTAGTGATTGCCTATTTACCATTACAACTCAATGGTACTGTTTACAATGGAACAGTAAACAATTTATCACCGACAGATGTGTACAATGCTTCGTGGTTCAATCCACGCGATGGTACATATACATCGATAGCTGATGGGTGGATGCCGACGAGTGAAGGTCAATGGCATGTTCCGTATCAACCTACGGCGGATAATGATTGGGTCTTGAAAATTCAACGTATTAAATAAAAACAATTGTGTATCGAGTTACGTCATATATTTAGATTCTATTGAGTGATCAAGATACAAAAAAGTGATAAAGTAAAAAACAAACAAATGAAGTGAAGTTCCATGAAAGTTTAAGCCAAGTATTTAATTAGATTCTTGTCTTGATCGTCTCGTTCGATATATGCTTTCTCAATTAGATTTTCAATACATTTCTAAAATCACAAATAAAACCAGAATGAAAATCAGAAAAATCAAAATTTTGTTTGTTTTACTTTGATATCCGGAATATTCGGCGGAAACCGTGACTTTAACTGTTGAAT
>Ga0209935_1003290_pt1 | contig 17003 bp, 27 predicted proteins | sample ThiBio_1000_plan_2_FD_183958 | JGI IMG/M metagenome (GOLD analysis project Ga0209935, IMG submission 183958) | Wastewater bioreactor microbial communities from Cape Town, South Africa - Thiocy_cont_1000_plan (SPAdes) | ecosystem: Engineered > Bioreactor > Thiocyanate-remediating >... | reverse complement strand
TCAATCAATCAATCAATCAATCAATCAATCAATCAATCAATCAATCAATCAATCAATCAATCAATCAATCAATCAATCAATCAATCAATCAATCAATCAATCAATCAATCAATCAATCAATCAATAGATTGGAGTAGAATCAAGGGCAATATCGTCAACATCTCGATCTTATCAAGTTCATGACAAAGCAAGAGAGCTTCTTGGCCATCGAACCAACACGATATCAACCACAAGAGAGAGAGAGAGAGAGAGAGAGAGAGTTGAAGATCTGAACGTACGTAGAGGTCTAACGTGGTGTGTGGGAAGGTGTTGTTGCGTATCTGCTCAACCAGCGCTGGCGTGTACTTTTGCCTGGACATGATGATTGATGATCCACTCACTCGAGAACGCAAGAGAGAACACGACAACGAAGCCACTGGACGAGCGACGCCAAGGAGAGCGGCACACACGGAGCACACACTCGAAGGGAGCTTGCGAGCAGCAGTGGCAGAGACGCGAGCGCCAAGCAGCAAGCAAACAACAACGAACGAGACGACGAAGCTCTCGATGCTCCTTCTGTTCCTGTCCATCATTCAACCACAAGCACAAGCACAAACCATCTATCAAGCCATCGTAATCACAACAACCAATCCACAGCTCTGCGCCATGTCGTTCGTGCTGCACGTGGGAGTCGTGGGCTTCCACCACCAGCTGGGCAACCAGGTCGAGATGCTGTACCCGCCGGTCTTCCTGCCGTCGCCGCCTCCGGCACAGCTGCCGCCCTTCGACCGATCGCCAGAGACCTCCCCAACGCCCTCCTCCTCCTCGGCGATCCAGCGAGTCGAGTCGACTCCTCGCGGCACCACCACAACATCGAGCAGCAACAGCAGCAGCCATGCGCTGATGCGCAAGACCTCGACAGGCCAATCGATCGATCGCGTGTTCGTGCCGCAGCTGTGGCAGTGCCTTCCATTCTACGCGCTGCCCGATGGCGCCCACGGCGTCGAGGAGGACTTTGTGTGCGTGTCTGGCCCACGGCCTCACGAACCATGCATCCCCATCGCGATCGATACCTCAGGCACTCACACTCACGACCTTGATGAGCAGATACTTCACGTTGCCGGATCTCCATCGACCCAAGTCAACGATATACGGCATTGCTTGCTACAGGTACCGCACGAGCTGCCGCCGTTAGAGTCGCTGATGCCTTGGCAATGCTCGACCACGCCCTCCCACTCACACGCACACAGACAAGTGACGCTCAAGGGCGTGCAGGTCATCACGCCCGAGATCTCTCGAGGTCGCATCCAGAAGTCCGTGTGCGTCCTCAGCTCTCAGGTACCCTCAATGCCTCACTCCAATCCCCTACCGCATCGACCTTACTCATTCTCACACCAACAACAACAATGCCACACGATGATGATCTCCTTGATCGTGAAGCCAATCTTTGGAGCGATCCAAGTGCGAGCGCGAGCGCTGACGAAGGCGTACTTTGACAGCGGCCAGTTCAACAACTTCGAGCTGCTGATCGAGTGGTACAACCAATGGCGCCAGCCGGCGACCATCTCGCGCATCAACCTGATCTCGATGGCGCCCGACACGCTCGCGGCGAGCGTCGGAGCCAGCACGCTGTACATGGGCCTCTCGCCCTCGATGGTGATGCTCACGTTCGGCCACAACACGATCATGCTGCTGAAGCTCATCATGCTCCAGCGCAAGGTACCGAATGCCCTGCCGCCTCTGCTTGCGTGTGTGTGCGAGAGAGTGCTGCACGAGTGCACGAGCACTCACGCCGCTCATACCGCAGATACTGTTCTATGGCACACCGACCAATCGCGTGTGTCGAATGCTGCTGTCGGTTCTCTCGCTCCTGCCCGGTGGAACGCTGCCTCCGATCGAAGCTCCTGATGACACTGAGGCTCCCAATACCTCTGCCACAACAACAACATCATCGACAACAAGCGACACTCTCGCAGCACTCGCGAGTGACGACATTCTCTTGTCGTCGGTGCTGGAGGAGCCCGAGTTGGCCTCGTGGCTGCCTTCGACGCCGCGCACCAATGCCGCCACGATCTCTCGCACCAGCTCGGTCTCGTCGTCGCGCAGTGGAGCTCTTCGACGATTGTCGCTGGCCGAGGCAGACACGCCACTGTACTGGGAGTCGCTCGGCATTCCATTACCGCTTGTCGACAACGAGAACTTCTTCCTCGAGCCCTACCTCCCGATTCAACGTGTACGCCGTCAGCGTTATCGCAATCTCATTGGTTGCGACTCTCTGATTGAGTTGGCGGTGGCTTGGCGTGACAGATGGAGTTGCTGTCGAGTGCGCCAGGATACGTCGCAGGAGCATGCAACATGCTCTTCACCAAGGCATCACCAGGCGAGGTCGAGGTGCTGGTCAATGCCAACACGGGCCACATCGACTTTCGCGGCCATTCGGACCTTGCGTCAGCGGTCGAGCCCACGTCCTCCGACAAGATCTTGATGGACTTTCTGCTTGAGCAAATCGAGAAGAACTACGGCGCAAGTACGATACCCATGCATTATCGAATGCCACGCGAACATCTCCGACCTTACGATTCATTCTGATGTTGTGTGACGCGCCACAAAGTACCGGACTCCAAGGACCAGATCGATGACGGCGGAGGCTGTGCAGCATCGAGCGCCTCGAACTCGGGCGTCTGGCTCGGCAGCAACGACTGGCTGCGGTATCAGTTCGAGCAGTATCTGTGCAGCTTCTTGGCGGCCATCCACTCGGTGCCGACGCTGTTCGACGGGCTCGCTGATGGCAGCGGCAGTCAACAGCAGGCTCTCGACTTCTCGTCAACGCGCGAGTTTGGCCGATACTTTGCTGCCATGTGGATCAACACGCCATGCTTCGCCAAGTGGCGGGCTATCGTCGACCGCAATGTCTTTGCGCAACTGCAGCCAATGTACGTGTGCGGTTTCAATCGTATGTGCGCAGCAAACTCGATGATAACCACCAAGAGACAGCCATCCAGCCGATCTGCTCGACGCATCCGATGTGCAAGAGACGCGCTTCTCAGCTCCGATACAACAGATCTCACGTCTCGGAATGCTGCTGGGCTCGATTCTGTGGAGTCAGCCATCGGCCGACCAAATGACGCCGCGCGATGATGCCGACTACGACTCGGACGAGTTCGATGAGGAGGTCGACCTGACGAGTGTGACGCCGCGAGATCTGCGCAAGGCCTCGCTCGGTGACAGCCAGCAACCGGCCGCCGAATCCGCTGCTGCCGATCGCAACACTGGAGGCGGCAGCAGTGGACCTCCGCGGAAGCTGCGTGATTTCCTGGGCGCCTTCTGGTCTTGAAATCGCGGTAATCGTATTTAATAGAATGGCGCTACAACGCCATAATTGCATGGATAGATGGATGGATGGATGGATGGATGGATGGATGGATGGATGGATGAATGGATGGATGGATGGATGGATCGATGGATGGATGGATGGATGGATCGATGGATGGATGGATGGATGGATGGATGGATTGGAGAGCTTGGCGATCAAGCATCGAACACTCGCGGCATTCGGATCACTTGCAGCCTATGGTTGTGGCAATCACCAACTAAGAGTCGGCCTTCTTGATCGATCGCAATTCCAACAGGCTGGTTGAGTTGGCCTGGTCCTGCTCCGTGAGATCCAAACTGAGAGAGGAAGGCTCCATCACGAGAGAATACTTGAATGCGATGGCTGAGGTGTTCAACAACGATGATGCGGCCTTCTTGATCGATCGCAATTCCAACAGGCTGGTTGAGTTGGCCTGGTCCTGCTCCGTGAGATCCAAACTGAGAGAGGAAGGCTCCATCACGAGAGAATACTTGAATGCGATGGTTGCCAGAATCAGCAACGAAGATGCGGCCTTCTTGATCGATCGCAACTCCGAATGGATTCTGAAATCGGCTGCATCCTGTTCCTTGGCAGCCAATCACGCGAACTACCTCCCATTGTCGAGCCTCTCGAGCATCGGCCCATGCAATCTCTCGAGCTCGAGCCTCAGCCAACATCTCCTCCGAAATCTGGAGACCGACTTCCGCGAGATTCCCGCCTGCTGCTACTCTGCCGCACAACTTGGCGAACTTGGTCTCGAGCTCCTCAAGACGAGCTTCAACCGATCGACGAGCACACACTTCTTGAGTGTGATGATCGAGACTTCGAGCTTGAACATCCTCTCGACCGCACAATGCGCATCTCACGAGACGATGGCCGCATTCAGGTTGGTGTTGAGTGATCCAATCGAGTGGCCGACATCGACCGCAGTGGATGCACACTGATGGTCTCTTGGTGCAGTCGGCTTCGCAATGGTGCTGCAGTTGTCGACGTTGTCCTTGCCAATCGCATCTATCAGGTCGATAACGGCATCGAACTTGAAGTCCATCAGCCACTGCTGTGATGGCTGGGTTGGAAACGATCTCGCCTCGGTCTTCGAACAAGATGGCGCCGCATTGGCCGCATTGGTCGGCCTGTTGGGCGAGGCATTGGCGGCAGTAAATGGTGCCGCAGATCGTGTTGTCTGGCCTCCTGGAGTTGCACATGAAGCCATTGACGACGGGATTGCGACACACGAAGCACAGGCATGCCTCAGGAACAGTAGGATCGCAGTACTCGATCGGTGGTTGGCGGCCATTGGTTGGTGGATGATGTCTTGGAACGATCAGAACACACGCACACGAAGAAGGATACGATTGGACACGATACGAGGTTGATGAACAGAGATTGAAGGCGTCGCGAGGAGACAGGACCACGAGCCAGGCAAGCAGGCAGAAGGCGAGAGACACGACAGCAGCAGCGAGGAGGAGGGCACGAGCAGACTGAAGCAGAGAGAGAGCCACTCGAGCCTCCTCTTCCTCTTGTTCTTGTTGCCTCTCCCGCTGCGCCCGACTCGCTCGCTGCACGGTGCCCTCGCTGCCATAGCCGCACACGCTCCCCACACACGGCCACACGCTCCCCACACACCCTGTACAAGATGGCAGAAGAATCAGCCGAGAGCTTGCGACAACGATGGATCGATGCCCAGCAAGGCCACGTGTTTGGCTTCTGGGATTCGCTCTCGAGCGACGAGCGCGAGCACCTGCTGGCGCAGTGCCGCAAGATCGATCTGGCAGAGGTCGCTGCCATCCACGAGCGCGAGCGCCAACTCGCCGCCGGCACGCACGGTGCAGTGGACGACTTCCGACCGCTCGAATGCATCGATGCAGTGACACACGACGCCGAGATCTCGTCGGCCATGCGAGAGCGAGGTCTCGCGCACATTGCTCGCGGCCACGTCGGAGTGCTGCTGCTCGCTGGCGGACAGGGCACTCGCCTCGGCTCGTCGGTGCCCAAGGGCCTCTTTGGTACGCGACAGACCTCGCCATAGTGTTGCTGTGTGCCCGACGGCTCTCCCTTACGTGATTCATACCTCCCTCTATCTCGATCAGACGTCGGATTGCCATCGCACAAGTCTCTGTTCCAGCTACAAGCCGAGCGCATTCGACGACTCGAGCATCTCGCTGCTGCCACGACAGGTGAGGCCCCAACCACCACTGCCTCAACTCCTCGACCAATGCAAACCATCTCTCATCGTTCGATCCATGTGCCACTGGCGTAGGAAGCGAGACCGGACACCGTATCGTGTGGTACATTCTCACGAGCCACGCGACTCACGACGACACGCGACGCTTCTTCGAGAGCAAGCACTTCTTCGGGCTGCAGCCCGAGCAGGTCGTCATGTTTCGACAACGATCCATGCCTGCCACGACTCCTGATGGCAAGATCATTCTCGAGAGCAAATCTTCGGTACGGGTACCCTCGAACTCGAGTTCGACGATCCTCATGCGCTGCCACTGACTCGTGCTACTCGCGAGTAGTTGGCACTCGCTCCCAATGGCAATGGCGGCGTGTATGAAGGTCCGTGCGTGATGGAGAAGGCCCGTAGCTCAATGGTGTACGATGAGTGACGCTTGTGCCTGCGTGGATACAGCGCTCGAAACCGAGGGCGTGCTCGAACACATGAGGCAGCATTCGATCGAGACTGTGTTCTTGTACAGCGTCGACAACCTCCTGGTGCGTGTGGCCGATCCGCTGTTTATTGGGTACTTCTTGGATAAGGTGCCGTATCGCTCGAACGAGGCACGCACGCTACGATGCGATTCGGATAGGACGCTCACTCTGTTCTTGTGGGCAGGGATACGATTGCGGCGCCAAAGTAGTGTCGAAGCGCGACGAGACCGAGAAGGTCGGCGTGCTGTGCCTGCGCAATGGTCGTCCATCAGTGGTCGAGTACAGGTATGCGCATTCGTTGGGCACACTCGAGAACGCGGCATCTAACTCGCAACGCAAACAGTGAGATCAGCAAGGAGCTCTCGGAGCTTCGCGGCGACGATGGCAACCTGGTGTTCAACGCTGCCAACATCTGCATCCACATCTACACGCGTACCTTCCTCGAGAAGGTCGCGGCGCATCACCTCGGCGCTCTGCCGTACCACATTGCCAAGAAGCAAATCCCATCGATCGATCTCGAAGGCAACGCGACCAAGGTCGATGGCTGGAAGTTCGAAAAGTTCGTGTTCGATGTGTTCCCTGAGAGCAGCTCGATGCTGGCACTCAAGGTACGTGACGTGGCGCACCATCGCCATCTCCAATGCCGCCGCCATTGCATCGGCGCTCATTCGGTCGCGCTCTGGCACATCAGGTGAACCGCTCGCAAGAGTTCTCGCCACTCAAGAACAGTGCCGAGTGCGACTGCCCCGAGACATGCCGGCAGCTGATCTCGGAGCTGCATGCGGGCTTCATCGAGCGTGCTGGTGGCATAGTCGAGCGCACATCGGATTCGTATCTCTGCGAGGTGTCGCCGTTGGTTTCGTACGCAGGCGAGGGTCTCGAGCATCTCAAAGGCCAAACCTTCCAGTGTCCCGTGCACATTCAATGATTGATAGTTAGCCTGATTGCTCGATTGATCAAGTCGACATTCTTGAATATGAATACCTTCAACTTGAATTGAATTGATAGCTAGAGTTTATTGGATTACATTGGTTTATGGACCGATTGTCGAGTTGTTCGTGGTGCAGAACAGCAATGCGATCTCTCTCGCGCTCACTTCGCAGCATCATTCGTTTGCTTGCCGCGCACCACGCACATCTCTCTCTTCATCGATGGGTGGCGACACTGATGACGATGCTGCCGACGCAGCTCAGCAACAGCAACAGCACAAGAACACCACTGACACACCAGCTAGCGAGCCGGTACCGGATGCGGCGCTCGTAGCGAACCTCGCTGCCCTGCTGTCGATCTCGACCGCTCCCGCAGCCACAACGACGCCATCGTCTTCGACACAACCGCAAGCAACCTCTCAAGCGCCCTCACAACAACCACAACCACAACCACACCAACAAGGATCGGCTTGTGCGCCTTCGTCGGTCGGTCGAGAGACCGTGTTCGGACAACCGACATCGACCTACTACGCGATGCTGACGCAGTACGATCCGTCGATCTCGTGCGGCAAGAGCGCCTGCACCTACATTGCCGGCCTCGCGACACTGGCCTTCTTGAACCACCGAGACGCCCTGGTGCACGATTGGGAGTCTCTCATTCGCCGCGCGGCCAGTGTCATCATGATGGGACAGCTTAGCAACTCGGGCACTCACTCGAACCTCGTACGCCATCCAGAGATTCAAGCTGGCGACGACCCATTGATTGATGGATGCGTGCATCAATAGGAGGACGCCATGAGCACGCTAGTGACGGCTCCCGAGTGCGCGCAGGACGAGTTCCTGCTGCCATTGGTGCGCGGACTCGACGAGCCCAAGTTCGGAGTGCTGTTGCGCTCGTCGAAGCCTCGCGAGCTGCCGCCTCGCGGCGTCAATCGTGCGCCGATGCTGCGCGAGCTCACCGACATGTTCGGCGACGACTTCCTGGTCGATGTGCTGGCCGACGTGCTCGAGCGCTGCGGCGACAATCTCGAGGAGACGCTCAACTATCTGCTCGAGAACCGCGATCGTGTCCTGTCGGAGCAGATTGCTCGCGAGGACGATCTGCGCCAGATGGCGACGATCGGTCGCTCGCGCTACGGCGGCATGGGTCGCGCAGGCCACATTGGCAACTTTGGCAGCCTCGCCGGCATGGGCGATTACTACGTGCCGTACGAGCGACCGAGCATCGAGCAACAGCTGCGCGAGTTCGAGCAGAATCAAGAGCGCCGATACAACCATCTCGCCATGCGCATCGCACAGGAGAGAGAGCTGCTGCTCGCCGAGTCGGCCATGTACGAGGTGGTCGAGGGCAAGCGCGGCCTCGGTCGATGGGCGACGCGCTTGCTGGCGCCGTACCTCGGTGCACAGCGCGTTGGCGTCGTGTTTACGGCTCAGATGCAGACCATGTGCTTGTTGGTCGAGCGCGATGGCACGGTCATGTTCCGTGATAGTCACAGGTAACCCTCACTCACGCACTCACGCTATCATGAGCTATCGTGATCTCTAATCTCGCGCATTCGCTCTCGCGTGATAGGAACGAACAACACGACTTTGCAAGCGTCGACTCGTTCTTTGCGTGGCTCGAGGACTCGGACTTGTTCACTCCCATGAACGACACGGACGCCGAGGGCTTCTTGGACTTTGGCATGGTGCACTTTAACAAGGTCGACGTGTACCTCGTGATGATCGAGCACTAGCGACCCAACGACACCACCCACCTGCTCTCTCTTGTGACTCTCTCTCTCTCTCTCTCGTATTGTCAAGTGTGCGTGTTCTTGTGACTGTTGTACTGCTGCGATCGCTGAGTCATCGTCAAGCGGTATCATCATCCTCATCGATTACATTTCCGTCAATTCTTCATATTCGGCGAGGAGGCGGAGAGAGATCAACGTGCTGGTGAGCGACGCATTCGCTCTCTTTCGCTTGCTGCCCTCGCTCCCTGCACAACCATCACAACCTTCTCTCTCTCACTCTCGGATTGGAACGATATCTCTGATTGAGTGATTGATTGATCGAACAATGGCTGATGACCTTCGTTCGATGACCCAGCTGCCGATCGAGCCAGCTGACTACGAGGACGATGTGGACCTCCAAGTGTCAGAAGAGAATCCCGCCGATGTCGCTGCTGCTGCCTACTTGCAGCAACAAGCTGAATCAGCAGCAGCGGCAGTAGCACCACGCCAAGATATTGAAGGCCTCACGGACCAAGCGGCGACCTCGTTGTCGTACCTCTCGGCACTGCACATGTCGTCGCTGACGCAGTCGCAGAACCAACGAGCTCGCGTTCATGTGTCGGATCTCGTGGACCTGCTCGCCAACCTGTCGTTCCTGATCCCGCGTTACGTCGACGACACCGAGAAGCTGCCACAACTGATGGAGCTGCACGACGTGCTCTCGAGCACCGTGGCTCGCTATCAGCCGCTGCTCGAGCACGAGGCCGAGGAGGCGGCGCTTCGAGCCTCGGTCAATGCTCTCGTGCGCGACATGCGCGACACCTCGAGCACGCTGCGTCAGTCGCTGCTCGGCGGCTCCGACGGCGGCAACTATCTCATCGATCAGCTGTTCGTCGAGGATGGCATGAGCACAGCCGACTGCGAGGCAGCTCGTGCAGCTGCCGCCACCAAGCCGTCCTCCACCGGCGAATGCTCGATCTGCTTCGACGAGACGGTGCTCGATATGCTCGGCTGCGGGCACGAGTTCTGCGAGAGCTGCATCCAGTCGTCGATCACGAACGACATTCTCGACGGTCTGGCGCGTGAGACTTGCTGCCCATCGAGCGGATGCTCGTACGTGATCGACGAGGCCGAGGCGTGTCAGTACTTGACCGAGAAGCAGTTCAGTCGCTTCCAGCAGTTCCGAATGCTGCGCAGCATTCGAGCCGACCCCAATCGACGAGTGTGTCCCACTCCCGATTGCGAGGGCATCCTCGAGAAGTACCCAGTCAACTCGTCGAGCTCTGCATCATCGTCATCATCGTCATCATCATCATCATCAAGCTCCACAACTGGCACCGATGGTCGAGGCTTCCATCCGTACACACAATGCCCACAATGTGCCAAGGAGTACTGCTTCGATTGTCAACGAGAGTTTCATGGTCGCTCGATATCGTGTGAAGACCATGCCAAGCGACTTCGAGCACAAGAGTTGCTCTTGCTGCCAAAGGAGAAGGTCTCTCGCAAGCGCAAGCAAGACGTCAAGGAATGTCCTCGATGCAAGACCTTGACTCTCAAGGACGAGGGTATGTTCGTTCGAGAGCTTCATCAGATGCGATCCACTCACGAATGCAATGGATGAATGTGAATGAAAGGCTGCAATCACATGCGATGTGTGAACTGCTCCGAAGGTGCGCGAACGAGGCGCGTGACTCACGATCGCGAGATGACGAGCGCTAAGACGATGAGTGGTAGATTGGTGTTGGATCTGTGGCACGAGTGGACTGTCGGTCGCGTCGTACGAGCACTTTCTCATCCCGGGCCGATGCTTTGGTGTGGACCCTGACATGGGCGCTGTCGAGGCCGTGCTTTGGATGCCGATCATGGCGCCGGTCATATCATTGATGGCGATCGGACAAGCGTACTCACACTTTGGCACCATGCGTGAGCTGCGCCGTAATGGTCACGATTACCACTTGCTCGTGCTCGGTGACTCGCACAGCGGCAAGTCGACACTTGCGGCACAATGGCGGCGAGCGAACCGCACGCTCGACGTGGAGTCGCGCATCGCCAGTCTGCTGCCGTCTGTCGATGATCCCACGACGATTCGCGAGGCCGCCACGTTGTCGGCGTTCTTGACCAAGGTCGACGGCATTCCGTGTCGAGTGCTCGTGTGGGAGTTCACAGCACCAGAGATCTTTGAGAACCACTCGCACGAGCTGATTCTCCAGGCCATCGGCGGCACAGTGCACGGCTTCTTGATATGCTTCGGAATGGATTCGCAGGCGAGTCTCGACAACGCCGTGTTGACGCAGTCGCAGTCCAAGGCGCTGTGCCAGGCCGGCAACCTGCCGATGATGCTGTGCGGCACCAAGTACGACCTCAAGAAGAAGAGCGGCCGCGTCGTGTCGCAATCGAGTGTCAAGAAGATTGCGCATCATCTGGAGCTGCCGTACCAATGCATCGACGGCCGAAGTGCCTCGCAAGCCAACAAGGTCGTGCGCTCGCTCTTGACCACCATGAATCGACGCTGGAAGCCTACTATCGTTGGATAATCCACCTACTTGCGGTCGATCATTTGTGCACTCGCTATTTGTCTGACTGTCTCTTCTCTCCCTCTCGGTGTCTCGTTCGGTTTCAGTCACTATTCTTGTTGTTGCTGATGATACTCTCTGCTCCACTTGAAACCAAACAAAGTACACATTGTATTGATGACTGGATTGGATTGGCGATTGGATTGGAGATTGATGATTGGATTGTATTGATGATTGATTGGAGATTGATGATTGGATTGATGATTGGATTGGATTGGATTGGATTGTATTGGATGTGGCGGGAAGCGGCAGCACCAGCACACCGAATCCACGGCTGGATTCCGCCGACTTGCCGTCGAATCTCTCAGTTGCTCGCTGCCCCGCTGCCGCTCACTCCTCCCTCCCTCGCTTGGCTTCATTCTGATCCACCCAACCCACGACCCACACAATGTCTCGCCTCGTTCGATTGGCGTCGAGTCTCCACGGTGGCAAGGCAGCGCTGCCTCGGTTGGTCGCCAGCGGCGTGGCGCAGCGTCGGTGGTACTCGACGCACGAGGGCCACTCGCACGCGCACGCATCGCACCACCACCACCATCATGCCGCCAAGCACTACGACCAGAAGCGTGTGCTCGAGGAGATGCCGTTCAAGCAACGATGGTTCCACACCAATGAGAGTCTCGCTGGCTTGAGGAAGCACTGTGCGGCTGCTGGTAAGGTCGTGGTCGTGTTCCTCGAGGTACGATGCTCCGCCACGAGCGAGACTGGAGAGCATCGACCGATGATGATGATGCGCCGTCATTGCTTCGGACGGTATCAGGGAGTGCCCGGTGCAGGCAAGAAGGGCATGTTGAAGCGACTAGAGAAGCTCGGCTACCAAGTGGCCATGGTGCCGTTCATCAAGATGCTCAAGCAATCGAACGCGAGCGAGAGCGACATTCGAGCCGCGCAGACCAACTGGGAGACCGAGCACGCCGGCGCCCTCGCTGCTGCCATCCACGCCACTCCCGTATGACGGTGACGACACTCGTGTGTGCGCCGAGTGCTTGCCGAGAGCATATGCACTGATGCAATCGCTGCGAGAGCGTGAGTAGAAGCACCTCGATGGACTGGTGTTCGTGAGTCGATCGCCGCTGTCGTCGATCTTGCTGTCGGCCTCGGCATCGGCCTCGGTGTCGCACACGCCAAACCTGACCGCCACGCTCGATACCCTGGTGCGAGCTCGATCGGCCGTCGCGGTACGAGCTGCTAGATCGACTCTCTTCTCTTCGAGATCCGTCGAATGATGGTGATGACTCGAAAGCTGACCAGTGTGCTCGTTTGTGCGTGTGTGGCATGTAGCACAAGCTGCAGCGAGAGTACAAGAGCGTCGGTGCGGTATGCTGGGTACTTGCTCGTTGTGATATCGTGCAATCACAGCAGCGTCTCGGCGAGCATGAGTTCGTCGCCGACCCTGATGAAGTCGTACGCATCAATCGATTGCTGCACGAACTGCCATCGATCTCGTTCGTGAGGCTAATCCACGGTGCGGTTCGATAGGCGATCCGCAAGCAGCTCAAGGAGCACTCGGAGGAGGCGTTGACCGAGCTGGCGTACTTGCACGAGAAGGCTCTCGAGGCTCATGTGTTCGACGATGCGGTCTTCTCGACCTCGGTCAAGCAGGGAACGGTCGGTATCCTCGAGTTGTTCGACGTCAAGCCGCAGATCGTGGCCGGCGAGAAGCCATCGTCGTAGGTCATGCCGACTCGCAATCTCGATCAGGCGCAAAGACTCGTTGGCTCTTGAGCGTCGTCGCAATACATGATAGCATTTGTAATCTCTCACTCGATCAGCGATCAGCGATCAACGAGCAGCTTGCTTGATGGCCCTGGAGTGGGTGTTTACTGGCATTGCGCGACGCGATCGATCAACTGAATACTGGATGGATCATTGCGAGTTGTACACGAAGACGACGACGATCGTGGGATGTGACCCTCGATGCTTGAGATGCTCGATATGCTCTATCTGATGTCATGTTGCAGCCATTCCGGTCGAGCATCACTACAATCGAATCAATCAATCAAACAATCAATCAAATCGTTCAAGCATCGAGTCAAGTGCCAGACATACGACGAGGATGAGCTCGAGGACGCTCGTGAGCCACTGCTGCCGCCACGCCAGTGTCCTCCGCTCGATGCAGACGCACCACCACGACCTCGTCGTTCGCGTCTAACCATGCCATGTCGGCAGTCGAGCAACCAATACCACCAGTCAGCGACGATTCAAGCAAGCAAGTTAGCAAGCGTTTGTTGTTGATGTACCGAGGAGCAGACGTCGAGGCCACGGGCTCCGAGCTCTCGACCTCTTCAAAGTCGCCGAGCACCACCGAGACGCGGCGACCTTCGATCAGCTGCTGGTCGAACTGCTCGACCGCCGAGGTCGCATCCGCAAGGCGACAGAACACGACCTGCAACATCGTCCATGTGTGCGGGTCGGCTTGCTGATGCTGATGCTGATGCTGAAGCCATTGCTGGTGGATCGATTGCGCGTACCTTGGCACAGCCAATAGGACGACCGGTAGCTTCGTCGAGCAGGATCTCGGCGCTTCGCAGCTCTCCGACTTGCGAGAAGAGATCCTACGCGCGCACAATGATATCCAGTCGTGTGTGTGTGTCAGTAGCAATACCAAGCGATATCTTGATCTCGATCTTGTGATATCGTACCTCGAGATCAGCCTGCTTCATCGAGTACGGCACGTTGGTGAGTGCCACCGAGTGACCAAGCGTGATGCCGCGCGGCTTGCCGCCTGCGCGCGATCCGGCGCTCGAGGAGCTGGTCGTCGAGGTCGATGCGGCGCTGCGAGCACCGCGACCTCCCGCTCCTCGTCGTTGGCGCGACGGCACGACCTCGACCTCCTCGAGCTCGAGCTCATCCTCATCGTCATGATGCACGTCGAAGAGATCGTGGCTCCACTTTGAATCAGAGTCGCCACCGGCCTCGGGCTTGTACGGCGACGAGCGGACCTGCTTGCGACCTCGACGAATGGGACCCGAGCCTCGCGCGCCCTCAATGTCCATCGAGCCCGACGACGAGCCCGACGAGCGTCCACCACGAGAGCCACGACCACGACCACGACCGCCACCGCCACGTCGGCCACCACCGCTGCCGGAGGAGTTCTTCTTCATGAGGTCCTCGAGGGACATGGAAAGGGGGTCGGCCATGATCGAGTGAGTGAGGTGTGTGCGTGCGTGCGAGCCAACAAGCGAATGACTCGCTCACGATAAGAAGTATCTTCGTGGTTGCTCGCCCATAGACTCGATGGCACCCTCTGCCATGATTCATCGTCATCGAATGCAAGATCTCTCGCCTCGTATCGAGTCATAATCAATAATCAATTGATCGTATACACGAGCCATGAAGATCTGTCTCATGGCGAATGAACTGTACAAGGATACATCTATCTATCGTGGATTGAGTCGATATCGTGGATTGATCTCGTTCGTTGGATTGATCGATCTCTATCGTGCTCCTCGATTGGCTTGTGCGAGGTAGTCGCGGATGAACTCGCGACTCAGGAGATCGGCCTTGCGCACCGGCTCGGGCTCCTTGAACAGGCAGCACGCCTGCGTCACTTGCACCGCCGTCTCGAGACTGATGCGATGTCCGATCGAGATGTACACTGGTCGCTGGCTCTTGCTCGTGCTGCGCAGTGCCGCTCCATGCACCTGGTGCGCGCCTCGATATCGTGAGTACCGCTGCTAGCGACCACCACGCGCGCACATATATCTCAAGCATACCGTGCCAGACAATCCAACGAGCGGCAGTGAATCAGCTCCATGGCATTCGGCGAGCACACGAGCACGCATCTCTCGCTCATCGAGTCCATCGATCGCGAGCAACTTCTTGCCGATACCGATGGTTGGAATGTCACACACGACGCCGAGATGCGACGCGCTACCAAAGCCTCGGTGATGCAGGATGCCGTTGCCGTCGACGAGGATCACGCCCGGTACATGGTGCGGCGCGTTCTCGCGCAGCTCGTCGATCAATTCGGCGAGGAACGGCACCTCGCGGAAGCCGAGGAAGCCCGAGATGTACGGCTGCGTCAGCGTCACCATGCGACGCTGCACGTACACGACCTTGAGGCTGGCGTACGCGAGCACCACCAGGCACGCGCACGCCTGATCCGGCGAGCCAGGCACGAAGCTAATGTCGACGCCACCGACGTACTGCAGACAGTTGTCGGCGCTCTTGTCGGCGCTCCAATCGAACGAGTCGGTCGTGATCAAGCGAGACTTGAGGAGCAGCTGCTCTCTGATGGAACGAGTCGACGAAGACATCCAGTCAGTCGAGAGCAATGCACAAGAAGAAGGTCAACGTGAGCGAGCAGAGGTATCGGTACCTCTCCCAAATGGCCTTCTGCTCTGCTGTGGGATCTTCCATGAGTGGTGGGGCGGTGCGTGGGCGAGCAAGCGAATGAACGAATGAACGAGCGGCAGCATCGGTTAGATAGGAACAGCGAATGTCACTCACGAAAAACTGCAGAACTCCACCGGAATGCGCTGATCGACTCGACCTCTTCATTTCTATCTCCTCATCATCGATAGCTATCGAGATCGATGGAGCCAAGGAGGAGAAACAACAACTCGTTCGGTAGCAGCGTCAGGAGGCTCGAGTCAACGAGTGATCGGATGGCCGCCAGTGTGAAGACCACTCGCTGGAATGACGGTGGCGCGCGAAAGTGCCGCGATACGTGCCAGCGCCACTCTGCACAGAGCACGCGGGTGCGTGAGTGAGAGCAATCAAGTGAGCATATTCGAGGAGGCTCTTGGTCCCGACGTACCATAGTCTGCGAGAATAGCTGCGATTCCGTACGGGAGGCGAGAGGCACTTGTCGGTGGTTGGAGGTCGTACCGCAACAGACCATGATCGATCAGCAGGCGCAGGATGGCCTCGCGCTTCGAGACGGCGCTCAATGTCGATGCCTCACTGAACAACGACGCACTCCAGGCTCTCGTGTCGATGTTCGGTTGCGCCCGATGCTGCAGCAACAACTCGACCACGTGTTGATGGCGGTTCAGGATCGCCAGAGCCAGCGGCGTGCGGCCTTCGCCATCGCGCGTCTCGGGCGAGGCTTGGAGCTCGAGCAGACTCTCGACCAGCGCTGCCTGACCTCGCTTCGCCGCGCGATTCAATGCCGTGCCATCGACCGTCGACGCCGAGTAATTGACGTCAGCGCCGTGTGTTTGGATCAGCTCGCGCGCCAGCTCCAAGTGTCCATTGGCGGCCGCCAGCACGAGCGCCGTGTTGCCATGTGCGTTCGGCGCATCGATCGGTGCCTTGTGCTCGAGCAGCAGGCGCGCAATATCGACTCGGTTGTGAAAAGCCGCTACGTGCAGCGGGCCCATGACGGTATCGCTCGGACAGAAGCATGCCGTGGCGCCGTACTCGAGCAGCAGTTGCACGAGCTCCACCGAGCCGAGCTCCACTGCATCGTGCAGCGGCGTCTCCGTGTCGACGTCGGGTGCGCTCGGATCGGCCTCGGCATCCAGGAGCAGCTGAACCAGTTGCAAGTTCCCAGTGCTCACAGCAAGATGCACCGCCGTGACGCCGCGCGGTGCCGTGCGGTGGACGTCAGCTTCGGAGCGCACGAGCTGTCGCGCCACGAGCAACGAGTCGAACACGCACGCGCGATGCAGCGCCGTGTACCCGCGCTCATCCTCACGATCGAGTGCCGCACGTGCCGCGAGGAGCAGCGGTACAACGTGGTGTGCATCACCCTTGGCGGCCGCGTGGAGTGCTGTACGGCCACCCGCGTACGAGCGGTTCACATCGGCGAAGCGAGCGAGCAGCAGCGCAACCACGTCGGCTTCGTCGTGCTGGCTCGCCA
>Ga0209935_1003285_pt1 | contig 17035 bp, 12 predicted proteins | sample ThiBio_1000_plan_2_FD_183958 | JGI IMG/M metagenome (GOLD analysis project Ga0209935, IMG submission 183958) | Wastewater bioreactor microbial communities from Cape Town, South Africa - Thiocy_cont_1000_plan (SPAdes) | ecosystem: Engineered > Bioreactor > Thiocyanate-remediating >... | reverse complement strand
CTGTGATACCTGATGGACTAATTTCAACATAAACTGATGAAGAACTTGTTAAACTTGAATTGTCTATCGTTGTTACTCTTAATTCTAATTGATAAATTCCATATTGAAGAGTATTTGATGGAATATACAATTCACTTCGACTTGTTATGATCTTTTTATCAAATTCAATTTCAGAAAAATTCTCGTTTGTTGAGTTTTGAATCGATCATTTTTGGATTGTTGATAAAGTTTCGTTACAATTGAATTTTATTGTTGATAAAATATAAAAATCTTGACTCCGACGATATTGATATGCCTGTGTTCGGGGATTTGATTGAGGAATTAAGTTTATTATTATAGAATTACAATCTAAATATTACATTGCAAAACAAATCAAATTGATTTAATGGAGAAAATGATTTACTTTCATTGTGGCTAAATGTTGACGTTGTTTTAGTTGTTTTGATAGTAGACATCGTAGACGTGGCCACAGTCGTAGTAGTAGTAATAGTTAGTATTGTCGTAGTCATCGTAGATGTTTCGACAATGGTCGTTACGATTGTGGATGTAATAATAGTAGTAGTTATTGTTGGACTTTCCGGAATAGTTTCTGAAAAATCAATTGAATTCGATTCATGTTTCTTTTTTTTTTAAATAATTCAATTCACCTGTTGTTATTGTTGGTTCACTTGTTGGTGGAACTTCGAGGAAAACAGTTTCTATTTCAAATCAAAAGAAAAACAAAACTTACTGCAAACTTGGTTTTTCACGATTTTTTGTACTCGATTATTATCTCGATCGGTGACATAAATATTTCCGTAACTATCAAATGACAAAGTACGAGGATAGGATAATTTATCGTTTGCTGAACCTCCACCAAAACATCCAAAAATACAACGAAAACCATTTTCATCTGAACCAATTATTCGATTATTTCCTTGATCAACAATAAACAGATCTTGATCACCATCGAGAACAATTCCTGTTGGATGATTAAGTTCGATTGTTACACTTGCTGATCCTTTTCCTGCAACAGTTATTCCATTTCGTTGATTCCTTCGAAATAATTGAATTCGATCGTTGCTATGATCTGCAACATATAAATCTAAATTGATATCAACGAATATTCCCCAAGGAGTGTTAAGCATATCCGATTGAGATCCTTGAACACCTGTTCCAGCAACGATTGTTGTTGTGCCATTCGACCATTTTTTATCAACTCGATGATTATGATACATTGAACAATATAAGTTCTCATAAATATCGATGAAAAGACCATAACATTGTGATGTAACATTCATAACCGATATCCATGTTTCATTTTCTCGAGTCCACTTATCAACACGACCATTATTTCCATTATCAACATAAATATCACCATTCGTTGTTACAAATAGTGACTCTGGATCTGATAAACTACCCGAAATAGTTTTTATTGGATTAAGATGATTTTCATTTAGCCAAATATGAATTTGACCAGTTTGTCGATTGGGTATGTAAATTGAATTATTTGAATTGACAAAGATGCCACGCGGTGCTGTGCCCACAAAACTTCGATTGGCAAAAGTCGTTGCAATTGAATTCCAAATTGTGTTTAGACAAAATCTTGGTTGATTATACGAAAGTGTCAAAACTACAAACAAACGCAGCAGTGGACAAATGGAACTATCGATAGGAAAATTGTTCGATTTTCATCTAAGACTAGAATCGTGCGATTAGAGAATGAGAAAGACAAATGGATGAAGTGTTTCTCGTTGAAGTTTAACAATTTCTACTGGGATAAATCCTCGATTTCTCATTGCAAAATGATTTACATTTCTTAAAGACAAACCAGATTTCCTTTGAAATGGAATCAAGGATCTATTTCTCTCTTCTTATCTACGATTTCTGCTTTAACCTCCTGTATACTGGCTCTTCTTGCGTTCTTGCAGAACGAAAGACGAAAAATAAAAAGTCACTCTCTCTTGCGTTCTGTCAGTTCATATCAGCTGTATGTATGTTCAAAAGCTTATCAAATACATGTATATCTGTTCATTTTTTCTTCTATATACATATGTTTTTCAATTGAAGACAGTCGTATTCAGGAGGTTAAATGGATCAATTTCTCTGTTAAATGGAGAAATAGTCCAGCTCTCGAGAAAAATCATGCGAAACAATTATTAGTCAAAAATAGAAAATGGGAATTATGCAGTTGATTTTGAGAATATCGAACAATTTTCACACTTACGATCAGATTTCTTTGATAAAGAGATTTTTTTTACTCGATGATTACTGTAATCGATGACATAAATATTTCCATAACTATCGAATGACATAGTACGAGGATGGGATAATTTATTGTTTGTTGAACCCCACCAGAACATCCAAAAATACAACGAAAACCATTTTCATCGGAACCAATTATTCGATGATTGTTATTATCAACAATAAAAAGATGTTGATCACCATCGAGAACAATTCCTGTTGGTTGATTAAGTTCGATTGTTACATTTGGTGATCCTTTTCCTGCAACAGTTATTCCATCTCGTTGATTCAATTGAAATAATTGAATTCGATTATTTCCAAAATCTGCAACATATAAATCTAAATTAATATCAACGAATATTCCCCAAGGAGTGTTAAGCATATCCGATTGAGATCCTTGAACACCTGTTCCAGCAACGATTGTTGCTGTGCCGCTTGACCATTTTTTAACGACTCGATGATTACTAGTCATTGAACAATATAAATTCTCATAAATATCGATGAAAAGACCATAACATTGTGATGAAACATTCATAACCGATATCCATCTTTCATTTTCTCGAATCCATTTATCAATACGACCGTTGTATCCATTGTCAACATAAATATCACCATTCGTTGTTACAAATAGTGATAATGGATTTGATAAACTACCCTCGATAGTTTTTGTTGGACTGAGATGATTTTCATTTAGCCAAATATGAATTTGACCAGTTTGTCGATTGGGTATGTAAATTGAATTGTTTGAATTGACAAAAATACCATACGTACCTTCGCCCACAAAACTTTGCGTGTTAAAAGTCGTTGCAATTGAATTCCAAGTTGCATTAGGTCGAAATTTCGGTTGATTAAATGAAAAAGTTGCAAGAGTAAAATATTGTTGCTGATAGATGAACAAACCAATCCAAATCCGAAGAAACATTTGAATTTGAATTGAAAGGATTTTTTTTCTTTGTCTGTTGATTTCAACTGTCGACATGTTTTTAAAACAATTAGTTTTGTCAATAAAACGATAAGTGACGTCATTAAATAACATCGATTAACAAACGTGTCTTTTATGTAAATTTCATGATTTTTCTCTCAAATCCGATGTCATCCAATAAAATTTTGCGAATTTATATTAATCGCTCAAAATATCAAGGTTAGGCAACAAAATTAAACAGACCAAAGAATTAATAAAAATTAATTTTTACTTTTTAAGTATACTTAAAGTAACTTAATAAGTTCCACTTATAATTAATTTCATCACCAGTGAAACAACTTTTAAAAGTACTTTATAGTAACTTTTTTTATTCTAAATTTTTACACGGGTTCGAATCGAACTTTTTGAATTCATCAGTTGATTATTTCTTAATTTATAAATTCGATTAAATCAAATCGATGGTAGGTGTGTCAATAATGATATTCGATCAATAACGTGACATTGATTATCAAAAATAAATAATCTGTCAAAATACAAATGTTTATGAAGAAAAACACGAAGACAACCGTATGTGACGAAATAGAAATATATACAATGATAAAGATTATGGGATTGATGAGGAACTATGATAATCTTTTCACATTTATATGTTCTCATATATTCTTACTCAATAAAAAGATAGTGTTTAGCTACCCAGCAGTTACCGGGATTTATCTATTTGAGATTTATTTAAAAATCTCTGTGTGTTTAGAAATAAATCCCTGGTATCTCCTTCCTGTCGATGTCATCATCCACGCATTGTCGCCTGTATCGTTTAGATTCATGTTACTCAAATGAAATCAATTATACTAAGTCGATTCTACGTAATTATATGGTGGAGAAAAAACGTTCTGTTATATGCGTAGTGAACTGTGACGAGAAATTTTGCTCAATCATTGAAAATCAAGGACATCATTTGAATGTAATTAATAGAATTGAGCGAAAAAGAAAACGGTTTGTGAGGTGAAACAGTTCGAGTTTTTATCTTTTCGGTTATTGACTTTTGTAAGTACGTCATTTACGAAGAGGGTCAATTAGTTTACACGAGTATAGAATCGATACTCGATTCTTTTATAATAAACAGTAATGCACGCAACTAGAGCTTCGATTCGAATCATGCGTAGTGTACGCTTGACAATACAACTAAAAACATCAAACAAATCAATTATCAATAAAATATTCAAGGACTTTGCCACGCGAACAGTCTTAACTATTGTTGTTTCTTTTTTAGCTCGAAATATCATCGTGACTTATTGATCACATTGATTAATTCTTGAGTTGATTTTATTTCCTATTTCATTTCTTTAATAAGTGTTGGTACAAGTACCAAATAACTATGACTTTGCATTTGAAGTTTCTTGAAGTCTAGAAGCCTTTTACGTAGCTACATCCCAAATATATTTTCTTTACTTATACAAGCGAATATTCTTGATTGTTTTTACTCAGAAATGAAAGAATAAAGAATGATTTGAGAAGAAAAAATGGACGTGTTCTTTTCTTTAAATAAAGTTGCAATTCGGCGAAATATGAAGAAAAAATTTATGCTTTTACGTTCTTGCATCAGCTTATGTTACCAAGACAACCTAAACAAAAACACTACGAACAAAACGAAACAAACTGCGTGTGTCATACAAACAGAGTTGTTGGTAAAAATCGAACATATATAACCATGGCTGGTGTCAACAGTAAATCGTTACAAATATCTAATGATAATCTTGAAACATTTTCTATTTTTTGGCTTGATGAACAAGTTAATAAAACTGAAGAGAATCGAAATACTCAATTAATACTTCGAGAAATTATTAATCATTTAAAAACATTCGATGATCAAAATCAATGTCATCAGAGGATTCTTTCACTTTCACAAGAAGATCGACTGGTTCTTATAGTGAGTGGTCGATGTAGTCGACAATTAGTTCCTCAAATTCATCATCTTAGACAAGTTTCATCGATTTATGTCTATTGTATGGATAAGAAAGCCAATGAACTATGGGTAAAAGATTTTATTAAAATTAAAAGTGTTATTGTTGAACTGAACGATCTCATTCATGTCATTAAACAAGATCAACAAAGTCGAATTAAAATCGAAGAACCATTACCCATTAATATATTTAAAAATAGTACCAACAAGGCAGATCAATCGACTACTGGATTAAATGGTGATTTTATTCATTCTCTTCTTTTAATCGATGTTCTTATTCGAATGAAATCGATCGAGAGTGATAAACAACATTTAATTCAATTGTGTAAAAAAGAATATGAAAACAATCAGAAGGAATTAATACTCGTTCGCGAATTTGAAAAAGATTATCGATCAGATAAAGCACTTTGGTGGTATACTCGCGACTCATTTCTTTATAGAATGTTGAACAAAGCATTAAGAGTACAAAATATTGATCTTTTATTTTTATTTCGCTTTGTTATTTGTGACATTTATCAACAACTAAAGCAGTATCAACATCAATCCCCCATTTGTGTCTTTCGTGGTCAAGTTATGTCGATTGATGAACTCAATACTCTTCGACATTCGATTGATAATCTCATTTCGATAAATTCCTTCTTTTCAACGAGCACTAATCCTGATAAAGCATTAGGTTTCTTGAATCGTAGTAAAATTACAAGTAATTCATGTCGTGTATTATTTATTATTGATGCTGATCCGCAAGTAGTAAAATCAAAACCATTTGCTGATATTAGTTCGTTGAGTTATTTCAGCAAGGAATGTGAAGTTTTATTTATGATTGGATCGATTTTTCGATTGATTAAAATTGAAGAAATGAAAAATGAAGAAATTGTAATGATTCATATGGAACTATGTGGTGATAATGAACATGATTTGAAGGAACTATTTGATCATATGAAAAAAGAATTGGGTGGTGGGAATGAGGAAGTTAATCTTCGTTCGTTTGGTCAAGTTTTGCGTGATATGGGTAAATATGATTTAGCCGAGAAGATTTATCATCGATTATTAGCAGAGTTACCACCAAATGATCCTTCGCTTGGTGATTTATATTGGAATCTTGGCAGAGTGACTCTTGATAAAGCTGCGTATGACTCTAGTCTTGGATGGTATCAGAAATCACTGGCGATCCATGAAAAAAAAGGATCATCTAATTATGTAAACATTGGTAATTTATATAATTGTATAGGTAATGTTTATGGTGTCAAGCGTGAGTTGGAGAGAGCATTAGAAAATTATAATAAAGCGATCGAATTATTTCGAAATGCAAATGATGAAGATCATCCAGATATGGCTGTTTTCTATAATAACATTGCTAATGTATATGATGAGCAGAAAAAATACACAGAAGCATTAGATTTTTACAAGAAATCATTATCTATTTACAAACAACATTTACCTCCCAATCATCCAGATATTGCTGCTTCTCACAATAATATTGGTAGTGTTTATTCTAATCTGAATAAATATGATCGTGCAATGGAACATTATCAACAGTCACTCGAAATGAACTTAAAATCACTTCCTGGCGATCATCCTAATATTGCCACCAGTTATGAATGTATTGCCTTGATACATGAAGGAAAACGTGAATGGAAAGAAGCATTAGAACTATTTGAAAAGGCACTAAGTATTCGTCAACGTGCATTCTCTTCACAACATCCAGATGTACTGAGAGTTAAAGCAAATATTCAACGTGTATCTGCTAACTTGAAATAATATTTTTTTTGTGTTATGAAACAAAATTTCGAAAACTAAATGATTAATAATTGATACACTTGAAAGAAAAGAAAAAAAGTGTCGTCTCATTCTTGAGAGTTCGAAGTTGTAATAATTATGTGAAAAGATATGTTAAAGTGAAAAGATTACAACTATTGGATATTAAAATCGAACTCAACGATTGTTTTTCTTTTCTTTCTGAATAAAAAATTCGTTTATTGAAAAAGTCGTTGAAGAGCTCTTTTAAAATTGATCTCTTTCGGATGTTTATTAATAAAACACGAAATGAGAAACTGTTTCCATTCCTGGTTTCAATATTGATCATATTGAAATCTGAGCCAATAACAGGTCGAATCGAACGACTATCATATCCACCAATTCAATGTATTTCGATTCAATTTTTGTTACCGTATATATCAGTGAAACAACACAACGTCTCCGAATTCACAAATGGACATTGAACACAAAATAGGATTTCGGTCGTTGCGTACCCAGATGAAAGATGCTATAGTTTTTCTCTTGACCTTAGTGAAACTATTCACTTTTCTGTTAGAATCGAACATAAAGTTATGTCAAAACCGTTGACAGTAGTTGCTGGTACAGGTTGTAATGGAAATACAACGACTACATTCAAGTATCTTCTCGGATTATTTGTTGATAATATTCAATTGTTTAGAAGATCTGCATCGAAATAGTATGACTGAAGAACTTTCATTGGTTTTGATAAATACCGAGAGGAGAAATATAAAGAATGACCAAAAAACTACCGATCGGACTGTTGGAGTTTTGTCATCTATGATTTTGAATGAATGGAGATAAATTCTATTTCAATTCTTTGAATCTCTCAACTACTGAGTTGATCTGAACAGATAATAGAATTCATTAAATCTTTTCATTTTGATTTCGGTCTAATTTCAGCAATTATTACATACGTAGAAAATCATGAAACTACAACCTTCAAAAAGCAACAAACACTATTCTATACAAAGTGAAATTATGCAAAAAATCTCGGAAAAAAACAAAAATGCTTTAGGTGATTTTTCACGCTGAAAAAGATGAAAAGATTTTCGAAAAAAAGAAAAGTACTACTGGATTATTTTCTTGTTAATATTCGATGAATAACTTTAAAATATCAATCGTTTACAAGCACTTAGCCCATATGAAAGACACGACGTTTAAAGATGGCCTCACCATTCAACGAAATTTCATCTTTCTGACACTATTCTATGCTTAAAATACATCACTTTTACAATTTGCTGCTATGAAATGGCGTATATTCAACGTTATCCAAAGAACTTCGTCAACTCCATAAAACATCTAACGTATTTTGCGATTAAAATTGTAGAAATCTGTTCACAAAAAAATGGTAATTATGGGGCTGAGAAATATGTAGTTTGCTATATTTCGACAAAATGACTAAAAATTCGGTATTTTTAATATAGTGGACCTATTTTTTCATCTTTTTCAGTGTGAAAAATCACCTAAATCATTTTTGTTTTTTTCCGAGATTTTTTGCATAATTTTCACAATATTAGACATCTACCTAAAAAATGACCTCGATCTCGAAATTTTTTATAGGAAGGACCCAATTTTTTTTTCACCAAAAGTGTTTTCAGGACCATACCGGTATATTGAGCGAAAGAAAAACACTTTTAGGAACCCCATCGATCGACCCTTTTAATATTTTGATTATTATCATCTTTTACTATTACTAAACTCGATAACCTCTTTAGATGCCATGTTATCGATTCATTTCTTGAGAATGTTCTAATCGAATAGCTGTAGAAATGATGATGATCAAATAATAATTAGAAATATTGATTGTTTTTGGAGATATTTCAATTCGAAAAAAAGTCAAATGAAATGACTTTTAATATATATGTTTGTGATTGATGAACCAGTAATCAAACATATTTTTAGTAGATTCTCTCACATTTAGCAAATAAACTTTTGGAATTATTTAAGTTTCTCAGAGGATTCTGAAGTTTGCCAATTGACGAGGAAAACAAAAGCTAAATCTCAACTACAAATGTATCTACGTAATACTTGAAATCAACTCGTGTATCTCAGCATAACTGATAAGAATAATGAAAGACAAAAAAAACCATACAGTTTCTATTAAAGATTTAGTAACTTCTCGACATTTCTATAATTGTTTTCTTTGTTTCAATTTCACCATTATTTTGCATGGATGTAACTTAAATTACTAAATGTCATAGAAGTAATGGACACAGTAACTCAAGACGATCTGTTAAATTCAGAATAACTTTCGAGTTAAGAGAAGAATCAGATGATGATTATCGATTTAATCAGCGATGTGAAGAAGATTTTCTGTATTAGTGAGTTTTAGCAAAACAGCAATCTGAATGAATTCGATTAATGTTTCATATAAACATAAATACTTAAAGAAATTCTACTCGAAATGAATTATGATGAACAATCAATACGAGATGTTATTATTATTAATTGTGATTCTCAATTGAAAGCGATTTCTCTAAAGTCGAGACCATTTGTCAGTTATTGTTGAATCAAAGTCAAAGGACATGTTCATTCCATGGAAAAAGCTCTTGAAATTTATCAAGGAACTCTTTCTTCAATACGTCAGGTTTTGATTACTGCTTTTAACAATATTTCTGCGGTTTATGAGAAGATGGGTGACCACTCGAAAACTTTCGAAGGACTTCGTGAAGTTCTTTCGTCAAATCACCCTCAAAGTTTAGCCGCATTTCTACAATAATTTGGCTTTTTCAGAAAAGAGAATTTATCAACAAATTCTTTCTTCAAATCATTCTGATTTAGCTAAAGAATATAATAATATCGACTGAGTATATTCGAAACCAATACATTTCTATGAACGAGCTATTGAAATTGAAAAACATTTATTATCTGACGATCATATCCTATAGCCTTCGAATTGACACAAAAAGATTTCATTGTTATATCACAAATTCACCTTTTTTTTGACATTCTCAACACGAATAGGACGCAAAAGTCCGTAAATACTTTGCAGAAAACATCCTCAAGTCATAGAGAGTTACTAAAATCTGCAAAAAAATAAATGAAATTCTTTCGATTCTTTTCGTTATTACTGGATTACACTAAATTGATAAAAATAAAACATAGAAAAACTACTATTGGCTAAAGCTTATTCGCAAAATAGTTTTTTCGATACGACTAGCAACATTTCAAGTACATATTCTTTTCACTTGCACAAATGCATATCTAACGAATATGAAAGAGACAAAATCACGTATTCGCTTCTTGAACGTAGTTGTTGTTCTGCGAAATATGAAGGAAAAGTTTACCTTTTTGCGTTCTCACATCAACTTATGTTACTAAGACGAGATAAAGAAAAAGATAACTGATAAAACAAATCATGTGCTGCTTCTTTCAACAAAAAGAGTCTTTTTACGTGTTTTATATAAGTATTGTTGTTGCAAATACCGAACATTTATAACTATGGCTTGTATAAACAGTAAATCGTTACAAATATCTAATGATAATCTTGAAACATTTTCTATTTTTTGGCTTGACGAACAAGTTAATAAAACTGAAGAGAATCGAAATACTCAATTAATACTTCGAGAAATTATTAATCATTTAAAAACATTTGATGATCAAGATGAATGTCATCAACGAATTCTTTCTCTTTCAACACAAGATCGACTGATTCTTATCGTGAGTGGTCGATGTAGTCGACAATTAGTTCCTCCAATTCATCATCTTAGACAAGTTTCATCGATTTATATCTATTGTATGGATAAGAAAGCCAATGAACTATGGGCAAAAGATTTTATTAAAATTAAAAGTGTTATTGTTGAACTGAACGATCTCATTCATGTCATTAAACAAGATCAAAAAAGTCGAATTAAACTCGAAGAACCATTATCAATAAGTATATTTAAAAATAGTACCAACAAGACAGATCAATCGACTACTGGATTAAATGGTGATTTTATTCATTCTCTTCTCTTAATCGATGTTCTTATTCGAATGAAATCGATCGAAAGTGATAAACAACATTTAATTCAATTATGTAAAAAAGAATATCGAACCAATAACAAGCAATTAGTATTGGTCCATGAATTTGAAAAGTATTATCGAGCAGATAAAGCACTTTGGTGGTATACTCGCAACTCATTTCTTTATCGAATGTTGAATAAAGCATTAAGAGTACAAAATATTGATCTTTTATTTTTATTACGTTTTGTTATTAGCGATATTTATCAACAACTAAAACAATATCAATGCGAATCATCCATTTGTGTCTTTCGTGGTCAGGTTATATCGATTGATGAACTCAATACTCTTCGACAATCGATTCATAATTTTATTTCGATAAATTCCTTCTTTTCAACGAGCACTAATCCTGATAAAGCATTAGGTTTCTTAAATAGCAGTAAAATTACAAGTGATTTATGTCGTGTACTATTCGTTATTGATGCCGATCCTCAAGTAGTAAAATCGAAAGCATTTGCTGATATAAGTTCGTTGAGTGCATTTAGTAATGAATGTGAAGTTTTATTTATGATTGGATCGATTTTTCGATTGATTAAAATTGAAGAAATAAAAAATGAAAAAATTATAACGATTCATATGGAACTATGTGGCGATGATGAACATGATTTGAAGGAATTATTCGATCATATGAAAAAGGAATATGGTGGTGGAAATGAAGAAGTTAATCTTCATTCGTTTGGCCAAGTTTTGTATCGAATGGGTAAATATGATTTGGCAGAGAAGATTTATCATCGGTTATTAGCAGAGTTACCATCAAATGATCCTTCGCTTGGTGATTTATATTGGGTTCTTGGCAGTGTGACTCATGATAAAGCTGCTTATGACTCTAGTCTTGAATGGTTTCAAAAATCATTGGTGATTCATAAACAAAAAGGATCATCTAATTATCGAAGGATTGGTAATTTATATAATTGGATCGGGAATGTTTATCGTGGCAAGCATGAATTGGATAGAGCATTAGAAAATTATCAGAAAGCAATAGAATTATATCGAAATGCAAATGATGAAGATCATCCAAATATGACCGATTTCTACAATAACATTGCTAATGTATATGATGAGCAGAAGAAATACACAGAAGCATTAGATTTTTACAAGAAATCACTAGCTATTAGGAAACAACATTTACCTCCCAATCATCCAGATATTGCTGCTTCTCACAATAATATTGGTAATGTTTATTCTAATCTGAATAAATATGATCTTTCAATGGAACATTATCAACAGTCACTCGAAATGAACTTAAAATCACTTCCTGGCGATCATCCTAATATTGCCATGAATTATGGAAATATTGCCTTGATACATGAAGAAAAACGTGAATGGAAACAAGCATTAGAACAATTTGAAAAGGCATTGAATATCTTTCAGCATGCATTCTCTTCGCAACATCCAAATGTACTTCAAGTCAAGGCAAATATTCAACGTGTATCCTCTAACTTGAAATAATATTTTCGAAATAAAATCATTAATAATCAGTATTTATTAGAGAAAAGAAAAGAATAATTGTTGATTGATTCTTGAAAATTCGAAGATTCTATTAACCATTCGGAAAAGATAAATTAAAGTGAAAAGATTAGAATCGATTTCGACGATTGTTTTTCTTTTTCTTTTCTGAATAAAAAATAGATCTATTGAAAATAACCTTGAAGAACTATTTTAATCGGATGTTCATCAAGAAAATAATAAATGAGAAAAAACGAGATTCGTTTTCTGATTTATGGTATAATCAATTGATATTTTATTCGAATGAATCATAGGATAAATTTCAAGATTAGAAATTAAAATTTTCGTTTTATTTCGCTTCGCTTCTTCTTATTTGAAGATACGATTCGTTGATCATAGATAGAGCAAAATGTCCTCTATCTACTCTACCGAGGACACAATGAAGGTCACACTTTTTTTTTATATCAAATAAAGAGCTAATCATAAGAAGAATTTTTGTCGGTCATATATTTGTTTGTATTCATCGTATATTTTGCTGATCGATAATTGTTTGGCCAAAGTAGAAACTAACATTGTCAAACAAAAGGTAAAGAGTAAAAATTCGAGAATATTGTCGACGAAGCTTTACAAAGTTTATCATTAAATATAATTGAATCATGCATCAAAAAATCTATCAGAAATTTGTATATCGATGTGAAGTTAGCACGACGAAACGAAAATTTTCTTTCTTTTTATGTAAAAATTTTTCTATAAACTTTCGTTTCGTCGTGCTAATTTCACAGTGATGTCTCCTGAAATCGGGAAACAGCAAAAATTCGTTTTTCAACGCTTTTATGCTTAAAATAAGTTTGTTTGTTTTTTTTAATATAAAAGTTTATTTTATGATTTGTTTTTATTTGCATATAACTGCGATGAAAAGATCCTGTCAATGCATAAGTTCGAAAAGAAAATAAATGCGGAAATCTCGGATTGAAATCCGAGTATTATGTGTACTGCAAAAAGTAAAAATTTATCATCGTGGTATGAATATTTAAGTTATACTCACGAAAACTATTTGAAAATAAAGCTAAAGTAAAATTGAATCTATATTGATTAAACTAATAATGACGACTTTATTAATTAATACGAAAAATACACGATTGTCTATTCTTTAAAATAGTTTATGAACGAAAAGTGATACTTAATGTCGAACAAGAAGACAAGAGTATTACCAGTGCTGTTATTCAAAGTGAAATTGAAACGTAGGACTCGTGAAATAATTCTTGTTTTGCCGTCGATTAAGAGATATTAAATAAAAATACGCTGATATTTCAATTTCCACAGTGACTCTCCGAATACTTGCAATCAACAGCCTTATTTTCTCTTGTTTATCTCATTCAAAGAGATAAATCCGCTCAAACAGTTTGAGATAATGTTTTGTACTTTGAAAGCACAAACATTTCATCGTAAAATGTTTTTATTTTAACAAAAACATTGAGATTGAATAGAGCTAAACAAAAAAAGTCACAAAATGAATTCGATTTTTTTTAAAAATCGCTTTGATGAAAGATTTCAGATTTGGAAACAAACTAAATCTAATCTATCGAAAATGAATGGATTCTATTCTAATTTAGCATGAGAATGCATGAGTTTTTCATAGTATTTGAGGAAGAAATTTTTTGCTGTTATATATTTATCTGGACTATTTGCCATCGTTTGATAGCCCATCAAATTCTCTGGATTTTATTCATACTGCGGGGGAAATATTGGCTTCAACAAAAAACTGATAATTTGCAAAGTTTTCATATTTTCATAAAACCATAGGAAATATCGATGTTCATGCTAAAAATCAGAAAATCTTTGATGGATCGGGCCCATCTTCGAACTCGACCGAGATATTTATTAGATTAAACGCTGCAGAAAATTTCAGGTCGATCGGAGTCTCCTTATAGTGTACTCAACACTTCTTTTTGACTACACAAAAATGAAAGTAAAACTAGAATAAAAATGGGAAAATGACAACAAAGAAACGGAGAAAAGAATAGAAAACAGTAGCTATATAGAGAAAGGTCTCAGGTAACAGCTGTAATAATTCAAGGTCATTGTTTTGAAAAAAATCTCACTCAAGAGTTGAATGGAAGAGAGAGGATAGTCAGGACATATCACCTTCTCAAATACACTAGTACGGAGTGTTAAACGTTTTTTCCGATGTAAATCTCTGATTGAGAAATGTTTATTCAGCCAAGAATTACGATAGCTTGTTCAAAACGAAGATTGCCCTCTAAGGAATCAGATAGACTAATTCAAAATCTATTCCAATAGTTCGAACATCGATCTTTTAAAGAAGAAAAATGAAGAGAAAAAGAGAGAATAGATTCTTGTTGAGTAGTTGTAAACAGAGGAAAAATCCAACTGAAAATTAGCAGAACAAACGTATGAAATAAAGCTAAACGAAGATCTGATGAGAGAAATCTTTCTTCTCATTTTTCTTTCTATATACTTAATCATTTTATCCCAATCGAATATTTTCTGCTGATGATATAACCAAGATATTTCAAATTCTGTTACCAATTGATTTATGATTATCGAATACTGGCGATTAAATGTTGCCTTTGTAATTGCACGTGCGCTAAACACAAGTAGCGCTCATCCCATGGATTCGCAGACCCTTTTCTGAAAGAAATTTGTTGTCATGTTTTACTAATGCAAGTGATTTGAATGTATTTTTGAAGTCATTAATAATATCCACATTCATACTGCGAGAAATATTCTCTTCCATATTCCGTCTTTATTAGATAAATACCGACAGATACATGTTTTACTCTTATTCTTCTTTCAAAAATAAAAATTTGCTCAACAGATTTCATTCATTCGATTTATTGTATATTCATGAAATAATCTAATCTTAATTCGATAAGCTGCAAAAAAATTATTTGTCTTGTTCTTGATTTATTTTTATCAGTATAATATTTATACAGGATTATAGTTCTTTTTTTTGACTTCTATTGATCAAATAATCATATAGTATATTCGATTATCCCTTATAAATCTTTGCTTTTTTAATCTAAACTTTCAAAAGTTGTAAAGTAATGCTCTCTTCTATTTGGATTTTTTCTTTTTTTCTCATAACAGTTATTACAAGTAATGATACGAAATTATATATTGATGGAATAACGCTCGATGGATGGGAATTTGTTCGAGATTTATTCAAAGAAAATTTTGTAAAAGGACTTGATTTAGGTGGATCAGTAGCAATCTATCATGAAGGAGAATTAGTTGTTGATTTATGGGGTGGATGGTTTAATAAATCACAAACAACACTTTATGATAATAATACATTACAATTAGTATTTTCAACAACGAAAGGTTTAGTAGCTGGAGCTGTTGCACTTTGTGTTCAACGTAATTTACTTAATTATTCAGAATTAGTTACAAAATATTGGCCAGAATATAGACAGAACAATAAAGAAAATACAACAGTGGCAGATATACTTTCACATCGTGCTGGTTTACCTACACTTCAATTACCATTTGAAGACTATTTAAATTGGACAAAAATAATCCATATACTGGAGTAAAGTAAACCATTGTGGTCACCTGGTGAAGCTCATGGTTATCATTCATTAACATATGGATGGTTAGCAGGTGAACTTGTTCGACGAGTTGATCCAAAGAAGAGAACTTTAGGAGAATTTATTCGAGATGAAATTACAAAACCATTGCAAATTGAATTTTATATTGGTTTACCATTCAAAGAAGAATATCGTGTTTCACCATTAGATGACGAAAAAACAATTCATTCTTTTACAGATTTCAATCAATATCGTACACATCAAGCAGAAATTCCAGCTGCAAATGGAATAATGTTAGCTCTGTGGAGCTGAAATGTTAGCTCTGTGGAGCTGACGATTTTATTCACGAAAAAGAAAGAGAAGAGGGGGAGAGAAAAACACACACACACACACGAAAGACTAGAATGACCATGTACGTGTACAACACGGGTTTAAATATCTACATGGTCACACAAAGAAAAAGATAGACAAAGAAATAGAGATAGAGAGAGACGTACTGTAACAGTCTTCCCCTCCATGATGAAAGTGTGTCCGCACACTCTATTTACAGCACAACGAAAAAACAAACGAAACCACGAAAAGAAGAGAAAATGTTCACAATAGAGAGATATAGAGAGATATAGAGAGAGAAAAAAAACACAAAAAGATTTTTTTTCTATGGTGTTTCACCACTCGAAACAACATGGTTCCCTAGTGGTCGACACTCGCCTTTCCCTCTCCGGGATGCGTGACTGTTCATTCACCCCCATCTCTTATAGTATTGAGATCGGGAGAAGTAGTTCACCGGCATTTTTCTTCGTGCTTCTTCTCGTAATTGCTCCGATTTGAAATTAATTCGGACTTCGGCTTTTTCTTCATTGATTTTCACTTCGTGGCTGTGGTTGATTTCGTCATCCTGGAGTTGTGCTCTGATTTTCTTGTAGTCGTATCGGTAATATATCGGACGAAATATTGGATTGTTGAAATCTCGCCGAGTTTTCTTCTTTATCTTGAATTTCTTGTTCTTTTCCCGTTGTTTCTCTTGTTTTCGTTTGATTTCGTCTGATGTTAATTCGGTTCGTCTCGAAGTTGTTGTAATTCGTGCAGGTGATCGACCTCGGCTGTTCGATTTTGTTGTTGATTGATTCGCCGTCATTGGCGTTTCGGGCGGAGTTA
>Ga0209935_1003283_pt1 | contig 17048 bp, 24 predicted proteins | sample ThiBio_1000_plan_2_FD_183958 | JGI IMG/M metagenome (GOLD analysis project Ga0209935, IMG submission 183958) | Wastewater bioreactor microbial communities from Cape Town, South Africa - Thiocy_cont_1000_plan (SPAdes) | ecosystem: Engineered > Bioreactor > Thiocyanate-remediating >... | reverse complement strand
GGGCGCTTTCCGATCGCCATGAACGTGAACCGTCTCGCCCTCATTGTGGAGGGCCTCGTCAAACGCGGCGAGAAACGCAGCCACGGCCTTGCTCGGCTTCCCAACGGTCCGCAGCTTCGTGCCTGCGTCGAATTCGAGCACGAGGCTTGTGATCGGCGAGCCATCGCTCCGCTGCCCTATCTCGACCTCGACCGACCGAACAGACGCGATGCCGCCTTCGGGTGCAGTACGGCTCTTGGTGAGGGCAAGGAAATGGTTTGACGTGTCGCCGGTCAGTTCGTCCCGCTGGCACGTCATCGCGAGCACGAAGTCGGCGCCAGCTCGAGCATTAGACGATCCGCGCAGGCCGGCGCTCGCATCCTTGCCGTAGTGATGGACAAGGATGATCGGCGCATCGATGGCCGCGGAGATCGCGTTGAGGCGATCGAATACACGCTGCCAGGCCGCCGGATCGTTCTCCTTGTCCTCCGCGATCATGCCGGCCGCCGCCACGGTATCGATGATCACCGCCCGGAGAGGCGCGCCCCATTGGGCCTCCATCGTCGCGGCCGCCCGGCCGATCTCCGCCGCAAGTGCGGTGAAATCGGCATCGCTGGCGACCGGACCGAAGGCGTCCAGCATGAGGAACGGAACTTCATCGTCCGGATTGCTCAGCCGCGATCGGCGCGCCTTCACGCGGCCGACGATCGTCCCCGCTCCCTCGAAGGCGCAATAGAGAACGCCGCCCGGCCTTTCGACCTTGCGACCCGCAAAGGGTTGGCCGGTCCCGATCGCAAAGGCGAGTTCGACAGCGGTGAAGGATTTGAACGCGCCGGATTGGCCGCCCAGGAAGCCGACGCCGCGCGCCGGGATCGTGTCGCGCACGACTTCCTCGGGCGGTTCGAAAGCGATATCGGCGCCGAGATTGGTAAGGCGACCACGAGGCTGGGGCGCATTGGTCGCAGATGCAGTTTCGGCTTGCCTCGCCTCGGCTGCAACTCTCAGGATCTCCGCAGCAGCCGCCGCCTCGATCGGGTCGGGCGCCGATGACCATCCCATCGTTTCGGGTTGCACGCCGAACTTTCCGCATAGCCAGAACGCTGCTGCCCTGGCGTCTGGCTGGTTTCCGTATTCGAGACAGATGTCGATTGCGGTCCGCTTGCCGTCGCGAGCGTCGCCCATGTCGTGGGTGCCGAAATCGACAATGCCGGTAGGCGCGATTGACAGGTCTTCCTGAAGGTTCCGCCCCAACGCCTTGGACGAAACGCGATATGAGCCGGTTCCAGGCTGAAAACGTGCAGACGCGCCGAAGATGGCGGGAACCCAAAGAGACAGGCATTCGAGGGCGCGCGTGTTGACGTTCGAGAAAAAATCGGAGCCTGAGGGGTGATTTCCATTCCAGCCAATTTGAGATTGAGCACCACCTAGAACTGGCGCAGATGCTGGATTTCCGGGGTGATTTCCTTCGGTTTGGGCACCACCTCTTTTCGCCTCCTCTCGCGTAGCTGCAATGCGAGCCAAAAGGGCCTCGATCGTCTTCGGAGCCGGCCGAATCTCGTTCGGCGTGCCTCCATAGTGAGAGCCGGTAATCGTCAGGTAGCGGCTATCCCGATAGATCTCGACGTGGGCCGGATCGCATTTGACGGTCTTGTCGATCTTGCCGCGGGCGATGAGCCGCAGACCGAAGCCGGACGGGCTCACCTCGCAATAGGTTTCGCCGAGCGCGACGATCTCGGCCGCCCACGGCTCAAGGTCGCCGTCAGGGCCGATGCAGCTATCCAGATCGATCCCGGTATATTCATCGTCAGGCGAAATGACATAGCCGACGCCGGGGAGACCGCGCCGAACCGCAAGCTGCGTCGCCTCCTGATACGTCCCCCACGTCTTGGGGTCCGAATGGCTGGCACCGAAACCGGACTTTGGCGAAACCGGCGGTTTCGTCGGCTTCTTGTCCGGCCCGTTTCGGTAATCGTATTTCCAGGCCACCCATTGCGGGCGCGCCATCAGTTCTGCGATGGCCGGCAGCGCGTCCGGCAGACCGCTGAAATCATGCGCGTTCATCGGGTGCCCCTCCCGCGTCCTCGCAGGCCGGCAATCCTCCGCCCTGCCGCCATCTTTCGATGTGTGAAATGATCGCGACAAGCATCGAGGGGCTCACATGCAGGATGTGCGTCGCCTCAAGGGTTTCCATTCCCGTCTTCGGGGATAAATCGCGGCGCCTAACGGCCGTGACGTCAAAAAGCCCATCGGGGCGCGCTGTGATTTCGAGCTTCGGACCTTTCCTGACGGAGGTGTTCATGCGCACCTCCCGCCGATGCTCGCGAGCTCGGCAAGCACCCGAGCCAGCACCCGGGGAAGATGGAAGCGGCGCCCGATCCATAGGGCCGCCAGCGCTTGCGCGCTCGCCTCGATAGGATTATTTTCCGCATCAAAGGCGGGAGCCGTGGTGGGCGTCGCGCTTTCGAGGAGGCTCGGGGTCTTGGCGGACCGCCCGAGCCTTCGTCTTTTTTCGGGAGGCCTACGCATCGGCGCCACCCTTGCCCACGCGTTCGGTGAGCCACTCGTCTATATCGCTTTCGCGCCAGCCAACCGCTCTCGCTCCGAGCGAGATCGGCCTGGGAAACTCACCTTTTGCGATCCAGTCGTAGATCGTTGATGTTGCGACAGGAACCCGCTCTTTGAGGGCGGGTAGTCGAATAATCCGGTCCGTCATTTGGGCACCTCCGAAGGTAATAGACCTTCATGGAGGTTGTCCAAACTTAGGGGGCGCCGGAAGCGAACGCAAAACCGCGATATGGTTCGCAGTCAATTGTCAGACGGGGCGGATCGTCCGATTCGGGAATACACCTCTCCGCTCGCTTTCATCTTCTTTTCCAACTGCCGGGGAGGCAGTTTGTGGAAATCGAACCCTCGGCATATTTCGTCGCGACGCTGCATCCATCCCTGCACGGTACGAGGCGTCACGTTGTAGGCGCGTCGCACCGTCTTGTTGGGCGACCGGTCGGTAATTTCACCCAGCTTGGCGGCCTCCAAATAGCATACGGCATAGGCGATGTGCCGTCGCTCGCGAGGGCGCAACGCTGGCCTCCCTTGCCTGCTTGCGTCGGCCACAAAGGTGGGAACGGTCCCGTTGCTCAGTTCCTCCAGAATCAATCCCAGCCGGGTCATCACTTCCCAGGGGAAGGGTTGCAGTTCATAGTTCTGTTGCACTCGGACCTTGCTGAATGTGCGTACGACTTCACAAGCCACCGCGTGCCAATTGCGGACGGCTTCCGATTTTTCGACGGTGCGCTTTGGATTAGATTTATCAAGCTCGACGCAGCGGGCGAATGCAGATCTCTCTTCGTCCAAGAGATGCCGCCAACTCACTTCAATATCAGTGATCCGGACTTCTTCCATCACGCGATCCGGATCACAGCTCCTCGCCGCGCCGAAATATAGTGCGCCCACGCCTCCATCATCTTCCGCCGCCTTTCGAACATATCGCTTCGGGCATATGCCTGTTCGACGCTATCGCCGACCGCGTGCGCAAGTGCCGCCTCTGCGACCTCGCGGGAATAGTTCGTCTGCTCTTGCGCCCAGGTTCGGAAGCTCGTTCGGAAGCCGTGGACATCGGCATCGAACCCCAATTCCTTCACAAGCTTCGACAGCGTCATATCGGAGAGCGGCTTGCCCCGCACCGAAGGGAAGACCAGCCCGGATGAATCGCGCAGCCGGTCGGCTCCTTCAAGGATTTCGACCGCTCGCCGTGATAGCGGCACCCGATGTGGTCTTTTCATCTTCATCCGCTCGGCTGGGAGTTCCCATGTGGCGCTGTCCAGATCAATCTCTGTCCAGGCCGCAAAGCGAACCTCGCCGGATCGCGCCGCTGTCAGGATCAGAAATTCGAGCGCCAGTTTCGTAACCCCCCAAGCGTGGGAGGCTTTGATCGCATCAATGCAGGTGCTCACCTCCGCATATGGGAGTGCTTTCCTGTGCGCCTGTACTTTCTTGCCTTGCCTGGGGAGCGCCTTGGAGATGTTTTCGGCCGGGTTGTCCTGTCTCCAGCCCCGCGCGATGGCCCACTTCATCACCGAACCGATGCGCTGCCGAACGCGGCGCGCCGTTTCCGGCTTCTCCAGCCAAATCGGCTGGAGCACGCCCAACACGTCAGCCGTCGTCACGTCCGCTGTCTTCCGGGCCCCGATCTTCGGAAAGGCATACATCTCCAGCGAGTTGATGAAGTCCTGAGCATGTTTCGCGTTGCGCCACGAAGGCACGTGCATTTCATGCACTTTTCGGGCCGCTTCCTCAAAAGTCAGTATGGCGGCCGCCTCACGTTTGGAGCGGAGCGGATCGAAGCCAGATCGTGCCGTCTTTCGGTTTTCGATCGCAAGCTCGCGGGCATCGGCGAGTGAGACGAGGGGAGGCGCGCCCAACCCGAGTTCGCGCCGTTTTCCCTGAATGACGATGCGCTGCACCCACTGTTTTGCACCATTCGGCTGCACCCGCAGGAAAAGCCCATGGCCGTCGAAGTATTTCCCTGGCTTGATCACCTGTCTCACAAAGGTCGCCGTGAGCGCCTTTTCCGGCCTTCTGCCACCCTGGCTGTTCGAATTTATCGCCATGACTCCACCATGCGCCTCTGCATCCCCCATCTTTTCCCCCATCATATGGGGGATGAAAATCGATTTTGCCGGAAGATATCGGAATTGTGAAGTGCGATTATGCTGGTATCTCAGCGACTTCTTGGATGGTGACGGAACGCAATGGAATTCAGGATGGGGGACCTTGGCTCCACCAAATTTCATAAAAATTCCTAGTTAAAACAGTGGTTTACCTGGAACTATCAAATTCCTATCCCCCATTTTGTCCTCCAATCGATGTCGGAAGGTGCCGGAATTCTCCAGAAAGAATGCCGGCTAGGGTCCTAGCGCTGGCCCGCGCGACAGGACCCGAGATGGCCGCAAGCCGGGCGCCCTCCACCACTTGCTCCCGACCGCGCCCTCCGATATCCCTTCCCTCACGTGCGGCATCATTCATCATGGAGGCCGCATATGTCCGAACAAGCCATTCCCGATCCAAAGCCGCGCTATCGATGGCGCCACACATGGCCCGATAAGGGCGATGACTTCATGGGCTTCGACGGCGACAGGAAGATCGGCCGCATCTATCGTGCCGCGTGGTCACCCGATGGCGGCGCCTGGTGCTGGTATTGGCAGGCGGATGGCCCGGACATCGATCGGCGCTATTCAGGAAGCGCTGGCACCGTGAAAACGGCGAGGCTTGCCGCCAAGGTGATCGAGGATCTCTATGACCGGGCGAAGGTCGGTGCGAGCCTGCTAGATAGGCTGGCCTGAGCTGCGGGCTGGCGCGGTTGCCGGTCCCGAGGCAGACTGTCTCACATGTGCAACCTCTATTCGCTCACCAAGGGGCCGCAGGCGATCCTCGACTTGACGCGGACCATGCGGAACGGCGCCGGCAATCTCGCGCCACAGACGGGCATCTTCCCCGACTATGCCGCTCCGATCGTTCGAACCGGAGCGGATGGCGTCCGCGAGCTCGTCATGGCGCGGTGGGGCATGCCATGTCCGCCGCAATATGCCGGGCCGCCGGTCACCAACATCCGCAACGTGAAGAGCCCGCATTGGCGCAGATGGCTGGGCGTCGGATCCCGCTGCGTGGTGCCCGCCACCAGCTTCTGCGAATACGAGGACACCAAGCCGCGCAAGACGCCGATCTGGTTTGCCCTCGCCGAGGACCGGCCGCTCTTCGTCTTCGCCGGTGTATGGACGCCCTGGCGCGGCGTTCGCAAGAAGTCCGAAGGCGAGATGGACCACGAGATATTCGGGTTCCTGACCTGCGAAGCGAACGCCGTGGTGAGGCCCATTCACGAAAAAGCAATGCCGGTGATCCTGACGACACCCGAGGAGACCGAGGCCTGGATGACCGCGCCGGCCGAAGAGGCGCTGACGCTCCAGCGGCCGCTGCCGGAAGAGATGCTGAAGATCGTTGCGCGTGGAGAGCGGTACGATGGTCCAAAAGAACTTGCTTGATTTGATCGTGGCCGCCGTTGCTGCCGCGGTACTCATGACCAGCGCCAATTCGGCGAGCGCGTCGATTCAACTGCCAAAGCGCTGCTGGCCTCACGATAACTCGGCGAGAATACTCAGATCCGCTTCGCCGAACGATATCCACCCCGACTGGGCCGGAAACAGCTACATTGGAACTGCTTGGAGTTTCGTGCCGGATGGCTTCGCAGGGGACGGGACGGGCCTCTATTTTCGCGGAGCACTGTTTTCATCCCGAGGCGGTCTGGTCAACTCGGATGTCTACATCTTGGCTCGCGAATGGGATTGCGCGCCATAGCGGGGGGGGGGCTTTCAGTCCAGCGCGCAGGAGTCCGTTCAAGCGAGCCCGGCTATTTCGGAGCCCGTCTAGTCTTCTGATGAAGGCGGAAAAGATCGAGTCCCAGCCAAATTGTTTGAGCGAAAAGGTAGTATGCGCTGTAGGACCAATCGAGGGAGCCCCCATGCGCGTAGCCGACGGCGGACATGAGACACGCGACCACGCCGCTCGCTATGTGCGCTGAAACCAGGCGTCCTACGCCACCGTTCCACCCCTTGGTGAACCACAGCAACGCGCGGCTCAGCAGGAAGGTGGGAACAAGCGCTCCCACGAGCAAGGCTGCATCGCCGGCACCCATCGTCATCCCTCCCACTGTCCTTGTAGCATAGATGCGTTCTAGCGGACGCAAAAAAGCCCGGCCAGTTTTTCAGCCGGGCGCATCCGTCTTCCGATCGGGACTCAGCGGCGCGCCGCTCGCCTCAGAAGCACCGCCGCAAGATCCGCGAGCCCGTCGGCGATGGCAAGCAACAGCCGTGCGGCCTTGATGGCGAGGAGCGTCATGACGCGGTGATCCCTCGCAGATACTCGAGAACCCGCTCCCTGCCCGCCTCGTCCAGCCCATCGAAGATTTCGATGATCTCCAGCGAGACCGCGGCGTCGGGCTGCTTCATCAGGTCGTCCAGCATCGCCCAAGGTGATGCGTCGGCGCCGTGGTTGCTGTTGCTCGTCTTCATGCCCGTTCCTCCTGTTGGCCGACACGCTCGATGTCGGCGAAAAATGCATTCACTTCGCGCTCGGTGGAGAGGCATCCGGCGCCCCAGCTCCGATGCGCCCTAAGCTTTGCCAGCAGGCCACCCATGGTGCTTGCCGGCGTCGCGATCATCGCGTCGTGGATCGCGGCAACTGCCTCCATCGAACGATCGGCCGCCGTTTGCAGCGGATTGGCAGGATCATATCCCGCATTCGCGACCGGCTTGAGGTCGGCGAGCCATTGCTCGTGCGCCTTCCAATATTCGCCTTCCAGTCGGAAGAGCTCGGCGTCGGCATTCCCGCCGGCAGATTGGGCCGTGGAAGCGATTTCTGCGGTCAGAGGCGACGCATGAGCCCGGGAAGCGGCAATCGCCACTCCTGAGGCCATGGCGGAAGCTGACGCGATTGTGGTGAGCACCTTGCGGCGATCGATCACCTCGACCTTGGGCAAGGCTCCGCCTTTCAACTCATTCGACATTTCCATTTCTCCTCTCTTGGTGGTGGTTGGGGTTAACTTCTGCCGCGTGGCGATGCGGTCTGTCAGGTGCAGAGGATGCCGAACGCCTCGGCGTAGGGTGCGTGATCCGCGCGCTCCTCGATCCAGAGCGCAACCTAGGGAGCGGCATCGGGAACGGCGCGGGCAACGAGGCGATAATCGGCGGCAACCTGTTCGCCTGTCGCGCCGTGGGCGACGTGCGCCTCGATCATGCGGGTGATTTTCTCGACTGCTGCGGTACGTTCGGTTGTCATCTCTCTTCCCCTCCAATCCGTCAGGCAGCGGCATTGCTCGCGAGCAACGCAATCTCTCGCTCGATCTGCCGACGCATCGGAGCGATGTCGTACCGGGCCGAGCGGTAGGGCAGCAGTTCGATTTCACGCTCAAGGCGGGCAATGCGTGCCGCCTTCGGATCGGGTGCGGGCGCCGTCGCCGACTTAGCCTGATCCCAAGCCATCCGCAGCGCCCAGCGGAAGCCGTCGCGGAACATCTCGCGCTTGAACTTCCGGCCGCCCCACCGGCGGCGGTAGATGGCCCAGGCGGCTTTCATGAGTTGCGAGCGATTGAACATGGCGGTTGCTCCTAAAAGCGATACCATGTATTTATAATGCCACAGGGTATTTGTAAATACCCTGTATCGAAAAAAATATGAGGTATCTATGAACCCCTCTCAGGCAAGAGCGGCTCGTGCTATGCTGAAGCTCGGCGTTCGCGATGTCGCGGAACTGGCAAAGGTTACACCCAACACCGTCAGCCGGTTAGAGCAGGACGATCAGGGCGCGCGTGGCCCTCAGCCTGTTACCGTGGATGCGGTTCGTCGGGTCTATGAAAGTCGTGGGGTCGAATTCATACCGGAGAACGGCGGTGGGGCGGGCGTTCGATTGAAAAAGGGGCACCGGGGTGTCGAATAGTAAAGAGCGCACCGGCAGGACGGCTAAAGACGACCTGCGAATGTCACTGATGGCACTTAAGGAGATAGGCGAATGCAGGCCAAGTTCTGTTAATGCTGCCACAGCAAGAAATGTGCTCCACGAGGACTTGGGGCGATTTGGAGATCCCAATCAGCATTACAGCCTAGACGATGATACACGAGATCGACTAATCGCCCATGCGAGACAGGACGCGTCCCATGCTGTCCTAAATTCCGACAAGGCAATGAACTTGGCGGCCAAGAGCCTGCGTGCGACCCGCCTGTTGATGCTCATTGTCCTTGCCTGCACGGCTGTTATCTTGTGGGCGATCTGGTCGGGTAAGTAGATTGTGGTCTGACCGATCTTAGCGTCGATATCCGATCCTACCTTCCCGCCGCAGCCTCCAGCCGCTCCAGGCGTTCCAGGATCTCGCCAGTCTCGATCGCCTTGCGCTGCGCTTCCACGATGGCGACCATGGATTGAGCCTCGGCGGGTGTGATCTGGCCGGATGCCACCGCCCTCGTGATCGCCGCCATCGCCTTCGTGATGCCCTCCGCCGTTGACGTGTCGGGCAAGTCGATTTCGACCGTGCGAGACATCGGCGCCGGCCGCGGGTGAATGAAGGGCGCGGCCTTCTCCGCCGCCCAGGCGCGCAGCTTCGGGTCTTCCTTCTCGTCCCGCATGAGCTTCAGCATGAATTCGAGCGGCGTCACTCCCTCGGAGAGCGCCGTGGAGACGATTTCTGCCGTCCGCCGGTTCGGACTGCCCGGCTTGCGTCCCGCCCCCTTCCTTGCCCCGCCCTTGGCCATTTGCCCTATGTGCCTCGCTGAGACGCTATTCGTAGATCGTATGGAAGACGATGCAGTTCGGATTGGCGCACACCTTCTCAGGGTCGTGGCCGTTGTCGCAGAGAGCCCGGTCGAGGTTGCCCCGCGCTGAAGTCACGAAGATGACGAGTTGCTCGCCCGCGCCGGCTCGCCGTTCAAGCCTCGAAAGGCGGTTTCTCACGTTGTGCATCTCTGGTTTCCTATGATTTCTTCCAATCGTCAGTTCACAACCGGCTCGCCACCCGTGAAGGTATCGGCGAGATCGCCCGTCGCGGCCTCGAGGAAGGCGATCACGCGGGAAAGATAGGCATCGGCAAAGATGGCGGTGTTCAGCGCGTCGGGGTCGCCATCTGCCTGCTGACGGAAGGCACCTGAATAGATCTGGCGGCTCAGCGCGGCGAAGGCGAGTGCATCGGCGAGGGTCAGGCACGGGGCAGCTTCCAGTTCATCAATCCGGGCGGAGATCAGGCCGTCAACGTCCGACCCGGCCCGCGCATCTCGCACGAGCTCGCCGATATCCGCGGCGATGGCGGCCGTGGACTTCTGGCCGTGCAGTTTTCATTGACATCGGATTTCCTCTATATTGCCGCCCATGATCCGCGCCCTGCAGGTTCTTGCCGTCTTCGCCTTCCTGCTGATCATGCTCGGCATCAACCGGGGCGCGGCCTTTCTCTTTCATTCGATGGGTACCGAATTCACGGCCGGCGCGCTGTTCGGCGGGTTCTTCGTCGGCGGCATCGTGGCGCTGTGCCTGTGGCTTGAACCGGTCTCACCGCGACGGCAGGAGCCGGGCGCCCTCGGTGCCGGCCGGCGTGAGCAGAAGGGCGCGGATTATATCGATCTGTGAAGCCGGCAGCCGGCGCCGCCCCTCAACCGTTCCAAGCGCCTGAATGAGTCTTTCCCGGTCTGTGCCGCCGGTAAGGCCCCGCGCGAGGGTCTCGTTGCTGGCGTTGATCCTCGATCCGCGAAGCCCTTCCAGGATCCGCTCTGCGGTGCGGATGCCAGCCGATCGCGCGCCTCCGAGAAGGCCGCCCGACATGTATCCTTCGCGGACACCGAAGGCCGGTCCTGCTTCCCCGCCGATTTCCCGGCCTGCGGCCTGGCGTGCGGCCGTCTCGCTGTTGCCGGCCACGACCCGGGCTGTCTCGCCGAACCTCGTCTCGCTTTCGAGCGCGTTTAGGAGTTGGTCGGCACGGTCATTGCCAATAAGAAGCGCGAGCTTTTCACGATTGTAGCCGCGCTGGAAAAGGCTGCGAACCGAGGCGGCATCGTTCCTCGCCGTGCCCATGATGTCGGCGATCTGCGCGCGGGCTCCCTGCAAGTAGGCCTCGCGTTCGGCGTCCCCCATCTTGGCGAATTCAGACCGCATCTGATCAGGGGTAAAGCCGTTCGAGAAAACCTTGCGCCCCTCGTCCAGCGCGTCGATTACGCCCGACGGTCCGGAATAGGCCTGCCGGGCCGCGGCATATTCGGGAACGGCCGCGTCGACCTGGGCCACAAGCTTGGACTTGAGGTCGGTCAAGACGCGCGCCTCGTTGCCGTTGCCGGCGCGCTGGGCCGAAGAAATCATGTCGTCCAACGCCCGCTTGGTCAGGTCGAGTTGGCGCACGTCCGGCACGTTCTTGATCGTCACGGACCCATCGTCCGCGACGTTGGCGAACCATGCCTTTGATGGAATGCCCTCGTCTGCCGCGAGCCTCTGTGCCTGGCGCAGCGCTTTGGCTGCGGACGGCCGGGTCAGAAGATCCTCAAGGCTCCGGGTGAACGGGACCGGCTTCGCATAGGCGGCCTCATACAGCGGGCGGGCGGCAGTGGCGCGGCGGGCGATGATCTGATCCGCGAGATCGAGCGTGTTGACTGGCTGGCCTATGGCCGTGTCGAGCGCCTGTGAAACGCGGTCGCCGGCCCCCGCCGCGCGGTCGGTTATGGCCGATCGAATGATCTGCTGCCCCGGTCCCGGCCTCGCGGCGATGGCGCCGGCCTGCCGCTGCAAATTTGGGCCAAGGTCCATCGGCATGGCATCCGGTCCCAGCGCGGAAAGCCGATCGCCCATAGTGGCTGACGTGAGCGCGTCGTCACGGGCTGCGCGAGTGAATTGCGAGAAAGCCCTCGGCGTGAGCCCGGCCGATGCAGCCGCCCCGCGTCGCGCGAAGGCGTCGGCGATCGCGGAGACGCCCTTGCCGACCAGGCGGCCGACGCCCGGGGCTACACCTCCAGTTACGCCGCCAATGCCGGCGCCCTCGATGGTGGACCTGACATCGCCGCCCGACCGGACGGCAGCGTCCGCCCCGCCCAAGGCGGTGCCAGTGGCCCCGCTGGCGAGCGACCGGGCGATGAGACCACCGCCGCCGGCACCAAAGGCCGCAGGCGCGGCGAGCACGAGCGGGGCAGTGCCCGCCACCGCCCCCGCCAGGTTGCCGGCCGTCCTGGCGATTGGATGGGCCGCCTGCGAGGCCGTGTCGTAGCCTTGGACGGCGCGGAGCTCGGCGTCATAGGGCGTTTGGTGGGCCCAGCTGCGGATGAGCGCCGCGGCGTGCTCGGCGCCGGACTTGATGTAAGGGCCGACGACCGGGAGGCCGTTGATGATCCCTCCACTTGCCGCCGTAGCCGTGCCGAGGCCGCCAGATGCATTCCCTGCGCCTCCACCCGCCGCCTCCGAGCCGCCCTTGATGCCGATCTTTCCGGCGATCTCATCGACGGTCTTCTGCTGGTCCTCCGGCGACAACCGCAGGAAGCTGCCGTCGACCTTGACCCGCGTTCCTCCGATATTGAGCGTCGGCATGATCGTGTCCTCCTTAGCTCCCGGCTCGAAGGGCAGCGACGACGGCCGCGTCCCGCGCTTCTTTGGTCAGAACTTCGACGGGCCCGCCGTCATTGCCCGTGATCTGCGTCGGCAAGACTTTGCCGAGGAGAACCGCGAAGGAGGCGGGATGCTTTCGGGCCAGAAAGCACAGATATCCCGTCAGTCCGCCTTTGCCCTTGCCGTTCTCGCCCTCGGCGTCGGCTGCCTTGATAATCGCGTCCTTCAGGAGCGCAGTTGTCTTGTTGGGCTTACCCTTCGGGCGACCCTTGCCTGCGGCCGGTGGCTTCGGCCTGCCAGTAAATGCCACTACTTTGCTGTGGTCGGACATCGCTTCCATTCCTCACGCGGCGTGTTGCGTTTCGCCCGGGAACGGGCCCGGGAACGATCGACCGGCGCCGCGCAACTTCTCAGCGGCGGCCGTGATGACGAATTCTTGTGCTGTCATGCCGGCGCGGGTTGCTGCGTCGAAGAGATCTGAGCGGAAGCCGGCCGTCACGCGCGCCGAGCAAAGGGCGTCCTGGCGGCAGTGGTTGATCAACTCGTCTAGCCATTCCTGATCGGCGGCCGAGCGCTTAAGGCCCTCTGCACCGCGTTGGCCGGAAAGGATGCGGTCCAGTTCGGTAGGATCGATGCGCCATCGGCCACCCACTTTGTGGGCGAGTGACGGATAGCGATTTTCACGAACCCACTTTCTGACGGTGGAAACGTCGACATCGGCTCGATCAGCCGTCGTAGCGATATCCAGCCAGGCATCGTTCATCTCTGATCTCCGGGTGCTCAACGAAATATCCCGACAGGTTCGGGCTAACTTGACGAAATGTCAGTTGAACGAGCGAAATTCTTCCCGAAACGCATTGCCCGAGGCCCGCTGAAATTCATCGATGCGCAGGGCGGACTTTTCTGCGGCGTCAGGCGGAGCACTTCCGTGATGATATTGAGCGTCGGCATCAGGGTTCGATGCTCCATTTCACGCCGCTGGACGTGCTGCCGCTTGGCTGCGGCGGCTGATAGGCCGGAGGTTCGTTCACGTCGAGGATGCTGGAAAGGTCGCCGCCGAGCACCTTGTCGCGGATCGTGCGGTAATGCTCGATCTGGCCGCGCGCCGCCTTGTCAGCAATGTCGAAGATGCGGCGGATTGCCGGCTCGTCCAGCGTCACGTCACCGCCCACGATGCGCTCCGCATACTGGCGGTCGGCGTCCGAAAGGCCGGTGCCGGAGCCGAACTGCTTGATGATCTTGCCGACGGCCTGCCCCATGACGGCCTTGAAAGCCTGCGCGTTGTCCGCTGCCGAGGGATCAACGGGGATGCCGAGCGCCGTAGCCCATTTCAGCGCCTCGATCTTCATGTTGGCCCCGGCGCCGGAGATGATGCCGCTGTCGAGGATCTGCCGCCCCTCGTTGGTGATCTTGATGACATCGGCCGCATCCTGCGCCGCCGACTGCCGCTTGAACATCTCGTCACGCACGTCCTTGGGCAGGCCGGCGAACATCTCGCTGCCGCCCGTGTTCACGTTCACGTTCGTGCTCGGCGTGCCGATCGCGCTGATCTTTCCGTCTGACCCAACCTGGAACGTTCCCTCCTTCGGTAGCCCCATCTGCGCCTTCTCGTCTGCGGACAGGACGTGGAATTGCTGCGGGTTCTGCGCATTGTGGAGATCGATGAGGGTCTTTTCGTATGTCGCCTGCGCCTGCTGCAACTGGATCTTCTGCAGCGGCGACATGGGCATGCGCTCGGCAAGCTTCATCTCAACCAGTTTCGAGAGGATGCCGGAATAGAGCGGGTTGTTCGCCACCCACGGGTTCGACGCGGCCTTGAGCAGGGTCGGAAGGTCGATCTGCGAGCCCGTGGCGGCTGGCTCTGTCGCTGCGGCAGGCATGACAGGCGCTGCCGGCTGCGGACGCGCGGGTGCTGCCTGCGGAACGGGAACAGCACCGGTGGGCATGCCATCCACGCCCTGCGAGGCGAACGGCGGCACGGGAACGCCCGCCTGCGCGACGTTCGGCCGGTCGGGCACGATGGGCCCCTGCTGCGGCAACCGCGGTGCGCCGTTGAAGCGCGCATCGAACGCGCCGGCCGAAAGCGGCATGGCAGGGCGCGGCTGCGGCACGGGAACCGGCGTCTGCATCCCGCCCGGCATCTGCGCGGGAACGGGCATGTTGGGCGCGGGCATCTCCGGACGCGGCGAAGGCGTCGGCACGGGGGTCTGCATGCCCGTCGGCATTTGAGCCGGGATCGGGACTTGCGGCCCTCCTGCCGGAATATTGATGGAGGGACCGGCAGGCGACATGAGCGCTGCGGCGACCTGGTAGGGGTTGAACCCCGAGGCATCCATGCGCTGATATCCGGCCTGATTGCGCGGAGCGACCGATGCCATGGGCAGGCCAGCGCCAAGCGACGTTCCGCCGGCATCCGTGACGCCCGGCTGAGGCTGCGGCATCTCGGCAGCGGCCGCGCTCGGCACGATGGCGTTGCTCAATGCGCTGGCGATGCGCGAAATGATGCCCGGCTGCGTGGTTGGCCGCGGTGTCGGAACGGGACCGGTGGCGGGAAGCTGCGGCTGCGAAGTGGCGGCGACCTGCGGACCGGCTGCGGGAACCGATTCATTGAACGCTTGCCGCAGCCAATCCGGGGCATTGGCAGAACGCCCGCCAGCGCCCCACACATTGGGTGTGCCGAAGCCGATGTGCATCGACCCCGGCTGCATGTAGCCCGGCCCGGCCCCAAAGCCGGTAATGCCCGCCTGCCGCGCCCTCTCCACGATCTGCTGAAAGAGCGGCACGTCCTGCGGGTTATTCCAGTCGAGCTGGCGGCCGTCCTTGTAGAAGAACACATCCGCCGCATTGCCGCCGTCATGGCGATGCGAGCCGGTGCGCCGGGGGCCTGCCGCCTCCTGCCCGCCCGAAAACACCTTCATCGTCACGCCCATGTCGGGCAGGAACGAATTCAGGTCGCCGACCAGCTTGGGTGACAGCGGTTCATTGCGGATCGCGCCCGTGTTGGCATAGGTCAGCCAATCAGGGTTCGTTGGCGCGGCCGCCGCTGCGACAGGCGCGGCCGGCTTTGCGGCCGGAATGGAATTCGTCACGGTCGGGTCGACGTTCGGGGGCGTTGGCGCTGCGGGGGTAGCCGGTGCAGGCGATGCCGCGTCGCCGCCGAGAAACGCCTGCAGGATCGGGTTCATCGTACTCGCTGCCGAGGCGTTGCCTGTCGCTTCCGCCTTGTCGGCGCGCCCCATCATCTTGCGATAGGCAATCGCATCTCCAAGGGCAGCCAGACCGGAGCCGATGGTCGTCGGCGTGCCGCGCGGGGCGGCAAATGCGTCCGCGATTGCCCGAAGCCGCTCCAGTTCCTGGGGCGTTTTCGGCATTCCGGCGCCGCCGAAGATGAAACCTGCCATTGCTGCTCCCCTACATCAAAAGCGAACCGCCAAGCTTGAAGAGCCCGCCGAGGATGCCGCCCATCGAGGCTTGCTGCTGCTGCCATGCGGCCAGCTTCTGCTGGTAGTTCTGGTTGATGATGCCTGCCACGTCGGTGGTCGGGATCGTCGGCTCGTTGGTGTTGACGAAATTCGGCTGGCTGACCTGCGAGCCGGACATGAGCGCCGTGATCTCGTTGATCGGCTGGTTGCGTTCGGCCATGGCCTGCTGTTCGGCCTGACCCCACCCTTTCAGGAGCAGGCTGTTGTAAGCGTCGTTCTGGTTCTGCGCCTGCTGTGTCTGAGCCGTCTTGTAGGCGTCCGAGCCGAGCGTGATGCCCTGATTGGCCAGCTTGGCGTCGAGCGACTGCTGCTGCTGCGCAAACATCGGGTCGAGACGCTGCCGGCCAAGGTCGAACAGCTTTTGCGTGACCGCGCTCGCATCGATGCCGGACGGGTTGGCCAGATAGTTCTGCAGGAAGGCGGACTCGTTCTTCGCCGTGTCCGAAAGGTTCTGCTGCGTCTGCAGGTTCGTCTCGTTGAGCTTGGCTTGCTCGGGCGAATAGGTCTGTGTCGCCGTGAAGGTCGGGATCGGGTAGGTTCGCCCGGTGTAAGGATCGGACCAGTTGTAGGAGCCGGTCTGATCATAGGTCAGCGTTCCCTGCGGCGTGACCTGGTTGACATTGCCGAGGAAGGCATTGGAAATCGCCGTCCCGACATTCGTCGAGGTGGACGCGGCTGCGGTTTGCTTCGGGTCCGGGGGCTGAGGGGCGGATTTTCCCAATTTGGTCACCTAACGTTCGTCAGATGCCTATTGGTGGCTGTCAGGCAGCGGCCTCTAAGCGTGGGTCCGATCTTTCCGCCGCCTTGGGCGAAATGTCAGTTGAAAAGGCGAAAATTTTCCCGAAATGCACTGCCCGGCCAGGGACTGAATATTGATATGCAGGGACCGGTCATGGCCGCCGATGCGCGTCCCAGGGTGGGGCAAAAAGCCTCTCGGAAGGGAGGCTGATTTTGCTCACGATCCACCTCCGGAATGCGGAACGGAATCCCTATAGGGCATATTCCATTCCGTTCCGGCGGAATGAGAGCGGGCGCGCTGACGCTGCGCCGCCCCGCTTGCGCTGTCATTCGCGCCCGTCGACCGGCTTTCGGACGCTTGGAAAATTCCGGAATATTCCGCTTCTTTCCGATCATTCCGCATTGGACGGCCCCCTTCCGCCGGCAGAGAGATGCCAAGCCCATTCGGTGTTGTCCCAGGCTCCGACCACGATCCGTGAGGGCAGATGGTCGACCGCGTTCTTGAACTGCTTGCGAAGATTGTCCGTGCGCTTCTTGTCGTCGGTCGAGGCGGTCACGTAGCGCTTGTCAAACTCGTCGCGAACGTCGGCGAGGCGGACCGCGCGCACCTGGGGCGCTTTCCGATCGCCATGAACGTGAACCGTCTCGCCCTCATTGTGGAGGGCCTCGTCAAACGCGGCGAGAAACGCAGCCACGGCCTTGCTCGGCTTCCCAACGGTCCGCAGCTTCGTGCCTGCG
>Ga0209935_1003282_pt1 | contig 17051 bp, 15 predicted proteins | sample ThiBio_1000_plan_2_FD_183958 | JGI IMG/M metagenome (GOLD analysis project Ga0209935, IMG submission 183958) | Wastewater bioreactor microbial communities from Cape Town, South Africa - Thiocy_cont_1000_plan (SPAdes) | ecosystem: Engineered > Bioreactor > Thiocyanate-remediating >... | reverse complement strand
CCGAAACCACAGAGATCGAGCTTCGAGCAAGCGAGAAGACTCTTGATGGGCTGCGAGCAGCCGTGATTGCAGCATTCAAGCTCAATGCTGGAGTGGTGGCAGGTCTCTCGGCGTCGCTTGGGTTCGATGTGAAGCTCGACGAGGACAGCGATGTGGCGCAGCTGCAAGACGGAGACACGGTGATCGTGCACTTGAACCTCGGAGCTCCTGCGGCACAACAACCGAGCGAGTGAGCTCCTGCAGCACAACAACCAAGCGAATGAGCTCGCTCGGTGTGCGAGGTAGCACCAGCATGGTACATGTCGAGAGCCCTGCATCAACCTTGCGCACAATACACACCGCGTGCCAATCTGCCAAGGCTGCCACATTGGTGACTCTCCTTCTTCTCTCGCTCTCGCGTGGTGGGTACTGTTGTTCTCATTCATGTCACTCCCTCCATCACCACGTCATTCATCGCAATGTCCGTGCGAGGATGCTGATGTATTACTTGGTTGTAGGATGGCTAGCTGTACCTGTTCCTACCGGTGCGAATAGCGGCTGTTGTTCTCGCTCCAAGATGAAATCAATAGCGTCGTGGAGGTCGTTGCACACATGGTTGGCAGGATAGGTAGCGTCGTTCTCGGCTCCCGACGAGAAGCAACCCGTTCGCACGAGGATCGAGAACCACTCGCGACCTGCGGCATTGGCGCCTCGAATATCTACGGCATTCGTTTGCGTGTCAGTGTACCAGGTCCTCGAGACTGGAATGATCGTGAGGTAATCGGCATTACCTGATCGAGGATTGTCGCCAATCATGTAGAAGGTAGTAGTATCGCCATCGAGTTCGGGAGCTTGTAGTGGCGGCAGCATCGGAGTACCAAACTCTTGCGCTAATCGCTCACGAGCAAACTCGAACGTGAGCGCATGTGGCTTGCCCAGCAGCACGACCTGAAGCTCGCGATGGGTGCTGGCCTGTTGAACACGCCTCGGCGTTCGTGAGTATGAATGAGAGCTGGCGAGCTTGTGTCTGCGTGTCTCTCAGAAGACGATGACGAACATGATAGAGCGACTGCAGGCACAACAAGTAGGCTCCGACTGTGTAGCGAGGTACATTATGTCGATCCGAGTATTCGAGATCGGGATTGGCACAGTACAGCTCGACTACACACCACATGATCAATCAGTGATGCCTCTCGAGTGATACTTGCATCGATGGCGGTGTATGCACCATGTTGCGGCTCATCGGCACCAAGCTCGTTGGCCTTGTCGGGCACGCCATTCGAGGTGCGCAACACGTCGACCAACACCTGCAACGAGTCGCTCCACTCGACGGGAAGCGACAGGATCACGACGGCATCGATCGGCGTCCGATACAATGTCTCTGTATGGAGTGCCGTCTCGTTCATCTCGACCGACGGTGAGGATTGCAAGTTGGCGACGTTGGGCGTGTGCGAGATGGCCGGTATCAAGTGTGGGTTGGCGGCAATGTACTCGGGCAGGAACACGACGTTCTCGAGGCCGTAGCTGCACGCATACAGCGGCATCGTCAGACTCGCGCCGGTCGCGTTTGTATTCGATTGCACGTACTCGCGACAAATCTCTCTCGCAATCGTGTAGTCACGAGCAACGACCAGCACACGACGCTCCTTCAGATGTTTGTAGTGCTGCAAGGGCGAGTGCGCCATGAGGAAGCGTCGCTCGGGCACCTGCAGCAGCCATCATCAGCAGCAGCAGCCATCAATATCGCTTGCAGGATCCTCTCGACTCTCTCCGATACGCGCGACCAATCGCTGCAGCATACTGTAAACTCCAGCAGGCTGGACAACTGCTGCGCCTTGGCGCGCTCGGAGCAGATCCCATCGTTGGTCACAAAGACGAACGGATGCGGCAGCATGCGTCGCACTGCATCGCGCGATCGTGCAACCAACGACACGCCCTTCACGACGACGCCGTCGATATCGCACACGATAGCAAAGCGACCCATCGAGCACTACAACGACTCACTAGCTTGTTCGTTGGTTGATTGGAGAGAGAGCACTAAACGAATGATGCGATGTGTGTGCGAAGTGCATTAAATCGCTGACGACTCACTCCACGGCACTATCGGACGCCGGTGGTATGGGCGATGAGGGAGCCGAGGCTCTGCCGACGAGTGTCGTGGCGTGTCGGGCTCCGGTCTCGGCGCACGAACGAAGGCCGCCCTGTGTGTGCTGGAAGCGGCAGCGATCGGCCTTGCTGCACTTGGAGTGGTACCAAAAGCGCAGGCACACTTGCGAGGCGTCGGGTGCGCGGAAGAGTCGAGGAGATGGCGGGCGCTCTCTCGGTCTGTCGTGTGGGCGAGTCGAGACGATGAAGGCGTTCCGACGGTGTGGGCCACCTTTGAGCGGCGCCAGGAAGCATCGGCAATCGGTGTGCGTGGTACTGGTCGTTAGCTGCAGTGGCAATGGCATCGTCGCTGTCGTCGTCGTTGGTGGCATCGTCGTTGTCGTTGTCGTTGTCGAGTCGACTGTTGCTGTTGTGGCGCTCGTGTCACGCTCATCCGAGGCAGCTACGACACTCGTGAGCCACGCGACCCACGCATCATAGGAACCGTCGAGCTCGGCAGGATCGATCGTGCGTCCATTGAGAGTCATTGGTGAACCGGCAGGTGGCACGCAGCACGGCGAGAGAACCAGACAGTCGAAGCACGACGGCATGGCGCTGTAGAGCTGGCACGCTCGCGGCGCCAACCGACGACACATGTGGATGCCAATGATGATGCCGCGCGTTCGCTCGTCGACCGACAGCTTCTCGAGCAGGTAGGTGTCGTGCAGATCGGCGTTCACGAAGCGTATCGGGAGTGGCTGGCGCTGCTCGCCGTCGTCGAGCGGCGGGGCGTCGCTATGGAGTGCATTGATGTTGACGGTGACGACGCGTGAGGCGTTCGATGCTTCGATATGGTGCATGTGAATCTTGGCTCCGGCCTTGTCGACCATGACGAGCTCGCGGACGCCATTCCGCACCTCTGGCAGAAAGAGCGCCAACCACGCAAGCAGCATCGACACGAAGCCCTTGCCAGCACACAGATCGAATACCGTGTACGGTTCTTGCAGTGGTTGTTCATGCTGTCCTGCGCGTTGCTCGGTGATGCGGTTCAAGTACGCGACCACGAGCGAGATCGGCACGAGAGCCTCCTCGATCTCCTCGAGGAAGCGCGTGTGGTTGATGAACGAGCGTAGGCTCCTGTCGTGCGCCCAACGACGAGTCCACTCGATGATCACCGCGCGAGTGGCATCACGCACGGCACTTGATACACCATTGACAATGGGGCTGTGATCGAAGGCAGCGAGAGCTTCGAGAGCGTGAAGTTTGCCCATCGAGTGAACGAACGAACGAACGAGAGAGCTGCAGCACGAATGGAGCTAAGAACAGTATGCGCGTGTGTGGCTCGATGATTGTGCTTCATCGGCGACTCGCGAGAGAGTGTGAGTGTGTATTCTATCCAGCTGGATGGGGGTGGCAGTGGGGCTCTACATATGCAGGGAGAGAGATTGTGGCAGCCAAGCGCTCTCTCGTTATTGCGTCTTGGACAAGGCGACGCAGTAGTACATGAGCGCGCCATTCGACTCGGCGACGCAGTAGCACAACTCGGGAGGGTTGACGCCATCGTTGGGCACGTTGTGACGCACGGCGCCCTCGAGCGGGCACTTGAGGCCGCGGATCGAGCCGTCGCCCTTGGTGAACGGCGGCACGAACTGCGTGTTGTAGTCGACCGCCACGAGCGGAGTGAACTCGTCTCCGAGGCGCACGGCGTTGCCGGCCTTGAGGTACACCGAGTCCGAAGCCGTGATGTTGACCTCGTCGCTTTGGAACGCGATCGGCAACGTGGTGACAGGCAGGCTCGACGCACCGCCCTGGAGCTTCACGCGATGATGCTCGTCGTGCTGCTGCTTGTGGTGGTGGTTGTTGTGGTGATGCTCGGCTCCGCGCACTGGGATTCGATCGGCACCAACCACCACCACCGCAAGGACCATCATCATCATGGTCACAACGATCGTGAGCCTCATCGTCCTCATCATCAGAATCAAGTTCCACGTGAGTGCCACCAATATGATTCAACGAGCAAACAACCAACCAAAGAGATCGATCAAGCGATCGAAGAAGGACAATCGGTACAGTAGAGCATTGACGCGCCCACGAGCACCCTTAGAGAGCCGGGGCACGTTCCCTCAACACGGGGTACGGTCTCTTCCTCTTCTCCTTCGCTCAGCGGCGGCATCATCGTCGTGTCTCGTTCGCTCGCTCGCATCGCCATCGCTGACGGGCCTCCCGTGGTCGTGGTCGTGGCAGTCATCTCTCGAGTGAACGAGTGAGAGTACGAACGTGAGAGCGGGCGAGAGTAGAATCGAGTTCGGAAGGTACGGACGATACGAGAGATCGAGCGAGCTATCCTTAGTGCGGCGTTTAGCGCGGCTGCGGTCGTCGTTTGCGTTTGCGACCGACCTCGTGTCAAACGCCGTGCTGATAATGGCGCGTTGGCACACACGCATACACGCACGCATAGATTGTGGTTGGCGAGTACCGACCTCGGTGGCCTTGTGAGGCGCTGACGCTGCGGATATCGATTACCTCGCGCCGCACAAGCATCATCACCATCGACCTCTTGTCATCAACAACAACGACACCAACAACAACACATCATGGCGCCTTCGCTACGAACTCTCGTGATCAGTGCCGTCGCACTCGGATTCATGTTGGTTCTCATGCAGCTCACACAATTGAGCAGCTTCACCGACTCACGCAATCGCCATCCGCGGCATCGGGTCAATGTGCCAGGCGACCCACTGGCTGATGTCGATGAGCCGCGAGTCGAGTTCGATGAGCCCGAGCACGTTGTCACTCGTGCTGCGCGTCGTGTCGGAGACCCGCAAGACGACGAAGCGAACGACTTGCAATCTCCCTTGCTGAAGAACGTGCTCGTTGTGGATTCGGCACTCGAGGTCGAGCAAGAGCAACTGCTAGAGCATGCGCAGCTCGAGGAGGAGCAACTGCGACGCCAACAAGACCAATTACCCAAGCAGCAGCAACAACAACAACAAGCAGTTGTGGCTGATGCGATATTGCAGCAACAACTCGAGAGTCGCTCAAGTTATCAACGCATCCGTCGAGAGAAAGAGAAGCAGCAATGGCTCGAGCAGCAGCAGCAGGAGCAGAAGCAACCACCATCCAAGCAAGAGGCACCACCCAAGCATGAGCAACCATCATCCAAGGACTCACAACGCCGACATCAACCTGCCCCTCCTCCTCAACAAATACCCATCATTGACACTCCTCGAGTGCAACCATCCTCACCGACAATACCGCCACCGCCACCACCACCACCTCCACCACCCAAGACGATGCCGACAGCACGAAAGCTCCTCGATAGCAAGCTCTTCAACGACCTGCATTGGCGGCCGACGTGCGAGCGGCAGCGCATTGCTCCACGCCCCGACGTCAAGGGCGGTGTGACGCTGTGGTACCTCGAGCCGTGGCTTGCACCGTCGGCACTTGGGTCAGGCATCACGCTCTCGATGCAGAGTCTCTTTGCGCTGCTTGCGGGAGCGGTCGGGCGCGGCGACGTGCTGTACGTCTCGTTGCCACAGCTGCCCGACTGCTCGCCCGTGTGCTCGTCCGAGACTGGCATGGGCATCGATGAGCTGATCGACATTGCGGCGCTCACCGACTCGGTCAACGCCATGCGTACCGACAGCGGCCTCGCACCCATGGTAATCGCCACCAACATGACGCTGCTCGAGTCGGTGTTTCCGAACGCCGCCATCGCCAAGGCCAAGATGACGACGGCCGACGCCGGCTCGCGCAAGCTGCTGCTGCTGTCATCCATGCGGCCGTCCAAGTGCCTCGAGTACTATCTCGACCTGATGGAGGAGCAGTCGGCGCTCGTGACCGCCACGGGCTCGACGAGCCTCTCGGCCGAGGCCACGGCGGCCTTGGTGGCACGAGGCAGCGCCACCAAGCAGCAGCCCGAGAAGCGCCTCTGCATCCACCAGCGCATCGAAGACGACTTTCGCTGCTGGTTCCTCTCGGCGCCGGGCTACTACACGACCGAGCAGATTGCCAAGAAGGTCAACCACGCGCTCCACAACGTGGCCGAGCTCGCCGACGTCGAGACGCTCTACCTCGCCGGCGCCTACGACTACGACGACGTGCTCGCGACCATGAGCCTCGGCACCAACCGCTCGGTCACCACCAAACGCCTCCTGCTGTCGGGCAAGGCGCGCGGCGAGCGCACGCCCGACATTGAGTACAACTGCGAGGCACGAGGCGTCAACGACCCGCGCGCACCCAAGGAGTACGCCAACACCTTTTACGCCATGCTGGACTTCTTCTTTTGCGCCAAGTCCGGCAAGTTCATCGGCAACAATCACTCGTCGTGGTCGGGCGTCGTGTTCGACTGGCTCGCCGGCCGCAAGCATCGCGAGCAGACGCCGTACGTAGCACGACAAGTCAACGATCTCATCTTTGGATACACCGATACGACGCACAGCTTCTGTGAACCCAACTGGTCGTCACATATCGGACCTGGTTGTAATTACTATCGAATCAACTAACGACAACACCAATCACAACCACAATCCTGACAATAGCGCGCACCACTTTCTTGTCTATTCTTATGACTCGCTCTCGCTCTCACTCACTCGTTCTCTAACTTACTATCTCTATTCAATATATAACCATGTTGTAATCTACCTTTCAAGCAAGCAAGCGAAGTGGTTGACTGATGTAGCACCAAGTTAAGAACAGTAATGCTCTTGTTGTCTCACTTCATGCTGCCTGGCGCATGTATCTCGCGTCCAAGCACTACCAATGCCTCAACAACCTTTGCGAATCGTACGCATGGTCATTGCGTATGATGGAAGTCGATTCAACGGTTGGCAGCGACAGAGCGCTTCAATCGAGGCTCGCAAGCGCTCTCTACAGGACGTGATCGAGACCGCTGCTGCTCGCGTGCTTGGACGTCAGGTACCTGCGCCCGGTCTCGAACATCACGATGGCAGCCATCCCGCCATGCGCCCACTCATCCTAGCGTGCAGGTAGTTTCGTGCGCCATGAGTCGCACTGACTCGGGAGTTCATGCATTGCACCAAGTGGTGTTCTTTACTCTCGAGTACGATCAACAACAAGAAGAGCTCGACAACGATCTGGTAATGACACCCAATCGACTCGATCACGAGAGCACAAGCACAAGCACAAGCACAAGGAGCTCAAGTACAACGAGTCACATCGAGGCGATATCAACAATGGCACCACTCGATCGTCTTGATGGCGATGCTCGTGATGAGCGTGATCGACTCGTTGCATTGGAGCTCATGCGCTCGGTCGAACTTGAAGGCATCGGCTTGGTGCTCGTTCGTCAAGTGCGCTTCGTTGCGCCATTCGCGCTGCATGAGTTTCGAAGCTTGAGCGAAAGCAAGCGCTACACGTACTTTGTGCATCAAGGAGCTTGGAACCGCGAGCTCGTCGCACGGACTTGGCATACGGGCCGGTGCTGGAGCATTCCGCTGCTCGTGCAGTGCCTCAAGTACGACGACCACACGTCGCATTACCAGGTCGTTGCTGACACCACACACACACTCTCACTCTCGCGTGATTGCGGCTGACGAAAGGCAGATCGAGGGCACGAACGAGTTTGGTCTCTTCTCGTGTGGCATCCATGGCGGTGGCTCGAAGCTGTCGCCCGGCAGCAGCACGCATCGCACTGTGACACGTGCGAGAGCGTTCCTGATTGCTGATCGAGATGCGTCGTCGGCTGAGTTCTGGAGTCTGCCGACTCGTTGCATGAGCGTCGATGCCAAGAGCCGAGCGGCGTCTTGGCTCTCGGTTCCGGAACATGCGACGGCAGCAGAGCAATCACGACTCGAGCAGGTCTTGGAGAACCTCGGCACGGATTCGTTCGTCATTGCGATCCAGATTGAGGGCACCGGATTCCTGAAGCACATGGTACATCGAGCAACCATCGCTCGCGAGATTGATTGGATTGTTGGATTGATTGGGTCCTATCTCTCTTGGACAGGTACGACGAATCCTTGGAACATTACGGTTGATCTGCGAGGGACAATGGCCACTCGAGCGGTTGCACGAGCTGTTACACCCTGAAGGCTTCGTGTTGGGCGATGCACGATCGGTCGGCAAGCTCGAAGCCGGTCCTGCCGCTCCGGCTCGGGCACTATGGCTCGACCACATCTGGATGCGAGACCGCATCCCATCCCACGCTGACACAACCAGCCCGCACTTCTCGTCGACCGTAGTGCCGCTACCTCCGAGCGATCCAACATCATAAACGCCTGGTATATATTGCTGCACAAGCTCCCTCCGAACCTCTGATTATCGTTACGGCTGCTGTGCTGATAATATCTCGCTCGCGCGGTGTTGATAATATCCACTTCCTCGAATTGCTTAAGCGCACCTTCGCGCTACAACCCCTCTCTCGCGTCGTCGTCGTTGGTTTATTCGCTTGCTTGCCCTCTCTATCACGCAGCACACACACGCATATACCTCTACCTCCTCCCCTTCCCCTCTCTTTGACTCAGTGCAGTGCAACGTGGATAGGTAGAGAGAGGAAACGAAGTCATGATGAATCATCTCGTTCGAGTGACGATCGCAAGTTCGCGTGTTGGTGCATTGCGACCATCGAGCGCAGTGGTGCTGCGAGGTCAGGTTCTTCGCTCGGCCTCGACGGCCATCACGACAGCGACCATCAGCACAGCAGCGACGAGCACGTCACCATCTCCGTCTCCGTCGTGTTCGTCGGCGGTACTCGATGCCCCAGCTCGTCGCGTTGTACTGGAGCGTGCACAAAGTAGCCGGCTCTTGATTAGTCCCATCGAACAACGACGCTATCGAGCATCAGCGGCAGCGTCGTCGCAGCAGCAGCAGCAGCAGCAGCAGCAGCAGTCGTTGGTGAGGAGCACCTTGCTGTCGTCCAACAGGAGCGTCGTGCCGCCTCCGACACAACACCGCCGCCTCCTGCACCAACAGCACGCCAAGCACGAGCACGGATCTGAGGAACACGAGCACGGGAGCGAATCTCGTGCTTGGTCGATCGGAGTAGCGAGTGCCTTTGGAGCCTCGTATCTGCGTACGTGAATGCAAGCGATATGTTGTTGACTCGCCGTTCGTTGTAGTAATATGCATCACAGTCTCGACAAGTGCGCTGGCTGACGAGAAGGAGGCTGCTCCGTCTCCCTCCCCCGACCAAGACAAGCCAAAGGACGACGCCAAGCCGGCGACTCTCATGGAGCAGCTGAACCAGTTCGTTGACGGCCTCAAGGAGACGTGGGACACGCTGTACTTTGTACGTCGACCAGCGACCACCGTGAACCAATGACTGCTACCATTCGATTGCTGCAGACGCTGACAATACGTTCATTCATTCATTCATTCGTTCATTGGGGCAGTTCTTCTACAATCCGTCGCACTACCTCATGGGCTACACGCTGTTGCCCGAGCCACTGCAACCAGGCGTTCCCACGTTGGTCATCGACATCAACGACTTGCTGTACATCGAAACGGGAGTATGTGGCTCGTCGCATATGAGTCAGCGTACGACGTCGTTGCCTTCTCCGATTCTCACGTTCGTGCTCGTTCGGCTGGTGAATCGTAGCCCGATGGACAAAAGCGAGCACTCAAGCGCCCGGGCATTGATGAGTTCTTGGAGATCGTTGCCAGCTACTACGAAGTGATCTTGTGGTGCTCGAATGAGAACTCGATGGTACGCAGCGGTGGCATCCAGCTGCAGGTTCGTGGGCACATGATGTGCTGATGAGGCGCCGTCGTGTTTGTATGCATACGGTGTAGCTCGACGGTCAGAACGCCAAGAAGCTGAACGAAGCCGGATACTTTTCTGCCATTCTCTGGTATCCCGACCTGACCATGGGCAAGGGCAAAGCAATCAAGGACCTCGGTCGCTTGAACCGCGATCTGTCGCGCGTCGTGTTGATTGCTTCGGATGATACGGTACGAACGCAAAACAACGTGAGCACACGCCAGAGAGAGAGAGAGAGAGAGAGAGAGAGAGAGAGCGCGCACTCCAACTGAACCGATCGAGCGATTCGATTGTTGATGTGAGCAGAGCGGTGAGATGCAGCCCGACAACGCTGTCATCATTCCCAAGTGGACCGGTGATTTGACCGACACGACCTTGATCGACCTTGCGCTCTATATGCAGTGTACGCACTCGCACTCGCACTCGCACACACTTGTTCCGTTCGCTCACGATGGTGCGCGTGGTTTTAGACATGGGAATGCAGCCAGACGACGCCGACTTGCGCGTGGTCATGCAGCAGTTCCGCCCACTTGGCCCGGATTTGCTTCGGTTCTGGCGCGAGGAGAAGGAGCGACAAGCCAGCCGCCTGCGAAAGCTCGAGGAGCGAAAGAGCACCGTCTGGGGCCGCCTGTTCCGCTAAGCACCACCCACACGCACCCACGCACGCACAGAGGAGGAGGAACGGAAGGAAGCTCGCGCACTCGCGATCGAGCTTGGCCAGTCAGTGTGAGTGAAGAGAGGGCCTTCATTTTATCGGGAGTGATTTACAATCGAATCGAGGCGATTACCATATCTTCTTATCCTTCTTCTATGATACACACGAAGTGGAGAGCGGGGTGGTGGGAGTACAAGTGAGGGGAGAGCGGGGAGAAACAGAGACAGAATGAGCGACAGAGCGAGAGGGGCTAGCGGTGCGAGTGTGCGAGGAACAAGCGACACGGCGAGGCGCTGTGATGATGATGATGACGATGACGATGACGATGAGGGCGAGAGCGAGAGTGGTGGGCGAGTGGTGGGTTGGGTTACCGGTAGCACGCGGCATACCAGTAAACCCAACGAATAAAATAACGAGACGAGGAAGCGAACGACGACGCAACGAGAGAGAGAGAGAGAGAGAGAGAGAGAACGAGAGCGAGCGAAAGATAGCGCATGAGTGAGTGATAGTTAGGGAGCGACAACCGATGATGATGACGATGAATGGTGGTGATGGCGACGGAGCCAAGATCTCGGGCAGCTCTCGTACGCAGGCATGGAACTACTACATCAGTAGGCAGCAGGACTTGGACTGCTTCTCGACCGGCTCGTTGGAGCCCTCGCGCTCTTTGAAGATCTTGACGATGCGCACAAGCTCTGTGAACACCTCCTCGACATTGACGCTCGTCTTTGCAGAGGTCTCGAAGAATGGGCACGACCATTTGTTGGCCAGCTCTTGGCCCTCGGCTTTCGCGACCTCGCGCTCTGCCTCGAGATCGCATTTGCTTCCGACCAGAATCAACGGAACCTGTAACCCGCACGACAAGGCGTCGATGAGCGCCACGGTCGCGAGCACTGCCAGCGCGCAGTAGTGGTGGCGGTGGCACGCACCTCATTTTTCCCCTTCACAGCGAGAATGTGATCATAGAAGCGACTCGTGGCAACGAACGTGTCGCGCATCGTGATCGAGTAGACACACAGGAAGCCTTCGCCGAGTCGATAGTAGTTGTCTCGCATGTACTCCTCCTGACCAGCCGTGTCGAGGATATCGAGCTGGCACTTTTCGCCATCCACGTCGATGATCTTTCGATAGCCTGCGAGTAGCAACAGCAACAGACGTAAGCCCATTTCGTCATCATCACGAACAGCAACGCTTGCAAGCTATCGCTATCGAGCCAGAGGAGGAGCGTGCGATAGCGCGGTAGCTTTCAGTGAAACAGCGGCCCCAAGAAAGAGGCAGACGCAATCCCAATGCTAAGCACGCTCTCCCTCCGAGTGGTGGTGCGCGCCAAGGATGCACGACGAGCGGCGCTTGACGTGGAAGGATGACGCGCGAGTGCTGCTGGCGATAGTGTGGATTGCCCGACGAGCGGCGCAACGATACGTACTGTCGGCTGTTGTGGGATCGTACTCCTCGACGAAGTTGCCGTACATGAACATTTGCGTGAGCGTGCTCTTGCCGGCGCCTCCCGCTCCGACAACAATCACCTTGTGCTCCGGATAGGCTGACTTCTTGCGCGACATGATGGTGATGACTGTCTGCTGAGCCAAGAGACGACATCGCACCACAAACGCAAGCACAAACACAAACACGCGTATCCACAATGAGCATCGACGAGCACTCGCACCAAGAGCATGGGCTTCATGGACTCTCGTACGGACAGTCGATGGTTCTTTGCAGTGTGCGTACCTCTTGTGGTAGTAGTGGTGGTGATGGTAGAAGATGACGGAGGAATGAACGAACGAATGAATGAATGAATGGGGATACGAGTGGTGCGCTAGATATCGATCGACGAGCAAGCAGCAACCAACGTTCTGCTCCAAGCGCAACACTCACTTATACACTGGTGGCCTCGTAGCGCTCGTTGCAATCCTCGATGCACGGCGCTCAAACCACCACCGTCGCGAGAGACTCGGCGAGAGACACAGAGAGCGAGAGAGAGCTGGCGGTGTTCGACGCAAGACCGCCACTACGCCGCTTTGGTTGGTTGGTTGGTGCGCGAGGGACGATGACGCGGATCGCTTGCTCGAATCTGCGTCGTAGAGAAACCCCCGTAAACGGAAAGGGGAGACGTCTGTGGTGTGGTGATGTGGTGTAGTTGTAGACAGAACGAGCGGCGAACGACGGGAGAGTGCGAGAGAGTGCGAGAGAGAGAGCCGCAGTGGTAGGCGCGGTATGAGTGTGCGTGTGTTACGTTGTGTTGGTGGCGAGGAGAGAGAGCAAGAGAGGAGGGAGAGAAAGCGCCACAGCACAGCAACGACCACACACGAAGGCGTTCCTGGCCTTGGCGCACCCTTACTCGGTATCCCTTGGATCTTTGGAGAGACCTTAATGGGACGGGGTGTAAGGTCGCCGAGAGGCTCGTCGTTGCTATGAATATTGGCGATTTTCGGTTTTTCTCTCGTTCGCTTGCTTGCTGCGCATCGTTTACGTCGACGACGACGAGGAGGAGGGCACGTCCCAGGTACGCTGCATGGACTTGGCGATAGAGCGATCTGATTGGAGTGATGAGGAATAGAGTATTACATCGATACCATGATATACTTGATGATAGTAATGATGAGAAATAGAGTATTACATCGATACTATGATATACTTGATGATAGTAATGATGAGGAATAGAGTATTACACCAATACTATGATATGCTTGATGATAGTAATGATGAGGAATAGAGTATTACATCAATATTATGATATACTTGATGATAGTAATGATGAGGAATAGAGTATTACACCAATACTATGATATACTTGATAGTAGTAATGAGGAATAGAGTATTACATCGATACTATGATATACTTGATGATAGTAATGATGAGGAATAGAGTATTACATCAATATTATGATATACTTGATAGTAGTAATGATGAGGAATAGAGTATTACATCGATACTATGATATACTTGATAGTAGTAATGAGGAATAGAGTATTACATCGATACTATGATATACTTGATGATAGTAATGATGAGGAATAGAGTATTACATCGATATTATGATATACTTGATAGTAGTAATGATGAGGAATAGAGTATTACATCGATACTATGATATACTTGATAGTAGTAATGATGAGGAATAGAGTATTACATCGATACTATGATATACTTGATAGTAGTAATGATGAGGAATAGAGTATTACATCGATACTATGATATACTTGATAGTAGTAATGATGAGGAATAGAGTATTACATCAATATTATGATATACTTGATAGTAGTAATGAGGAATAGAGTATTACATCGATACTATGATATACTTGATAGTAGTAATGAGGAATAGAGTATTACATCGATACTATGATATACTTGATGATAGTAATGATGAGGAATAGAGTATTACATCAATATTATGATATACTTGATAGTAGTAATGATGAGGAATAGAGTATTACATCGATACTATGATATACTTGATAGTAGTAATGATGAGGAATAGAGTATTACATCGATAGTATGATATGCTTGATGATAGTAATGATGAGGAATAGAGTATCACATCGATACTATGATATACTTGATAGTAGTAATGATGAGGAATAGAGCATTACATCGATATTATGATATACTTGATAGTAATGATGAGGAATAGAGTATTACATCGATACTATGATATGCTTGATGATAGTAATGATGAGAAATAGAGTATTACACCAATACTATGATATGCTTGATAGTAGTAATGAGGAATAGAGTATTACATCGATACTATGATATACTTGATGATAGTAATGATGAGGAATAGAGTATTACATCAATATTATGATATACTTGATAGTAGTAATGATGAGGAATAGAGTATTACATCGATACTATGATATACTTGATAGTAGTAATGATGAGGAATTGAGTATTACATCGATACTATGATATACTTGATGATAGTAATGATGAGGAATAGAGCATTACATCGATACTATGATATACTTGATAGTAGTAATGATGAGGAATAGAGTATTACATCAATACTATGATATACTTGATAGTAGTAATGATGAGGAATAGAGCATTACATCAATACTATGATATACTTGATAGTAATGATGAGGAATAGAGTATTACACCGATACTATGATATACTTGATGATAGTAGTGATGAGGAATAGAGCAGTACACCGATACTATGATATGCTTGATGATAGTAATGATGAGGAATAGAGTATTATATCGATACTATGATATACTTGATGATAGTAGTAATGATGAGGAATAGAGTATTACATCGATACTATGATATGCTTGATGATAGTAATGATGAGGAATAGAGTATTATATCGATACTATGATATACTTGATGATAGTAATGATGAGGAATAGAGTATTACATCAATATTATGATATACTTGATAGTAGTAATGATGAGGAATAGAGTATTACATCGATACTATGATATACTTGATGATAGTAGTGATGAGGAATAGAGCATTACATCGATAGTATGATATGCTTGATGATAGTAATGATGAGGAATAGAGCATTACATCGATACTATGATATGCTTGATAGTAGTAATGATGAGAATGCCCCTGCATGTCTAACTCGAACGTCTCCAGTTGATAGGCGAACCACACATGCCGCACGCCAACTACCAAGAGACCAAGGCTCGCGACGAGCTCGTTGCGAAGCTCGATCGTGCACAGCTTACGCACGAGCCCGAGGCCACCGTTCGCGTGCGCCAAGTCGGTACGTGAGCAGCACTGGGCGCACGTCGAGACACGCGCACGCACATTGCTCATCACGCCTTCTTCATCAGCTGCGCCATACAACGTGCGCCCGATCCGCGTGCAAGCGAAAGAGGACGCCAACGTGCGCTACCTGCAGGCGACCTTCGGCATTCCGACTCGACGCGAGGGAGCCAACCTCGACCATCTGACGCCTGACGAGCAGCGCCAGCTGCAGGCGGCGCGTGCCAGAGGCCAGTTCAATGGCTACAAGTTCCCGCCCTACCCCGATCTCGACAAGGAGATTGAGCGCGACTTGCCGATGGCCTCCAAGGTACGCCGGCCTGTTCCGTGCATACTGTGAGCGAGCGAGAGAGAGAGAGAGACCAGCATCGTATTAACGCCTGGATGCGCCGGGCAGGTCCTTGCCAAGCGCGCCGAGATGGTCAAGTACAAGCGTTACCTGCTGGCGGTCGTGGGCGTCGGAGCCGTGGCGGCCTCGTGGCGTCAGTGCAAGCTGCCTCTCGTGGTGGCGTTCTCGGCCGGCGCTATCCTGTTCGCCAACGTGCTGGTCGACAAGTTCGCTCCGCCGCTGTTCGGCTTCACGCAGGCACGAGGCTGGCAAGCCAAGATCGAGGCAGACGAGGCCAAGCAAGTCAAGCTCGCCGCTCGCGAGCTCTTCCACCGTGTCGACTAAGCGCGAGTATCATCACCATCACCATCACCATCACCATCACCATCACCAGAGATCTTTAGAGTGCACCTCATCGCCGAATGAACGCGCTGTCGCATACAGCCACTTGTGAATCAACTACACGAGCGCGATGCATCGATGGATTGGTTGATTATCCATTGATTTCGTTGATTATCTATTGGATTAGTTGATTATCCATTGATTTCGTTGATTATCTATTGGTTTGGCTGATTATCTGTTGGATTGGTTGATTATCTATTGATCTGCTTGATTATCTATTGGATTAGTTGATTATCTATTGCTTTGGCTGATTATCTGTTGATTTGATTGATTATCTATTGATCTGCTTGATTATCCATTGATTTCGTTGATTATCCATTGATTTGGCTGATTATCTGATGGATTGGTTGATTATCTATTGATCTGCTTGATTATCTATTGGATTAGTTGATTATCCATTGATTTCGTTGATTATCTATTGATCTGCTTGATTATCCATTGATTTCGTTGATTATCTATTGATCTGCTTGATTATCTATTGGATTAGTTGATTATCTATTGATTTGGTTGATTATCTATTGATCTGCTTGATTATCTATTGGATTAGTTGATTATCCATTGATTTCGTTGATTATCGATTGATTTGGTTGATTTGTTGGTATTTTGTGTGTACCCCGGCGTCCGGAAATAGCCACAATCGGCGAGCGTTTGAACTCGCGTCCCAACGCTCAGCGAAAACACGCGCTTCTTCGGCGAGGCGAGAGGAGAGGAGAAAAACAACGCGCCCAACACCGCCTGCTCCCTCTCAGCCGCTGCTGTTGTCTCTTTGCCCTCTAGTGATCAGTACACTACACGTGCCTCTGCCTCTCTGCCTCGCCACTCTCTCTGTGCTATCTCTATCTATCCCTCTCTCGAACCCCCTGTGAGTAAGTGAGCGAGCATCCTCTTGTTCTCTTCCTCCTGGTCTCTCAAGCCCAAGCCCTTCTTCTTTCACACACAACCCGCACTCGCTCACAGAATGTACAAGATCGTCGTGCTCGGTGACGGTGGTGTCGGCAAGAGGTAACGAGCGAGCGCTGGACGCTCTGGCTGCTGCTGGCGCGAGATACTTACTACGTGTGGCGTGCGTGTGTGGGTTTATCTAGTTGCATCACCATCCAGTTTACGCAGAACCACTTCGTCAAGGAGTATGATCCCACCATCGGTACGCGCGTG
>Ga0209935_1003280_pt1 | contig 17067 bp, 24 predicted proteins | sample ThiBio_1000_plan_2_FD_183958 | JGI IMG/M metagenome (GOLD analysis project Ga0209935, IMG submission 183958) | Wastewater bioreactor microbial communities from Cape Town, South Africa - Thiocy_cont_1000_plan (SPAdes) | ecosystem: Engineered > Bioreactor > Thiocyanate-remediating >... | reverse complement strand
TGGCACTGCGCAAGCAGGAGCTGCGACCGGTCTTCATTCGCATGGCGGTGTCGTCCAACACGCCGGCCAACATCCTCTCGCAGCTACCGCCCGACAAACTCAGCGAGATCAAGGATGCCGACGACGATGACGATGAAGATGAGCTGGATGATGAGGATGACGACGAGTAGAGCAGCACACCGAGCCTCGACGAGCACTCGATCGATCGATCGATGTCCTCGTCGTCACATCTCGTTCACCTGCGTCTCCTCTCTCGTTCTCGTGCCGATCGTCACCTGGATCTCTCGTCTGGTTTGATCGATTCACTCACTCACTGTTGTTGCTCCGGTATCTGCACACAATCTCCTGTACAATACACGCCTTCACTCGTGTGAACTATTCCACTATTCATCCCCATTCCACCACATCGATCACACTCGTTTGCGCCTTGAATCAAGAGCAGAGAGAGAATTGAGATCGAGGCAATCCAGCTCAATCCAACGGGAGGAACAGCTCCAACAGCGGCTGAGATGTCGTTCACGAGTACGAACAGTGAGTGAGGTCGTGTTGGCGCCGTGTTGCGAGTGTGTTGGTGACGTGCACATCATCCCAACCCATCCGATCCGATCCGATCCGATCTATCGCGATCTGGCTTTCGATGCTGCTGCTGCTGCTGCTGCTGCTGGTGGTGGGTAGGAGGAGTGAGGGAGCTTAGATTCGCTTTACTCGTGGCTTGGCGGTGGTGCGGATTGCTGCTATTGCTTGGCTTTTCGAAGCGCCTTGCGCCGCTGGTTCTTGGTGAGTGTCGGTGCGCCTGCAGGCGTCTCGGCGGCGGCGGTGGTCGGGGCTGCAGCAGCTACAGCAGCGGTATTGGCGGTGCTCGGTGCTGCGGCCTCGGTGGTCGTGGTTGCTGGCGGCGTGGCGTCGTCGGCTGGTGCGGCAGCGGGAGGCTGGTGCTCGGGCAGCTTCTTCTTGGCTGCGGCCTTCTTGCTCGGCGCCGCTGGCGCTGGCGCTGGCGCTGGCTGCTCGTTCTTGACCTTGTTCTCCCTGCGAGCACGTGTGAGCAAGAGCTCGTGGAAGTGGCAGCATTGCCAGAGCGACACGTACTTGGCCTTCTCGGGCTGCAGCATCAAGCGCATGGCATACGCGTCCTCCTTGTCGGCGTAGTAGCCCTCCTCGATGCCGTGGTTCCTGTGACGATTGTCGTCAACAAACAGCCGCACCCACGCGTGTGTCTCCGTGTGCACTGGACGTACTTGAAGCCCAGCGTATCGATGTACAACGCGAGAGCTGCTCGGTTGCTCCTACGGACGTGCAACGACACGTACACGGCGTCGAACGCTTCGACCATCACGCGCTCTGTGTGTGCCGTACTGGCGTGAGTGCCCACTAACCTCGCGAGAGAGAGAGAGAGAGAGAGAGAGAGAGAGAGACCGACGTACGAGCTTGCTGCATCAGTTGCGTTGCGAGGCCCATCTTGCGGTGCGTACGCAGCACAGCCAGCGATGTGATGTGGCCGTGTGGCTCCTCCGACGGGTCCTCCTCCCTACAAACAAACCGCGCAGCCTGCTTCAGCGTCTCGCGAGAGAGAGAGACCGACGTGCCAAGAGCAGCGACGACGTACATCTTGGCCAACACATAGCCAACGACGCGCTTCTTGTGGTCCTCGGCGACGAACGACAACTGCGGCCACGAGAGGATGTGGTAGAAGTAGTACTTCATCTGGTAGTTCTCGGGCAGACACGAGAGGTTCGCCTGCTGCATCGCGAACAGGTCGTTGATCTACAAGCAGAGGCAAGTGTGTCAATACACGAGGTATCTCTTGATAATACTGCTATCAATATCAATCATCATCACGATATATATCTTGATAATACTGCTACCAATATCACTCATCATCATGATATATCTCTTGATAATACTACTACCAATATCAATCATCATCACGATATATCTCTCTTGATAATACTACTATCAATATCAATCATCTCATGATAAATCTCTTGATAATACTGCTACCAATATCACTCATCATCATGTATCTCTTGATAATACTGCTACCAATATCAATCATCATCACGATATATATCTTGATAATACTGCTATCAATATCAATCATCATCATGATATGTCTTGATAATACTGCTACCAATATCAATCATCATCACGATATATATCTTGATAATATTGCTACCAATATCACTCATCATCATGATATATCTCTTGATAATACTACTACCAATATCAATCATCATCACGATATATCTCTCTTGATAATACTACTACCAATATCAATCATCATCACGATATATCTCTTGATAATACTGCTATCAATATCAATCATCATCACGATATATCTCTTGATAATATTGCTATCAATATCAATCATCATCATGATATGTCTTGATAATACTGCTATCAATATCAATCATCATCACGATATATATCTTGATAATATTGCTATCAATATCAATCATCATCACGGTATATCTCTTGATAATACTGCTATCAATATCAATCATCATCACGATATATCTCTTGATAATATTGCTATCAATATCAATCATCATCATGATATGTCTTGATAATATTGCTACCAATATCAATCATCATCACGATATATATCTTGATAATATTGCTATCAATATCAATCATCATCACGGTATCTCTTGATAATACTGCTATCAATATCAATCATCATCACGATATATATCTTGATAATATTGCTATCAATATCAATCATCATCACGGTATCTCTTGATAATACTGCTACCAATATCAATCATCATGATATCTCTTGATAATACTACTACCAATATCAATCATCATCACGATATATATCTTGATAATACTGCTACCAATATCAATCATCATCATGATATCTCTTGATAATACTGCTATCAATATCAATCATCATCACGATATATCTCTTGATACTACTACTACCAATATCAATCATCATCATGATATCTCTTGATAATACTGCTATCAATATCAATCATCATCACGATATCTCTTGATAATACTGCTATCAATATCAATCATCATCACGATATATCTCTTGATACTACTGCTATCAATATCAATCATCATCATGATATCTCTTGATACTACTGCTACCAATATCAATCATCATCATGATATCTCTTGATACTACTGCTACCAATATCAATCATCATCATGATATCTCTTGATAATACTGCTATCAATATCAATCATCACCATGATGTATCTCTTGATAATACTACTACCAGCGACAGTAGCAGCATTCCCACGTACAGTAGCGCATCGAATCGAGATAGCCATCGCGACGAGCGAGCGATTGTGTCGTATCGCGTGTGTGCGAGAGGGAAGAGAATCAACAAGAGAGCAACTCCGTACTACTGCGTGTTGTTCATCCTCAGGCACGTTCCGTACTCGAGTCACTTTCTTCTCTTCCCGCTGCCTTTCGCACCTCCTCTTCCATTCGTTCGTTGTCATTTTGGTATCTCGATATCTCTCTTGTAATCAAGCTCCAGTATATTCAACGGCCTCGGGCTACCGCTGCGCTACTGCTCGTGTCTCGCGATACGAGAGAGGCTTTGATTGAATTAATAGATAGCAGTGAGAATCGAACCATACCACAAGGGCCACCGATCTCGCAGTGGGTTTGATCGCTATCGCTATCGCTATCGAGCAAGCAAGCAAGCTTGATATCTATCCATCTAGCTAGGTTATTCGATATCTCTATTGGCCAGGACAGTGTCCCAGCTCTCGTTATCATCATCATCATCATCGTCACGAACGTTTATCATCATCATCAGCTGCTGCGTTATCCTGTCTGTTCTCTCCTATCACCGTCGTTATCGATCTGATCACGCACGCACCATGGCTTCCAAGGTGCCGTCTTTGGCGACTCCTGCCACCACCACCACCACCACCACCCCTACCACCGCCACCGCCACCATTCCGATATCCAAATGTGTGGTCGGCATCTGCGCCATGGAGAAGAAGACCTCGGCCAAGCCACTACGCGAGATCGTGCGCCATCTACGCGAGTCGGCTGAGCGCTATCGCGACGCGTACCTCGCCTCGAGCTCCTCCGCGGCTGCGGCTGCGGCCGGCCAATCACTCGATTGCTCGACCGATATCTCTCCCGTCACTCCGCGCGGTCAAGTGCGTCGACCGGCCCATGTCGCGACGAGCACGCCCGCCGCCGAGAGCCCGTGTCCGATCGAGATCGAGATCGTCATCTTCTCGAACCACACCATCCTCGATCTACCGGTCGAGCAATGGCCGCGAGTCGACTGTCTGCTGGCGTGGTTCTCGTCGGGCTTCCCGCTGTCCAAGGTACATAGCGTGGTGCCCTCGTTCCCTCGAACGAATCGTGATCCAGCTCGCTCGCACACGATACTCATCATCAACAAACAACACCATGCATCGATCATCTCGATCATCTCGATCGATGCTTGAATCCATCCAGGCGATCCAATACACCGAGCTCGCAAAGCATCGAATGTTCTCGGTCAACGATCTCGTCTCGCAACGGTTGCTGCTCGATCGACGTGTCATCTACGACCAGCTGACCGTATGGCTGCGCCTCTCCCTCTCACGCTCTCTCTCTCTCTCACGCTCTCGCCCGACTCACACGCAGCCTCCTTGCCTTGCTCTCGCTCGCTACAGCTGTACGGCATCGAAATACCAAGGAACATTTGGCTGAGTCGCGACGATCTACCGTCGTCGGTGCTCGCTTCCGAACGCTTCCAGGCGGCCGACGCTCCCGTGTGGAGCGAGCGACGCGACGAGCTCGAGGTCAACGGCCTCAAGATCTCGAAGCCCTTCGTCGAGAAGCCGGCCTATGCCGAGGACCACAATGTTTACATTTACTACCATTCGACCGATACCGAGCGCTCAGGCAGCACGAGATTGTTTCGCAAGGCATGTGTCACGTTATGCTTTGAGCCTTGTCTCGCTGTCGTTGCTGACTGACTGACTGACTGACTGTTACTGACTCTGCCGCCGCCCTCGATTTACTGTTACCTCTGCTTCATCAGGTCGGTAACAAATCGAGCCAAGCCTATCCGTTCGACTACAACATTCGCACCGATGGCTCGTTCTTGTACGAGGAATTCATTGCCACCAAGAGTACGTCTCGATCACACACTCTCGCGAGTATCTCTGGTCTCACCTCTTCGTTCGACAGAGGAGAACAGCCGCTCGTTGGATCTCAAGGTCTACGCCATCGGTGACAACTACGCCTACGCCGAAATGCGAAAGGCGCCTGCGATCGATGGCGTGGTCGAGCGAACTCCCGAAGGCAAGGAGGTGCGCATCATCGCCACGCTGTCCGAGAACGAGAAGCGCATCGCGCGCCAGGTCGTGCGCTGCTTCCGACAGCGCATCTGCGGCTTCGACATCCTGCGCACCATGGACGGCCGCAGCCTGGTGTGTGACGTCAACGGCTTGTCGTTCGTCAAGAGCAACCCCACGTACTTTGCCGATTGTGGCGAGCGTCTCCACGCCATGTTCCTCAACTACATGCACGAGCGATACGTGAACGAGAAACCCTTCCGACACGAACGTACTCTCGCAATGGTACGCAGCAACTTGTGGAGAGAACACTCGAGAAACCCCATCAACTTACTGAACCTCCAATCGTTGCGTTGGCAGGAGGGTTCGCGATTGCTCGCCGTGTCGTCGGTGATTCGCCACGCCGACCGCACGCCAAAGCAAAAGCTCAAGCAAGGCACCTCGCAGCCAGAGCTGCTCGAGTTCTTTCGCAAGTACGCAGGCTCGCTTGAAGGCGAGGTGCGCCTGCGGCGCGGTCAGATCGCCGAGTTCGTCGCCGTGTGCCGTGAGATGCTGGCCAACAAGCACGCGCAAGTGCCGTCCAACATGCCGCGCGTGCTGACGCGCTCGGGCCAGTTCGTCAAGCAGCCGTCGATCACGCGCCTCTCGAGCGGCGAGCCGCTCACCGAGGAGGAGCTCGAGGAGTTCCGCCGCATCGGCCAGATTGTGCACATTCTCGAGAACAACGCCACCGGCACCAAGTTTCAGATGCGCTCGCAAGCCGACACCACCTATCCGCTGCTGTTGATCTGCAAGTGGGGCGGAGTGCTCACGTCGGCTGGTTGTCGACAAGCCGAGTTGCTCGGCTTGCGCTTCCGCAACTTTATCGAGACCAATGCGCCCGCAGGCACGGCGCCACTGTTCCTGCAGCACGCGCAAATGTATGCCAACACCGAAGCGCGAGTCACTCAGGTACAAGCAACCGACTTGAGGAGTTGATATCTCATACTCGCTTGCTAATCTCTCTCTCTCTCTCTTTCTCTCTCTCTCTCTCTCATTGGCAAGACGGCACAAATGTTTGCGCAAGGCTTCCTTACTCGCCCCGATCAGGAGCCACCGACACCAGCCGAGGCGGTGGATGTCGCTGCTGCAGTACGTGTATTGCGTTGCTGGTAGCTCGTCACATCTCTGATGCCCCCCATTCTCTCTCTCTCTCTCGCTTGTTTACAGCAACCTACAAAGACGATCAAGTTCTTTGCTGGCATCGAGGACCAAGAGTCGCAACACGAGATTCGCACGCAACTCCACACCGACGACACTCTCGATCGCATCATGCATAGCGAAACGATCGACGACGAGATTCGCTCGTATCTCGAGTCGTCGAACGTGCGCGAGCTGCAGGACCTCGTGGCCATTGCCGAGAAGGCCAACCCGCTGTGGTTGCTCCTGCAGCGCGCCTACACGCTCATGTTGTGTCTGTACCGTCGCTTGAGCCGAATCCTCGACGACGCACAAACCGAGTATCGCCTCTACACCGACGAGCCGCTGTTGGTGGTGCTCCAGCGCTGGCGTCGGTTGTGCACCAAGTTCTATCACGCCGAAACCCATCGCTTCAGTGTCTCGGCCGTATGTAGCACGCCGATCCATCTCGAGCGAAACCAAGCACATCACTCACCCACTCACTCACCCACTCACGTCGATACATTGTGTGCACACCAGATTCCCACGATTTACGACTACATCAAGTACGATGCGGCGCACAATCCGCACGTACTCGGCCAGCTCGGTCCTCGGCTCGTCGAGGCCGTCAAGCCGCTGTCGGACTTTATCCGCCCGCTGCCGTTCACGTCCTTCTCGAGCAAGAGCGTCACCTTGGCGCACAAGCTGGTCCGCCCGTTGCAGCTGCAGATCTATTCGCATCTGCAGCAAGCACACGATTGGTGGCTCGAGCGCCTCAACAAACAGCGCTCCTCCTCCTCCTCCTCCTCCTCCTCCTCCAACGACAAGGATGGCGACGACGTGCCACCGACGGCCCTGAGCAACCTGTACTTTGCAGGCGAGGCGCACATCCAGGCGCTGTGGACCATGATTCTGCACAACGGCGTGGTGCCCGTGTTGTCGACCTGGCGCGAGTACGCCGAGCTTAACTACATGTCGCACCTCGTGATCCAGTTGGTGTTGCACGAAAAGCATCCGGCTGGTGACGGCTCGCCCGCTGCCGCCATCACGCCAGACGACCTCTTCTTTGAGATCAGCTTCTCGCCGGGCGTGATCGAGGACGTGCTGGCGTTGGCGGAGGGAGAGCATGTGTTGCCTGTCGTCACCGCCTTCCCCGTGTGTTTCAATCTCTCGCTTGCACAACTCAAGCGAATGATGGTGCTCGAGTAGACAGTATCAGTATTATCATCAGTGTCATCTTCATTATTATCAGTATCATTATCAGTATTATCAGCAGCATCATCAGCGTTCTCTCTCGCGCGCGCACATATTACCCCCCTTGGTATTCTATGACTTATCAATCCCATCACACAGTTCTCTCTCGATCGAGAGCCCGCAATCAGTACCGCTTCGCTTTGGTTGGTTCGATTTCTATCTATCTATGCCAGTTGATTGGATCTCGACGATCTTGCGTATCATTAAACATCACCCAGCAATCATCGTTCACTCACGCACGCTTCGAGGAAGGCAGGCAGTGTATATTTCTCGTGCGTCCATATGTCGGTCGTTCCAGACAGGACAGCGGCTCAAAATTGTTGGGGAGCTCTCTATCTATCTATCGTGCGCTAGCTAGTTGCTTACAACAGCTTGCGCATCTTGGCTGTACGCATGAAGGCGCGAAGAGTCCACTGGAGTTGAGAGATGAAACGAGAGCGAGCGTGAGTACACGGTGCATACACAATGACTTATGACTGCAGACACGCTCGCGTACCTCGTTCTCGACGTCCTTCTGATCGACGGTACCGAGCTTGATCTGATAGAGTCGCATCTCGAAACGTGGGCCGACCTCCTTGAGCTTGACCTCCTTGCCGCGCTTCTCGTACACGTGGTGGCGGAACGAGATGTAGTCGTCGATGTTGGCAAAGGTCATGACGCGCTTGCTCTCGTCCTTGGGCACCGGGAAGAGGTTCTTGAGTATGTTGGTGACGCGCTCGCCGAGCGCCGTCGTAAAGTCATGGAACACCAGGTGCGGATACTGCTCCGACACCGTGCCGTGGTTCTCAATGTCGTGGCGCATGACGACGTTGGCGAGGCCAAAGTACGCCGTGGGGCCGAACGGCAGATGCGACACGATGACGCCGTCAGGTACGCCGCGTGTCTCGTGCAGAATCACAATGTCGGTGACGCCACGAGCCTTGCACGCTGCCACGATCTCTTCGATCTGATGCGTGCCGCGATTGATGCGCTGGCTGTTGGGGAACACGAGCTTCATCTCCTGCACGCCGAACGATGACGTTAGAGGTCGCGACCACACGTGTGTGTGTGTGTGTGCGCTTCGCAACGAACCTTGGCGAACTGCAGCAGGCGCGAGGACGGATCGCGCGAGGTCGTGATGAAGATGCGTGGGTCCTCGATACCCGAGCGAGCGTACTCGTCATCGATGTGTGTTCGCAGGGCTTCACATAAACACCAATCATATCAGCATCATCAAGAGCAAGCGATCTATCTATCATGACGTACCAGTATGTTCCTGGTCTTCCAGCTCCACCAGCTTGGTCAGCGACGCGAGTTCGTGCTTGAGCTCGGTAGGCGCAGGCTTGCCCTCTATCCCGCACCGTCAACATCAGCATACCACGACAGTCATATGGCTCTCAGACACACGACGACGACGACATACCAGCGAGGGCCTTTCGCAGAGCTCGTTTCTTCTCGTACACGACCTTCTCCTTGCCCTCGAGCGACTTGCGGTACAGATACTCGCGTCTCTCGCGTGCCGTCTTGCGCAACTAGAGAGAGAGAGAGATCCACGCCGCCACGATATCATCAGTGGCGCTCTCCCATCGATGACACCACCACAACGTACCATGGTATGTATCGAGTGTTGAGGTACTGAACAATACGAGTGAGGGAGAGCTGTGTGGAGAGAGATGTAGCAGCGAGAGGGACAGCAACGAAGTGGGAGGAACAGCAAGCAGCACAAGCACTGCCTTATCCCATCTTTGAGTAATATCTTGGATGCCTACCAATAATATCTATCTGCCTCCTTCGTTATTAATCCTATCTGAACCAGAGCTCGCCGCTAAGCCCTTGGACCCCGCGATCCACTCCATCCTCACGCTCCGATATCAGCGATCGAGTGTGAGGGACCTCACTCACGTGTCGATTGCCCGCCTCATTCGTCGTTTGCTCGCTCTCATCGACATCACCGTCATCGTCGTCATCGCGCCGCTCGTGTTTCAAGGTGCTTGCGAGCGAGGGCGAGGTCGGTTCGTGTCGCCGATCGATGAGCTCGCCTCAAGAGGTGCTCGTGGCTCGCTTCCACTACGAGGCGCAGCAAGTCGATGAGCTCTCGTTGCGTCAAGGCGATCGAGTGTTGGTGCTCGAATCCAATGATTCGGGTTGGTGGACCGGTCGCATCCTCGCGTACTCGATCCAACAACTCGTACAACACGAGGAAGAGGAGCAGCGGCGGCAGCAGCAGCAACAGCAGCAGCAGCACGATGGCATTGTACGATGTCCCGAGCAAGACGGCCGCGTAGGCTTGTTCCCGCGCAACTTCATGGTGCTCGAGGCCGAGGCGCGTGCCATGATGTTGGACGCGCTATCGCGAGCCAAGCGCACGTCGTCGGCCGCGCGGCCTGCGACCTTGCCTGCCGACTCGCCGATCGACGACACGTCGACAGAGTCGCGCGATAGCCTCCTCGGCGGCGGCACCGACGATGCCACACCGCCGGCACCAGTGTCGCTCGCAGAGGACGACGATGCCGCACGAGCCAATGTCGTCGTGCCGGCTCGTCCATTCCATCGCTTGAACATGCGACGCCAACGCAAGAGCGACATGATCTCGCCGAGCGTCATTCGACAAGTGGTAGCTCTCGAGATCGAAGATCTATCGGCCTCGGCGCCTGACTCGCCAGTCTCTACGATATCGCCATCATCATCGCCGCCATTGCCGACATCGACATCGACATCAACATCATCATCAACCAAGACGACGACTTGTGGCACTGACAACGATCGACCTCCGACCCATTCGGCCTCGAGCTCGACCGCCGAGTCGATGGCGTTGGAGTCCTCGTTGCCACGCATCTCGACGTGGAGCTCGATCAAGACACGACCTCAGAACAGCAGCTGGCAGACGCGACGGCCCGAGTTCCTCGGCTCGGCAGCGGCAGCCGCTGCCATCGGGCGCAGCAGCAGCAGCAGCAGCAGCAGCAGCAGCAGCAGCAGCAGCTCCCCGACCACGGCCTCGTCCTCACCATCGTCGAGCAATGGCGGCTCGCCGATCGACTCGACGTTACTCACTCACTTCTCGGAGCAACAACAACAGCAGCAGCCCGACAACAGCAAGCTCTCGATCGCGGCAGCGCCAGCCAACAACAAGAACAAGCGCCTGTCGCGCGTACTCTCGCAACCGATACCGAGCTCGTTCGCCATCAACAAGCAGATACTCCACACCGAGCTGCTGCAACAGAAGCTGCAGCAGCAACAGCAGCAGAGCTCCTCGTGGACCGCCATGGCGCCGGCCTCGAACGAGATGCTCTCGGGCGCGTCGCACATCACGCTGCCGCAGTTCTTCCAGTTCTCGAGCTCGCCCGGCACGGCGCTCTCGCACATTGTGCTGGCGGCCGACCCCGACATGCTGATCGGCATCATCGAGGTGCTGACGCTCGGCAAGACCGACACGCACAGCATCGACGCCATTCTCGATCTCCTCGAGTGGCAGAACCCGATCATCCGGCCGCTGCAGCTGTTCGAGGCCGCGACGCACGCCGAGGTCGCGGCCAACGAGAGTCCCAACACGCTCTTTCGCGGCAAGTGCGTCGCCAACATGATGATGGCGTACTTTCGCAAGCTCTACGCCGCCGACTACCTCGACGCCGTCATGCGACGCATCTTTGAGCATCTCAGGCCCGTGTGTGGTTCATTCGGTACGCCGCTGTCGCCGAGTGCCACACGATTCGATATTGAAACGAAGGCTCGCGGCATCACCTGGTTCGTAACGAACTAACTGCTGCTGCTGCGGAACCGACACGATCATCATCACGATCATCATCATGAATGTAGATCTCGATCCAAAGAACCTCACTGAATCCGACGAGCTCGAGAGCAACGTGCAACGACTCACGGCGCTTCTCGATTGTGTATTGCGTGCCATGTCGAAGGCCTTGGATAAGTTCTCCGTGTATGGTGTACTCTCGCTCACTCTCCGCTGATCGTATCATTGCCAAACTCATTGCTTGTGTGTGCATGTAACGACACAGCCGATTGCAACTGATTTGTTCGACCATCACGTCGTGTATTCAAGCTCGTTTCAAAGAGAATACCTTGATCGGCGTCGTAAACTTTGTACTATTACGCTTCTTGTGTTTAGCCCTGGCTCAGGTACCCAAACCCCAAGCCCAAATCAACGATCACGAAGCGGACTCACTCACTCACTCTCTCGTGGCGGCGGCACTTGTAGCCATCATCATTCAACTTGACGGTTCCGGCATGTCTCCCCGAGCAAGTGAAGCGCAACGAACGAGGTCTCCTACTGGCATCCAAGGTGCTCCAACGCCTTGCCAACGGCCAAGGTTCGGCTCTTCGTTCGTTCGTTCGTTCGTTCACCAGTGATCGCTGTGTATCGTGGTGCATCATACTGATCGTTGCACTCTGTGGATCAGCGATCGATTCGAAAGAGTCATGGCTACAACCACTGGCCGAGTGGAGCACAGCGGCCGAGAACAAGGTCGGCGCCTTCCTCGTGTCGCTCGTCGAGCCGATCGATCCCGAGAGCTGGCGTGCGTCTCGAGCATTGACCGTGTACGCGAGCCGTGCAGAAGCGATCCAATCACTCGATGTCTCGTTCGCGCAGTTTGAGAGCTCGGCACTCAATGAGCTCAGCGAGGCGTCGCTCTCCAAGTACTACGCACTCGAGTACGACGGCCTGCTGCGAGTGCCGATCTCGGGCGCGCTCGGCTACGTCATGGCCGAGCTGCCGGGCTTGTTGAACAGCGGCGCTCTGCGCGGCTCGGGCGCCTCGATCCAATCGCACTCGCTGGTCGGCATGTTCGGCTCGCTGCTGATGCTCAACAGTACGCTCGCGGCACTCGTCGTCGTGCTGAAGAACGAGCCTGACGACGAGGTGCGTCGGATCGCTGGCGATGCCATCACGGTCGTGGCCGAGTGTCGTGCGGCCTCGAGCAAGGACAACCTCTCGAGCAGCTCCAGCTCCAGTGCCACGAGCACGAGCACGAGCAGCAGCACCAGCAGCACAACGAGCAGTCCGTTGAGCTCGGCTGTGCGAGCGGCGAGTGGCCGCGAGGTGCTGAAGCTCATCTCGAAGATGGACCTGTGCTCACCCAAGAGCTTCGGCTCGTGGATTATGCGATCGTACTGTCGTTTCACGTGTGTGCCATTCTACAACGCTGCGTTCGGTTCCTTGTTGGACGACATGATCATGTCCGATATCGGCATCGATGTACGCCACGAGACTCTCTTTTTCTGTTTCTCTCGCTTGATCGCATGATTGATCGCATGACTGATTCGTTGATTCGTTTCGACACAGCTGGACAAGTCCTCAGTGGTCGGGTTCTCGAACAAGTCCTCACAAGCCAAGAAGCTCGTGGAACTGGCGCAACGCTTCTCAGCCGCCATCATGGACTACCTGCCCGTCGTACCCAAGTACGAGCAACGCCACTCATGCTCTCGCTCTCTTTCTCTCTCACTGACTCACTGACTCACTGACTCGCATAGACAAATCTGGGAGACGCTGCACTACTTGGTGACTGCCAAGCATCAAGAGGGAGCGGCGCTGTTCGTCAACAACGTCATGCAACCGCTGCTGGAGAACCCCGGAGCTTTCGACCTCGTGATGGTGACCGGCAAGTACTCGGCGCGCGTACGAGGAACGCTCAAGGCGCTGCTGGGCGTGCTGGACCGTCTCGCCAGTGGCACACCGTTCGACAACCAGTCGTCGGCGTACAAGATCGTCAACCAATGGCTGGCGCAGCGCAGCGACGAGTTCCGCCAAGCGATCGATGCCTGGGCGCGGCAGCCGTCGCTGACACCGCTCGACGAGGAGCTCGTGCAGCCGACGCAAGAGCAGGAGCTCGAGGCGCTGCTGCGGCTGTGTGACATTATCAAGGCGCGCGAGGAGGCGCTGCGCACGTGTGTGGCCTCGAACACGATGCATGTGGTACGAGCGAGAGCGCTGGCACTGCGGCACGCGAGGTCTTGGTGCTCATGTGTCGGCTGACTTCAATCGTGTGTGTGCGTGTCTCGAACAGCGAGTGCGCTTCACGATCAAGCAGTTCCTCAACTACTTGGTGCTGTGTGCCAACGAGGCCAAGCCCAAGTAGCCGCTGCTGCTGCTGCTCTCTCGAGATAGACGAGGGATCGCGGGTGGAGTGCTTCTATTTGTATAGAATACAGTGATTGATTGCTTGATTGGCAACGGCTGCCGAGGCGCATCATGTGCAACAGTGGTCATGATGCTACTGACGAGAAGCTCGTTTCGAGTCGAGCTAAGTTAGGAGGATGAGGATGGGAAGGAGAGCATGGCGCAACTGGGCACGCGGCTCTAGTACGGTCGCGATCGACGGCTGTAGCGGTCGTCCTGCTTGCGGTCGCGATCGTCGCCTCTGTCGTCGCCACCATAACCGCCGCGGTAGTCGCCACCGCCTCCAGCGCCGCCGCCACCACGGTAGCCGCCACCGCCGCCACCACCGCCACCACCGCCACCTGCATCACCACCGTATTGGCGTGGCTTCGGCGTGTTGCAGCGGTTGCACGAGTCGCGACGCGCAAAGTTCGAGTTGCCACATCTGTTGCCACGATGCCATCGGTCAGGTACAGGTCTCATCCAATCGATCGCAGCAGCAGCAGCAGCAGCAGCAGCGAGGAGCTCTCGGACGTACGAAGGATTGGGGCACATCCAATCGCCCTCACGGCCGCCGCGACCGCCTCCGCCACCTCCACCTCCACCGTAACCGCCGCCACCACCAGGAGCACCGCCGCCTCCGCCGCCATCGTGAGGCTTCGGCGTGTTGCAGCGGTTGCACGAGTTGCGGAACGCAAAGTTGTTGTTGCCGCACGAGGCGCACATCCACTCGGGGCCGCCGCGACCGCCGCCGCCGCCGCCGCCTCCACGGCCGCCTCCTCCGCCATAGCCACCGCCACCGCCGGGAGCTCCTCCCATGCGAGGTGGCTGGCGCATGCCGGTGGTGTCGACTCCAGCCGCCGCCAGACGATCCCATTCGTTGGCCTTGCGTCGCGCAATCTCGATCGTCAGAATGTTGGAGGTGTGCTTCCCGAACGGCTTCTCTGTGAGCGCGCGACGACAACCAAGACAACCAAGACAACGATCCAGATGAGCCACATACACACACACACACACACAGAGGCTGCTCGCGGATGGATCGCAGCGAGGCGCTCGAGGGAGCGTACGGTTGAAGATCTTGAGCGCATACGAGGCCGACGGCGCATCGTCGTAGCTGATGGTTGCATCGCCCTTCGGCAGACCGGTCGCCTTGTCGGTGTAGATCCACACCTTGGGAACGCGGCGCTTCTTGTCGATCTACTCACAACGAGGCGTGCGAGTGAGCGAGTGCGCGAGTGCGCGATACTCGACGATCGCAGCGAGCCAGCTCGATTGCGCGAGCGATACCTTGATGACGCCCGCGGCACCAAAGAACTCGAGCAACTCCTCCTCGGTGACGCTACTCGGCAAGCCATTGATGTAGATCGTATCATCGAGGATCACATCGCCCTCGGGAGTGATCACGACGGCCGGAGTCGACGATGCACCGCCGCTCGATGACGATCGAGCGCTGCTTCCATACTGCGGTCGCTGCTGCTGCTGTTGTTGGTGCGACGACGACGACGACACGCTCGGTGGCCTACCACCGCTGCTGCCCGATGACGAGGAGGAAGATGACGAAGCAGCGCCCGTCGATTTCGTGGAGGATTGACGGTCGCTCGAGGCTGCCTTGGAGGACGGCGCCGAGTAGCCGCCAGTCGAGGGCGGGTAGTAGTTGGCGTACGGATCGACTCCGGCTTGCGTGTAGGCCGGCGGCTCGTAGTACGCGGCGTAGTTGTTGTAGTACTGTGTGTAAGCCTCGGCGCTGTACTGCGAAGGATCATAGTAGTACTGTTGTTGAGCGCTAGCATCCTACATTGCAGCGAGTCATGTGAGATACGTGGCTTTCTATCGAGATCGAGATCGAGATCGAGATCGAGATCGATCGTACAGTTGTGGTCGCAGTCGCGTCGGTAGGTTGAGCCGCAGCAGCCTCTGGATGGCTCGATGCCGGTGTCGTCGACGACGACGACGAGCTACCACTCGTATCGGCCATCACGATATCGACCCCACTCGCGCTACGGAACCTCGATCCACCCAACCACAAACCCAAGCGAGATCTCGATCGATCGACGTGAACGAGAGCGAGGCAACAACGAAATGAAGAGTGAAGAGTGGCGAGAGGAGAGGTCTCCCTCAGGCGCCCTCCGTACTCTGATCGATCTCGTAAAACAACATCACTCAACTCGGAAAATCGAAACCGCAAGTTATTGTTGGAGTACGAGGATGACTCTGAGACCCTCCCTACTCGAGCTCATTCTCTATTTTTCGCTGCCTCCCGCACACTTCCTCTCGCTCGCTCCACCAAATCAATCCATTGCGCGAAGGGGAGCGCGCCCGCCGCCGCCCCAGCAAACAAGCCAGGCAGCATGCGATGGAGGTCAACTTCAACCATATCTATGACGTCTATCAGCAACCAGCCAACGCCGCTCCCACCGTCACGCCAAGAAGCTCGCGTTTCTTCTGGCAAGCCGATCACGATGCGCCGCAATGCTCGAGCGCCGCGTGTCGCAAACCATTCGGACTGCTGACTCGAAAGGTGCCGCCCCGATATCCTCACCTCGCCGCAACACTGCTCGCTATTGCGTTCGTTCACCGTGGATCGATCATACTGTGCAATAGCATCATTGTCGACAGTGTGGCTTCATCTTTTGCGGACCGTGCAGCACCGACTTCAAGTTCACCAAGTATGGCGCTCTGCAGCGCGTCTGCAACGAGTGCTCGATCGCCATCGCCAAAGGCACGAACCTCTCTACCAATTCAATCATATCAAATCAATCATATCAATTCAATCCAATCAATCCAATCATATCAATCCAATCATATCAATCCAATCATATCAATCCAATCATATCAATTCAATCATATCAATCCAATCATATCAATCCAATCATATCAATCCAATCATATCAATCCAATCATATCAATCCAATCATATCAATTCAATCATATCAATCCAATCATATCAATTCAATCATATCAATCCAATCATATCAATCCAATCATATCAATCCAATCATATCAATTCAATCATATCAATTCAATCCAATCAATCCAATCATATCAATCCAATCCAATCATATCAATCATATCAATTCAATCATATCAATCCAATCATATCAATTCAATCACATCAATCCGTCTGGTGTGCTGACACTCTCGATGATCAGGCTCGGCCTTTGCAGAGCTCACTCGCGTCAAGATCAGCTTCCGACACGATCGCATCCTCATCATCCCCAGCGTCAGTGCCGACGGCTACGATGCTGTCAGCTCGCTCTCGGCCAATGGCTACCTCGACATCCACGCACGCATGCTGCTGT
>Ga0209935_1003279_pt1 | contig 17067 bp, 15 predicted proteins | sample ThiBio_1000_plan_2_FD_183958 | JGI IMG/M metagenome (GOLD analysis project Ga0209935, IMG submission 183958) | Wastewater bioreactor microbial communities from Cape Town, South Africa - Thiocy_cont_1000_plan (SPAdes) | ecosystem: Engineered > Bioreactor > Thiocyanate-remediating >... | reverse complement strand
GTGTTGTTATATCGCTATCGATCACGCGATATCGAAGGCGAGAGATCACCGCCGAACTCGCTTCATAGATACGAGAAGGAGCTCGTTCGGTATCATCGACATTGATGCCGACTCAAACGTCGCACAGCCCGACGACTTGCTTCATCCATAGGATGGAGCACATCGATATCGACCCGACACCCGATCGAACGCTCTTGGTTTGTTGCTCCCCTTCCAGCCGATGACGAACAAGAACGAGAGAGATCGCTCAACTAATCGAGTGCGATAGGTATCCTCGATAACTACCATCACGCAATGAGGCACCGCTTGCGGCAGTTCGATTTGTTGCAGAGCATTTGGTACTGCAACAAGATATGCACCAAGGCCAGAGCAGCAACAAGATATTCAACAAGATCAGAGCAGCAACAAGATATGCACCAAGGTCAGAGCAGCAACAAGATATGCATCAAGATCAGAGGAGCAACAAGATATTCATCAAGGTCAGAGCAGCAACAAGATATGCACCAAGGCCAGAGCAGTAACAAGATATTCACCAAGGCCAGAGCAGTAACAAGATAAGCAACCAACGTCAGAGCAGCAACAAGATATTCACCAAGGTCAGAGCAGCAACAAGATATTCACCAAGGTCAGAGCAGCAACAAGATATGCACCAAGGCCAGAGCAGTAACAAGATAAGCAACCAACGTCAGAGCAGCAACAAGATATGCACCAAGGCCAGAGCAGCAACAAGATATTCACCAAGGTCAGAGCAGCAACAAGATATGCACCAAGGCCAGAGCAGCAACAAGATATGCACCAAGGCCAGAGCAGCAACAAGATATTCACCAAGGTCAGAGCAGCAACAAGATATTCACCAAGGTCAGAGCAGCAACAAGATATTCACCAAGGTCAGAGCAGCAACAAGATAAGCAACCAACGTCAGAGCAGCAACAAGATATGCAGAGCGGGCATTGCACCCAGGCCCCGACGGGAGTCGAACCCGTGACCTCTTGCTTACTAGGCAAGCGCACTACCACCTATGCTACGGGGCCCTCACTCTACGTTCCTCCCCTTCCCGCACTTGCCTTCTCATCGTGTGCGAGCCATGTCGGTGGGTGTTGTTGGTTGCCTTCGCTGTTGCTCGTCGTCGATGCCGTGTCTGCTCGCCGTCCGCGTCTGTGCGTGCCTGTGAGCTCCACCAACTCTGCTGATCCTTGCTCCAGCAACCAGATGAGACGTGAGGAGCATCTTGTGGCTTGCTTGTGGAGTGGATCGGAGCAGCGCATTGAGAGCAGACCAAGAACGCCATCGCTCTCTCCTTCGAAGCTCGGTCGACATTGGCAGGAACAAGAGAACGCCTTGATATTCACAAAGAAGCACAGGTACGGCAACGATACAAGAGCACGGTGCTATCTCCTCTCGGCTGAGCGTTGAATAATTCGCTGGTCCCGAGCTACCAATAAATCCCCCAGCTCTCCGGCTTGAATAAATTCGCTGGTCGGTCAGAGTTTCATGCTGAGTTGGGCTTGAATAATTCACTGAGGTCTCAGGCTTGAATAATTCACTGGTCCCGAGCTACCAATAAATCCCCCAGCTCTCCGGCTTGAATAAATTCGCTGGTCGGTCAGAGTTTGATGCTGAGCTGGTGATGAACTTGACTCACGTATGCACCAAGGTCAGAGGAGTAACAAGATATTCATCAAGGCCAGAGGAGCAACAAGATATTCATCAAGGCCAGAGGAGCAACAAGATATTCACCAAGGCCAGAGCAGCAACAAGATATTCATCAACGTCAGAGCAGCAACAAGATATTCATCAACGTCAGAGCAGCAACAAGATATTCATCAAGGTCAGAGCAGCAACAAGATATGCACCAAGGTCAGAGCAGCAACAAGATATGCAGAGCGGGCATTGCACCCAGGCCCCGACGGGAGTCGAACCCGTGACCTCTTGCTTACTAGGCAAGCGCACTACCACCTATGCTACGGGGCCCTCACTCTACGTTCCTCCCCTTCCCGCACTTGCCTTCTCATCGTGTGCGAGCCATGTCGGTGGGTGTTGTTGGTTGCCTTCGCTGCTGCTCGTCGTCGATGCCGTGTCTGCTCGCTGTCCGCGTCTGTGCGTGCCTGTGAGTTGCGCTGCTCGTGGCCCACTGGTAGTATTGGAGCAGAAGAAGGATGTTGATACATCGGATTGTTGGGGTCGCGACTGCTTCGGCGCGCGTTCTTGTTGGCTCGGGATCGTTGCAAGTCATCAGCACGCGAGCACTGACGCGAGCGGCGATGGCGACGTACTCGCGGGCACCGTGGTCGTCCGCTCCCCGGCGCATGGATCCGACACGCAGTACCGGGCTGATAGGCGTACGCGTCTTACCTGCAGTGTTCACCTCGTCCTTGGCGAGATACTCGACCAGCAAGGCGACGGGGCACCGGCAGAAGCGCGTGGTCGACCTGCTGTTCTGGGTGGCGCTCGGCGGTCTGGCCATGTACGGCCTGCGCTCGGGCATCGAGCCGAGCGACGCGCTGCTCGATAGCTCCGATGGCACCGTGCGCTACCTCCTGGACCATATGTCGCCGCTACTGCCCGGCTCTCCGGTGCTCTATCCAGGTGAATGGAACACCACGAGCTTGGTTCTCTCGCTCAATGTCAGGAGCTGCGTGTACGCCGGCGTTCCACCCGACACCGACCGAGCCGACGACGTGGTGGCCGTGAGGTACCGCCACTCGTGGTCGCTCGGTTGGCAGCTCGAGAGCGTCATGGTACGCTTCGGACGTGACACGGTCGTAGGCTACGTGTGTCCCGAGGCTCCCAATGGCATCTTGATGATCTACAACCCCGAGCCACCGATCGACTTTGGCTACGAGCCTCCGCACTGAGACGCACGACCTGGCCAGGTCGATATGGCGCCAACGACTCGCTGCTTGCCTCCTCCATCGCATCCGCCATCAGCCGTCTCGTTGATCGAGTCAACCAATTTTTGCCATCGACATTGTAGAGTAGATCTGCCGTAGAGTGAGAGTGATATTTATGTGTATTGGAGAGATCGAGAGATCGAGAGATCTATATTTGATATTGATGGATGCGTATGATGATTATGATGATCATGTGTGTGGGACACAATCTTGTTGTTGCTGCTACTACTACAATCATTCAATGGTGAGGCTTGATATTGGTCGTCGTACGGTCCGTAGTGTTGTTGTACACATGCCCAGCTGTTTGGTGGTATTACAAGAGTGGCATCGCCACGGCCGAAGAGGACGACGAGGATGGTGACGATGATGAGCCTTGGCCAGGCAGGTAAGGCGTGAGCTGTTCGCCAAAGATCTCGCGCAACTCGGCCATGTAGCTGTCGATGCCGGGCAGCAGGATATTGCGCTTCTGCTTGGCGAGCTCCGAATCAGTGCCATCGTCGTCATCGTCATCGTCGGATGGCTTGGAGACTGGAACGAGATCCTCAGGCACTTGTTGCAAATAGATACCGACAGCTCGCTACAACGGATAAGTCCCAATGTATGAATAAGCTGCATGGAGAGTACTCGAATATTGAGCGGTGAATATTCGGCTTGGCAGTCGTACCAACAAAGCGTCGTGACACTTTTGTGCCTCGAGTTGCTTGATGGCAGCCTCTTGCTCCTGGAGAATCGGCGTCAACATGCGCACGTACGAGCCAATGTTGGGCAACAGCAGCACTTGAATGACATTTGGGCCCTGAACGATAGTGGTGAGTGAGTGAGTGAGGCAACGACGGTATGTGTAATTGGACAAGGGACGCGAATAAACGACGCGGACGTACCAGTTTCGAGAGACCAACAATTGCGCCATAGTGCGTCGTGAGGGGCTTCTTGGGGTCGAGGAAGGCATGCAACAGCGTCTTTGTGACTCGTGGTTGCAAGTTTTGATACGCACCACCGAACCTATATTTTGCATATCGTTCATCGAGTGTGTGAGTGTTTTGTTCTTGTGCGACGATCGAGGAGGAGATGGCGTGTTGCTTCGCATACTTGGAGCAAATGGTAGCCACCAATTCAGCCGAATAATCACTGTGATGATGATGAAAGTAATGAAAATGGTGGCAACATCGATAATGTGATGAGTATCGCGGTACAACTCTCGGATGAGGGTCAGGCGTGCCGCTTCGTACCGAAGCTCCCAGTGATTCTCAGTCGGTTGTTTGCACAGCCACCGTCCGACCAAGCACGTCAAGATCGAAGGCATCAGTTGATGCAACTAATTTGCCCACGATTAGTGAGATTAACACATCAAAAGTGCGCTCTCGAGTGGCACCGATGAGAGATGGCGCGTATGGTTGGTTGGCACATACGTAGGGCTCAACGTGAAGGTAGGGTGAGTTCAGGATGGCACTGACCATTCTCATGACGGCGAACAAGCGCTTGAGGTTGCGTAGGTTCTGCGTCACCTCGTCGGCGATGAACTGTGTAAAGTACGGCAGCAGTTGATTGATTCCAGGATCGCTAGAAACGAGTGATTGACAGAGTGAGAGATGATTCCAGTGGTTGGCGAAGCGATGAGACGTGCAGCGGCGTACTTGGCAATGCTCGACAGAGCCGTCTCAAGTAATTCGGCATGCGACTGTCGTTCAAGACTCATGTCAAATGACGTGCCAATGGAAATAAAGAAGAGAGAGAGAGAGAGAGACGTACGCCAGTGATGGCTTGAGTGACCTTCTCGTAGTAGAGTTGGAGCTCTCGACTCAGCGTATGCTGCACGAGGTCCTTGACCTTCGTCGGGCGATCCTTTCGCTTCTTGCCAAGCTCGACCACGTCCTCGCGAGGAGGCGGGTTGTGTCGCGTGGCTGGTTGCACTCCTTCGATCGCCAACCAGTGTGCAGTGAAGGTCTGGTGTTCGACCGACGTGGGCGCGAGTACCGTTGTTTGATAGGTCGCGAGAGAGAGAGAGAATAATCAGTTACCGTGTGCATTCGAAAGGGAGGCAGATAGTGTACCGTATCGCGTGGAGTCTTTGGAAGCGGTTGTTGAAAGATCTCTTCGAACGACAAGACCTTATCATCGACAAAGAAGCTATGAGATGCACACATGCACGCACAGGCACCGCATCAAGCAATGAATTGAATCGAGAGCGAATCAATCAAGCAAATATCAAACGATGATAAGTATTAGGAATGATCTCGAACAAGCAAGGTAGTCGTATGGAGCGCGAGGATCGAGATACATACAGGTCGGTAGTACCAGCTACGCGACGGAACGACAGAGACTTGGTGCCCGAGTATCCATACAGCGACTGCGCACACGATGGATATCACATCGTTAGAACAGATCGATACCGCTCTGAATCAGTATCAAACTCGCGCGCTATATAAATGTGTATGTGTTGTATGGGTCGACGTCTTTGTGGATATCTATCGAGACTGGCGGATGGGTCGAGATATAGCGTGCGTGAGTGGTTCGTCGTTGATACCTCGACGTTACGGAGACGCAGCGCATCGTTGATGTCCTCGGTCGTGAGCTTGCTTCGCTTGGCATGCTTCATAAACTTGAGAGACTCCTGATATTGTACCCAAAGCATGGTCAATGAGAATTCGAGATGATGGGTGGTTATTGGTTGTTGTCGTCGTTGCCGTGGCTGGCGTACTTGAATGACCTCGCGTAGTCGGTACTCGACGTCCGACACCATGGCCGCAGCGACCTCGTCCGAGAGATTGGTGATGCCCGCTTGCTCGGCGAGGATCTTGATGCTCTCCTTTGGCAATACACTCATTCTCAAGCTGGTAGGTAGGTAGGGTCGTCGCGGTACTCGCTCGCTACTTGGTACTTGGTGTCTGGAGAGATATTCGAATGAGAGACGCCCTGGCTCTCGTTGGTGTGCGAAGGAGCGGGAGAGAAGGGAAATGATGGGGAGAGCTCTTGAGGCGAGTTTCGTACTCGAGCAGCAAAACACGGGAAGGATTTTCTCGTTTGCATGAGGCGATTGTAGGCAGAGGGAGGCTTTGTACTCGAGCAAGAAAGTCTGAGCCTCATTTGCTTGCTCTCCCTCCTCTCTCCTCTTCGTGTGTACGTGGTATCGCATCGAGACACACCACACACAGGCTTACCACCATCAAGATGGCACCCTCTCGAAGAAGTCGTGCACACCAAAAATATGAGGGCGTGCTGGACAAGCTCGACTCGATGGCTGGCGACGCAAAGCATTCATACACGGGAACCAAATCAAGCGCCAGCAACTTGCGTCGAGGTATGCGTGGCGCTGCGTGTGTGTGAGCGCCTGACCGCGCAGGTGCATCCGCTACCACGCGTATGTGCGTGTATCTCCCCCTCGAGAGCGCTCATTCGTTTGATTGGATCGTTGTGAAGAGCTTTCAGCGTTGCGCGGCCTCATCCGCCGTACCAAGTCGAAGCTATCGACCAAAGGCTCCTCTTGTACGTGGTGTGCGCGTGAATAGTTGCCCTGGTTTGCATATACTCCCTCGCATCGGCGCGGCATGGCACATTGCTGATCATTGGTTGGTTTATTTCGTTTGTTGGACCGGATGGCCCGTTTATATCGCCTAAACGACGCACGATACAAACAGCCCAGAAGCAAAGCCGCGCGGCTGCAGCTGCGGCTGCTCTTGCGGCTGGCGCTCCCGACCCGGCCAAATCCTCATCTGCCTCACACCCAACCAAGTCTGCGTCCTCGTCGCGTGCGAGTGCAATGCGCCATTCGTCGTCTCCCTCGGTCGGTGGTGCATCGAGCCCCGTATCATTCCCGCTGCTCGAGGCATCGCTCTCATGGGCCGATGAGGACGACGAGGAGGTGATCGCCATCGATGACGGCACGATCTTCAAGGTGCAAGCCGAGAGGAGATAGCGCCGTGGCTCTTGTATCGTTGCCGTACCTGTGCTTCTTTGTGAATATCAAGGCGTTCTCTTGTTCCTGCCAATGTCGACCGAGCTTCGAAGGAGAGAGCGATGGCGTTCTTGGTCTGCTCTCAATGCGCTGCTCCGATCCACTCCACAAGCAAGCCACAAGATGCTCCTCACGTCTCATCTGGTTGCTGGAGCAAGGATCAGCAGAGTTGGTGGAGCTCACAGGCACGCACAGACGCGGACGGCGAGCAGACACGGCATCGACGACGAGCAACAGCGAAGGCAACCAACAACACCCACCGACATGGCTCGCACACGATGAGAAGGCAAGTGCGGGAAGGGGAGGAACGTAGAGTGAGGGCCCCGTAGCATAGGTGGTAGTGCGCTTGCCTAGTAAGCAAGAGGTCACGGGTTCGACTCCCGTCGGGGCCTGGGTGCAATGCCCGCTCTGCATATCTTGTTGCTGCTCTGGCCTTGGTGCATATCTTGTTGCTGCTCTGACCTTGATGAATATCTTGTTGCTGCTCTGACCTTGGTGAATATCTTGTTGCTGCTCTGACCTTGATGAATATCTTGTTGCTGCTCTGACCTTGGTGAATATCTTGTTACTGCTCTGACCTTGGTTGAATATCTTGTTACTGCTCTGACCTTGGTGAATATCTTGTTACTGCTCTGACCTTGAATATCTTGTTGCTCCTCCTGACCTTGATGAATATCTTGTTGCTGCTCTGACCTTGATGCATATCTTGTTGCTGCTCTGACCTTGATGAATATCTTGTTGCTCCTCCTGACCTTGATGAATATCTTGTTACTGCTCTGACCTTGGTGAATATCTTGTTGCTGCTCTGACCTTGAATATCTTGTTGCTCCTCCTGACCTTGATGAATATCTTGTTGCTCGTCGACCGTTACGAGCTCTGCCGAGACCTTATGGTCGATAAAGGAAACGGAAGCCGCGCGAAGTTTCCCGTGGATTCCGCGGGAAAGCAGCGCAGAATCGCAGCGAATGCGCGGCGCAGCAGCCAAGCACCACAGCCGCACCAGCCGCCAAGGCACATTCATTACCTCTCTCGCTCTCGTGTGCACCTCCCAACCCCTCACTCCTACTGTTCTAACCCCCTTCTCTCTCCTCCTCACCAGCCCCCTCCCCCTCCTCACCAGTCTCTCCCTCACTCTTCCCCACTCTCTCAACCATGGCCAAGGATTACTATCGCGAGCTCGGTGTATCGCGCACGGCGACCGACGACGATATCAAGAAGGCCTACAAGAAGATGGCTCTCAAGTACCACCCCGACCGCAACAAGGGTAGCGCCGAGTCGACCGAGCGCTTCAAGGCCGTCTCCGAGGCCTACGAGGTGCTGTCGGATCCCGAGAAACGCCGCATCTACGACCAGTTCGGCGAGGAGGGTCTCAAGAATGGCGGCCCCGTGCCTCCGGGCGCCGGCGGCTTCCCTGGCGGCGCCACCTTCTCGACCGGCGGCTTCGGACCTGGCGGCGGTGCCTCGTTCCGCTTCAACCCGCGCGATCCCAACGACATCTTCCGCGAGTTCTTTGGCGGTCGAGGCTTCTCGTTCGCGACCGGCGGCGGCGGTGGCGGCGACCCGTTCGGTGGCGCATTCGGCGGCGGTGGCGATGACTTTGGCCCGGGCGGCTTCTCGTTCTCGAGCACCAGCGGCGGCGACCATCCGTTCGCCTCGTTCGGTGGCTCGCGTCGCGCTGACGCCCACGGCCACGGCCACGGCATGCGCAAGGCCAAGCCCATCAAGCGCAAGTTTGGCTGCACGCTGCAGGAGCTCTTCTCCGGCACGGTCAAGAAGATGAAGGTCACGCGCACGATCGCCGACGCCAGCGGCAAGACCATGCAGGTCGACAAGATCTGCGAGATCACCGTGCATCCGGGCTCGCGCGCCGGCACCACCTTCAAGTTCCCCGAGTGCGGCAACGAGGCGCCCGGCACCATTCCGGCCGACATGATCTTTGAGCTCGAGGAGAAGCCGCACCCGCTGTACGTGCGCGAGGGCGACAACCTCGTCCACACGGCCAACATCTCGCTCAAGGAGGCCCTCACCGGAACGCACGTCATGCTCGACACGCTCAGCGGCCGCAAGCTCAAGGTCAATGTGCGCGAGGTCGTGCGACCCGACTACCAAAAGGTCATCGCCAACGAGGGCATGCCAATGACCGGCAATCCCTCGGTGCGCGGCGATCTCATCATTCGATTCAACGTCATGTGGCCATCGTCGCTCTCCGAGCATCAGAAGGAGCTCATCCGTGAGGCCTTGTAAGTCGGGCCTCGAAGGCGCCTTCGAGTACTTGCGGTCTCTCTCTCTCTCTCTCTCGTGCATTCATTCATTCGTTCATTCGTTGTTGGAGTGTACAGTAATGTACATCACAACGTATCTCTCTATCTGTCATCTATCCAGCTCTATCGCTATCCAGCTCTATCGTGTCTCATTCTCCCCTCTCTATCCTATCTGTTAATGCCCTCGTATACAGTGTACTTTATTCGTTTCGTCTGTTCATCCATCACTAAATACCTTATTACCAACAATCACCGACCAACCTCGTGACTTCTCAATATACAACCACCATCACCACATGGCAAAGACACTTGATAGAGCAGCAATAAGTGAGGCGAGGCAGAGAATGTCGAGCTGTAGGATGGTGTGCGAGCCATTGTCATTCTGCCCTCGCTTCGTTCACAGCAACAACGACGACCTCACCCACTCACTATCTATCTATCTATCTCTCTCTATCTATCGTACTTGAGTCCACTGATCGAATAACTCTCATTCTTATACTATCGCGATCTGACCTATCAGCCAACCATCCATTCATTCACTCGAATATCACCACGCCAATCCATCCATTATCACAATCGATTCGATCGCGATTGCTCGATTGTCATTACGATATGTCAGGCATTCGTTTACTCGATACCGACTCCCAACCATCACGAGCTGATACCAACACGGCCGACTTCTCGCCGCCATACATTGGCGTCGGCTTCAGCTCCGATCCTGAGCCTGCAACAACGGCATCATCATCATCATCAACAACAACTGCAGCTTCGTCGTATCAGCCCAAACGTATCAGCAATCCAAACTTCAATGCCGCCAGCAACTCCAATGTCTATCTCTTTGACCAGCCTTCATCAGATGAGGAGGTCGGCCGTTCTGGCAAGCGATCGAGATCCTCTTCGCTGATACGACAACAGCAACAGCAGCAACAACAACAGCAACAGCTCCAATATCAACAACACCGTAGCAAGAGAACGCAAGAGCCACGATCAATGTGCAGTTGCTTCTGTGATCTATTCGTATCGGAGACCAAGGAGAACATTGGCAGTCGAGCACGAGATCATCTAGCGAACGAGGCACGTACCTTCTTCACAGATACATTCACAACAAGCGACTGGGAGAGATAGAGATAGCTAGCTAGATAGATCGAGATACGTCTTGATATCAAGAGATCAAGCATCGTTGTGAGATAGCTCGATTCACTAACAAGTACCATCTCGGCACGATCAAACTCTCATCAACGAACCTGAACCCGAATCCAACTCTCGTCGTTGTGATGATGATTATGACAATGATGATACTCGATCGATCGATCTATCGATAAACAGCGAACGTTCCTCGCTTGGTTGCGTACTGCCATCGCCTCGGTCGGACTCGGCTTGGCCGTCGCGAAGCTCGGAGATGGAACGTTCGCATCGATCGGCGGCATCTCATTCATCGCCTTGGGAGCCGTGGTGTTGATCCATAGCTGTGTGCGATACATGCAAGTGTTGCATCTGCTCGAGAGTGGATACTTTGAGGCCAACAAGAGTGCCGTCACGATCATCACGGTCCTTACGGCGGTTGCGTGTTGTCTGTCGCTTGTGGTCGCTGTCGTCGATGCCTAGGCAGTGGCACACGCTCCATCTCAACTCTATCGATCGATTGATTGTTAGATCGATCGATCAACGCAGACCTCTTCACTCTCGATTCTTATCTATCTATCTACATCTCTCTCTCTCCCCCAATCTTAATATCTAACTCGCATCGTTGTGCTGATACATTCTTTTATTATTGAACCCGAATCGATATCTGCCGACAATCGTGCACTATTGTGACCTCCAAACTACGATCACTTGGTGGCACGACTGACAAACTCACACAACCAATCGATCGAGAGATGGATTATTGAGAGGTGCCGCCTGCCATTGGGTAGTCTGCATCAATCCCTCCATCATCAACCAGCAACACGAACCATGTCGACGACACATGCGAGCCACGCTTCGAGCATGTCTCCCATGCAAGGGTATTACTATTGGGGAGCCGATGTGGTGTTGTTGTTTCAGCAATGGAGTACCGATGATAGTTGGACGTACTATCTGCTGTCGTTGCTCGTGGTCTTTGTGTTGACGCTCGTGAACGAAGGAATCTCGACAGCTCGATCACGACTACCGCCTCACGACGCTGATTCGCTCGTGATGCCGTTCACAGCATTCCACGAGCTTGAGTCAACACTGATACGCAATGCTTCACTTGTAAAGGCACCGTATGAATCATGCTTCTCTGCTGTTCGCGTGGCGACAGCTCCTGTTGGTTCATTGATTGATGGATGCGACCACAGGACTTTGAATCTCGAATACACGCGGGTCCTTGGTGGAGTCGCGTATGCAGCACAAGCAGCGATCGCCTATCAGTTGATGTTGATGGCCATGGGCTTCAATGTCGGCGTCATGCTTGTGATCATTGCCGGACACTTTGTTGGCTACGTACTGTTTGTTCGCTTCCGACGTAGCTCTCGTACAACAACCGAGTAGCGCCAACTATCTATCTATCAATCGGATGTCGTCATTCTTGTAAACTATACTCTATTCAATCATGCTAATGGGTAGATAGATGGATTGGCGGGTCTAAATATCTACTTGAATGCTTTATAGTACTGCTAACGAAACTCACCATCTGCTACTACCACTCGCTAACTCGTTCGGTACTCGGGGAGTGTATGGAATCCACTCTTATGCAACGATGCTCTTTCCACTCGATGGCGACTATCGTAACTAGGGGGTGTTAGAGTTAGGCATTGTCGGCACCAGAAGGCGAATCGATGCGCTCCATCTCTCGGCTCTTGGCTGATTCCGAGACCAGTAGCGAGTACTGATTGACGACTCGTCGGTTGTGAATGATCACAATCACGACAATCACAACCAAGACCAAAAACACCACTCCGATGCCAATCAATGCAAGCAGCGGCAGTTGATAGGTGGCAGCTGTCGTATTGCACCAACGTTGCATCGATTCGCGTGAGTCAAACGCCAACCGACGAGCAAACAAACCTCCCAATCGTAACACGTACAGCAATCGGTTTCTTCAATATCGCCCCACACTAGTGGTCCAAAGCAATCGTTGCTAACGCGAACCAGCGCCTTTTGCCGTTTGCTACAACGAACCGAGATGGAGGTAAGTCTCTCTCTCTCTCTCTCTCTCTCTCTCTCTCTGCGTGTGTCAATCTCACATACCCATTCTCGCATGGTGTTTCCTGAGCCTTGTAGTCAGTATCATTGCAAAGATGGCAAGCGTACGGAGTGCGCCACTCCAAACTCAAGAAGCACAAGTTGGCCGTTGGCGACTCGGTGGTTTCGTCTGGACCACCTTCCAACGAAGCAACATCGCAAATCAAAAACACCTCGCTGCAATCCATCCATCCATCCATCCATTCATCGGCGTTTGCCTCGTTGTTAATACAAACTCGTCGCCGAGCGAGGTCAGCAAGTACACATACGTGGATCGGCCACCAGCGCAACCGCTCGCCTCGCCGTTCTTGAATTTCAACTCGATACCGGTAACTACAGACAGACACAAGAAATCCGAGTAAGCAATGAGATGAATGAAGCCAAAGGAAGTAACGAGGCACTCGCGCACGCTCACACACCATTGCCCTTCCTCTGGTTGAATTGCACTGACATGAGTCGGCCCATGTCGGCGTGCTGGTCACTATCGAGGTAACGTTCACAAGAGTGCGTGGGCAGCGGCTTGCCAGACTCATCGGTGCATCCTCCCTCGGTCGACATGCTGCAAATGTCCAATCGGAGCTCGCTGTTGCGGCTCGGGATGGCCCATGGACCAGGATCGTTACTACGCCAGAAGCGAGTAATAGTAAGTAACGAGACGACACCACCGCCAGCACCAAGGGTTTGTCGAATAGCACATACCCAAGCTGTCGAAGATCATATTGCTTACCACCGCTGCTAAACAAACACGTAGTCTCGCAGCTAGTGCGGTCGGGATTGCTCGTCGTGGCAGTGCCACAAAGCGTGCACTGCGCGCTGCCGTGGTGCTCCGAGAAGGTTCCCTCAGGGCACGGCGAGCACTGCACGAATCGCCGTCACGATGAGTGCATGAATGGCGTGCTTGATCAATCTCAACTCTCGTACATGATCATTGTTCGCGTCGCTGCTAAAAGTACCCGGTGGGCACTTCTCGCACACGATAGCGCCATTGTTTCGGCTGGCAGTTCCAGGGCCACACGCCGTCAAAACAACGGCTCCTCCGTTCGTCGAGCCAGTGACCGTAATGTGCGCCATAGTGGCGATGCCAACGACGTTCGGCTCTTGGTGATAGTTCCACACAAACGTATGGTCACCACTCGGAACCTCGAACGAGCGCACGACATAGCCCTCTCCGTGGCGCTTGTGAACCGAGAGCGGATGGTACGGAATCGGCGACTGGATGCCGTCGATAAAGAACTCGAGACCGTTGAAGGTGCTCACTGGTGCACCCGAGTTTTCGACCTTGTATGCAAACTCGATAGAGCCAGCAACAATGAACTGCCATTGCAAATAGTAGACACGCCACATTCCGTATGAGAAAGTAAGCCCTAACGCAGGACAATGGCGACACACGTCGTACGACATACCGAAGCTCGGAGTACAACGAACGAGTCGACCTCTCCAACGTGGTAGCCCGAATCGATCTCGTCTCCTCGGACACGCCATCCACTACATGCGCCAATCACCGACATCAACATAATCGCTAGATCCAGACCAGCACCGTAACCACCATCGCTGCTGCTTCTGCTGCTGCTGCTGCATGTTGCTGATAACAACTCAACGTACTTGGAACCACAAGTACCAGAGCAAGTAGTAAAGAAACCAGAGGGCCAATCGGACTCTGGAGCATCAAAGTACGAGATCACTGGTACGGCAGCCGAGCCCTTGGTGGCTTGCACGCACTCTGAACCCGAGCGATATTCACCGACCGGGCACGAGACGCACTCCCATGTATCGGTGGTGCGATAGTGGCCCTTGGGACACTCGAAGCAGTCCTCGGGATCTTGCGGCCAGCTTGGAGCCATTTGTCCTCCATGGCAAATGTACGGCTCCAGAGGTACATAGGTCTTGCGCGTCTTGCCATCGGTGCAGTTACTCCAGCTCTAGATCAGATGAAATATCATCAACGTACACAAGAGGGAGAGCGAGTGAGTGTGGTGAGTGAGCGAGTGAGTGAGTGAGTGAGTCTGTTCTGATAGATCAACCAATTTGTGATGCAATTCGCTACCTCTTCGTAATCATCAACAGTGCAAGGAGGAGAAGTAGAGCAAGTGGCGCTTCCAGGCAGACTGTAAGTATCGCCCTCACAAGGAACACATCGGGTCGATCCAGCTCCAATGGTTCGAGTGTTCTTGGGGCACTGCAGAGCGCATACATCCAAGCGTTAGTAACGAGCCTTCATCTCGTCTCGAGTCGCCTCATCTTCTCCCACTCTACGTACAGGCGCACAAACGATCGAGCCAGGAACGCTCGAATAGGAACCTGGCGGGCAAGGCGTCGGCTTCGATGCGGCATAGTCGTTGAGGATCGTGATGCGTCGAATACGCGCACCTCGCTCACGCTGGTTCTCGTTTCCAGGTGCACCGCCGATGAACACCCACTTGAAGATGTGCGTTCCGGCTGGCACGTTGGCATGTACGGTCTTGTACTCGAAGCGCGTTCCCTTGAGAACTCCGCCATAGAGCTCCTCATCAATGTAGAAGCGCAGTCCCGTGTCCTCCTTACCACCGTAGGTATAGACCTTGTAGTCGAACGAGATCGATCCATCGATAGCAAACTCTTGGGTAGTAAAGAAGAAGGTCATGTCGGTTCCCGATCGAATCGAATCGCCCTGGGTGCGCCAGCCTTGGAAGTTGGCTGTCATCCACCAAGCAAGCAAACAAGCATATTAGCGATCTGCACGCTGCGGTTGCATTTGTTTGTTTGTTGGTGCCAGCTATACAAACCTCCGTTCTTGAAACCCTCAGGCCACTCGTTCCAGCTCGAGTATTCAGTTCCGCCTCCGATGCTAAAGCTACCTGCAGGTGCATCCTTGCAGGTCGCAACGCCGAGGTGTCGATCGAGGTATTGACCAGGCATACAAGGGATGGCCGGTGTATCTGAGACACATACACGACACCATCGCCTTGTTGGTCAAATGTCCCCTTGTTAACAAGAGAGCGTACAAAGAGAAGCTCGTACCACAGCTAATCTGCTCGTTCTCAGGCAAGCTCACTCCTCCGTGGCAGGCACGAGGATTGTTGATCCAATAGTAGATCTTTTGTTGCATCTTATCCTCGTTACACTCGGAGAGACGGTACGAGTAGTCGCTCTCGGTACACAACGGGCACTAGATTGATTCCATCGTCACGCTCTGTTCAGTTGAGTGCTCCAAGCAAGCGGGCACTACCTATGGATTCATACCGCGTAGAGAGTTCGCCAGACGAACTCGTAGTGGCATCGGACGTTTTCGACATCGCCCTTGCCTTGGAGCTCTCCAACTCCAGCAACCGGGTCGCAGATCATGGTCAAGGTCGAAGTTCGAGGAACCTCGGCTGCGCCGTGGAACTCTGGCGGACAGTTGTTACCATGTGTCATCTGGATCACAACTCCTCGCTCGGGATCATCTGTAAAGCGCAGGCAGAGTTAAGATACATATCTGTAGTCGATAGGTGGGTATGTGTACGAGCGACACTACGCATACCATGATAGGTCTGGAATCCGACGACATCACCAATGTCCTCGCCATAACCAGCATTGGTAACTTGGCAAGCGTACGTCAAGATTGCTTGATGGTCACCGTCGTAGCACGTGTTGTTGCGGTGCTCCTGGGTGCAGATGTTGATGTAGTATTGGTGGTTGTGGACATCGAACACTGGTCCCCACATGCGGTCGGTTCTAGAGAGGTTCACAACGATCGTGAGTTCGATGAGATCCAAAACACTGTGTGGGTTGGGTGACACCTGGGCACGATACATACCGCTTCAAAGGAGTGAGATCATAGACAGTGGAGGGATGGCCAGGAGGAGAGAAGCGACAATCGACGTTGCACGACAAACGATCGACCGTGGGTGTCGTGGACTCTCCGCAAGGCAAGCAAGAGCCTTGTCCTGGATCGCGATTGAACTCACCATCGGGGCATGGAATGATGACTGGCGAACTGGCAGGGCTGTAGTATCCCGGAGGCGTGACCATGCACGTCTTGCCATCGGGAGAGTAGGTACCGGGCTTGCAGGGAGTGCACTCGCCAGCACCACCTTGCGCAGTTCCTGACACCACGATTCGCTACGTTCGCGAGTGCCGTCATTCGGTTAGTTCGATCTCATGCTTATGAACGGGTGGCACAAAAAATTGTTCAAGCGCATACCGAAATGACGGCACGGTCAGTGCGAGCGTCCTCCATAACATCTCCCTTGACAAAGGTCCAACGGAAGGTTCGCAAGCCCCTTTCGGTGTTGAAGCGATAGGTCGAGACAGAGCCCGAGAAGAAGCTGCCGCCGTAGAAACGATGCGACACTCCGTTATTGTCGGTAAAGGTCAATTGGCAAGACTGCGAGCACTCGAACGACAGATCGAACTCAATGTAGGCCGAATCGGAAGCCTGATCACACCAGCGAGCGCGTGCACGCGCGCGCGAGAGAGAGAATGAGTAGGGTTCCGCCTACTCACAAGCTTGCACGGATATCACACATACAATCTCTTGCACCAAATACAGGCTGCTATCAGAGTAGTGACCGTGGCCCACACCCGAGTCGACCGACGACTCGAGCAAGCGCCATCCACTGTTGATTGCCGCGTGGGTTAGCACGAGCAACTTTCGAGCTTGTATGCCAAAGCCTCACGTACGGCGTTCCGCAATTGTACGAGCAGTTGGTCGACAGGCCCTTGTTCCACAGGTGAAAGTAGGTGAACGACACCGAGAGGACCGATTCGGTTCCAGGAGGGCATTGGTCGCATGCAGTTT
>Ga0209935_1003277_pt1 | contig 17068 bp, 10 predicted proteins | sample ThiBio_1000_plan_2_FD_183958 | JGI IMG/M metagenome (GOLD analysis project Ga0209935, IMG submission 183958) | Wastewater bioreactor microbial communities from Cape Town, South Africa - Thiocy_cont_1000_plan (SPAdes) | ecosystem: Engineered > Bioreactor > Thiocyanate-remediating >... | reverse complement strand
TAACGACGTAGAATTCGAAATGTTGTATCACCAACTTCAACTGTATAAAATTCTAAATCACTTTTTGTTCCAACATGAACCCCTCCTTCCATTATTATTTTATTAATCAATGGATTCTTTTTTTTTTCTTCTTCTTCTTCTCGCTACAGAAGGAAAAAAAGAAAAAGGTCATGAATTGATCGTCAACCAATGAGATTTTGGTTGATGAAAGATGTCACGATTTACCATTCAGCATTTTCTATTCTTTAATTAATTCAATTAGATTTTCATCCAATTTGAATTTCACTTTGAAATAGATGAAATGCTTATCTTATTTCATCAACTGTCCATTCATACTTCCATACAGAATCTGACGACAAAGATAAAGATAAGATAAAAACTTACCATTTCTTTCTAATTTCAGGCTAGTTAACTCTCAACATATCAACAAAAGATCATTTCATCATTTTTTCCTATATTTGTGACATTAATGAACACAAATTATATCGAAAAATGCATTCGTGTTTAAATTAAATCAATTTTCAAAGGAAACTTTCTGTATTACATATAAATGAAAACAAAATCAATAGTTTAACAATTATTCATTGTTAAAATCGTGGTGTAACACCAAATGCATTGCAAACGTTTTCGTAGATGTTGATTCTATTTTCGGTATGTGTTTGCAAAGATGGCATTCCTTTTGTAACTACTGTTCGAAATCCTTGAGGTACAAATTGATGTAGTTGAGTTGCCCATGACCAAATGCAAGTGATGCAGCTCGATAATTAGCTTCGCCGGTAAGTTGAATATAACCACGAGCAGTATAGTTCCGATATGCATCGACAGATACGTCATTATGAGATTCTTCTGTTGCACGTAATCCATTTGATTGATGTAAAAGTATTGACAAATACATAGCTGCTTCACTTCTTCTTAGAATTTGTAAAGTTGAAGGTGGATTCATATTTATGCGCTGTTCTACAAGACGAAGTGAATTTATAAAATCATTGAATTTAGGATTTTGTGCCGGATAACCATTTAATTCTAATGCTTGACAAAACTCGTTCATCTAAAATAAACGATCAATAAAAGAAAATAGTCTCTCAATCATAATCTATGCTAAATACCGTTATTAAAGTAGCATAATGACGAATGTGAGTCGATGCTATCGGTAGATTTAAAATATTACCAACAGAAATTTGATTATTTTGAATTGGTTGACCTTGACGTGTAATTTCTTGATATCGTCTTCTATCGCCAAAATAGACTTTTGCAATTTTAAAGATGATGTGCTCTACTATCGTTTACATACGATTCACATCATACAATTAATCAAAATCGGAGAATCAGAACTGCACCGACATTTGTATTGTAGGACGTCATGAAAGAATATTTTATTTCGACAAAAGCAAATACCATTGCATTGCGTCGCTATATGCAGTAGATATGAATCGACATTTAATATTCTTTTCTGCTGGTCATGAAGGATCGTGACGGATTTTTTAATAGTTAAAATAGTTTAGTAGTTAAAAACAAACAATTTCACAGTACACTTATATTCTTGGTGATCGGGGTTTCGCTAATAAACCACCGACTTTAACACCATATCGGCGTGATAAACTTCCACGCGCTGATGTTACATCAATTCAAACTGTATAAAGTCATGTCAACGACATATCGTTAGGAAATCTTCAACAAGAAATTCTATCAGCAGATTAGTTTATGTTGAGACACACTACGAGTCCTTTTTTCGTTTTATTGTCATGTAAATATCTGTAGCTATATATGGAAAAGAGAGAGAACTTGTTTTGGTTCTGTCGTATAGAAAACGAAACGAATTTTTCCGATTGAACGCAAAAGTGACACTACGTTTCTCAACTAAAATCGAACGAACAATACGTTCAATTGACTCATTTACCTGCTGGAAAATATGAAAGTCTTTTATCGAATATTGATACTCAACGAATTGATGTATCAAATAATGAACATATTCCTGTTCCTTCTATTGCATCAGTTTTATTTTAAAGCCAAAAATGTTTTATAGTGATTCGTTCGATTTTTGATTACAAAGGAATGTAGTTGATTTCTATCGAATCAATCGAATTCGAATTTGGAATAAAACAAAAGACTTCTCAACTATTTTGTTTTGTCTCAAAAAGTGAAATGAAATGATGAATTAGAACAAAGAAATGTGTCCTCACGATATATTCATGACAAATAATGTTTCGATTTTGTTTAAAGTATATCGCTTAGTTTGAGTTGATCTTGTTTTAAATGAAGAGAAAAAAAGAGAAAAAAAGAAAAAAAAAGAAAAAAAAAGAAAAAAAAAGAGAAAAAAAGAGAAAAAAAGAGAAAAAAAGAGAAAAAAAGAGAAAACTATTAGAGCTTTGCCAATTTAATAAATGCTTTTTTAATGTATTCAATAGTGTCTGGGATTGACATTAATAAAATCAAAAAAAAACAAAATTGAATAAGTTTGATCGTGGATGTAGTGTCCCACACAGATTTGACAGCCATAGTTATACATGACCAAATTTCAAAGGTGACCGCTTGTGTTGTTGCCTTGAGTTCGAAATATATATTTCGACAGCTATGTGCCATTTCATTTGTATGTTTTAACCATCCGTATACACTCATAAGTAATGAACCGATGATACTGATTTTAATTACGTGATCCGAAATACTATCGATTAAACGAAAAGTATGATTTGTTGATTGATTGATAAAGTCGAAAATAAGATTAGTCACGTGTTGTGTCTCTCTGAACAAATAAAATAACATTATTATAAAACATTGTTCGTATGTTGTACGATATACTCACGACAAATAATAATGTACACATTCTTTTTCACTAGTAAAAACTGTTTGGTTCAATGAATGACAAGTGCTTTCGATTGTTTTTTGACATCGAACGATCAGAAAAATGTAAAATACAAATGGACTGAACATAGAACAAGTCAAGAAAATGATAACTAATTGAGATACTTGCATTTTGAATAGTTAATACATTAAATTCAATTCATTTTATATCATTTAATGCATGAAACCATCAAATATGAATACGATCCTCCTGAGAAAAAAAGTTTATGGGCAAGAAAATAGTGACATCTGTCGAATGTTGATTTCGGTGAGAAGCCTGATATGCACGATGATAATATCGAACATACGCTTTAATGTCGGGGAAGAAATTGCAAAAAGTGAAAAAAAGAACTTTTATCTTGTTTTTTGTTTCTTTGTAAATGAATAATAAGCACTGAGACAGTTGCAAATGATTGATCTATGTTTAGTTACAATTTCATTTTCTGAATTTGATCAACCGCAAGTCAAACGAGAACAATCTTGATTATTTTCAAGATTAATTCTAATGAATGTTGAATTGACATCAGTGGATTGGATTGATCTCAATTATCATCTAACGGAACAAAATAAAGTTTCGATGGGTTTTGTTAGAAAAGAGATTCAATCAAAGTTGAATCTTGTCCAATTCTCGATAGATCACCGCAACACCACTCATATGTTGCTCTCTAAGCGAATGCATTTTAGCGAAATTTTCAAATCTGAAAAAAAACGAATGATTGTTACATTTGAATAAATTTTTCTAAACTTTAGTCTTTATCTCTTAACAAAAGATCAGTGAGGTTTTATCGTAAAACGTTTCAGCGAATTCGAAATTTTTTTCAAATGCGAATTATGAAGATAAAAACAAGAAGCTAGAAAATTTGATCTTAATTAAATAGAAAATAATATTTTATTGAAGAGTTGAGATGGTAACAGAAATGTTTTATCTTCAACGATCTATGACTATTAAAATCGACTCAATAAACGATGTTCGTATCACTATAGTAAATAATATCTTTGACGGACGAGAATAAATAAGCTAATAGGACTACGTCGAAAAATAAACAATGAAAAATAGGAATCTAGTTATGCATGCACACAGATAATGCATGATCAATCATTCTTACAAATAAACAATCCAAAGTAAAAACGCTAATACCTTTTGCAACTGTTCACTTTTACAATATCTGCAATTTTTGTCTAGATATTTTTTTTTACGATTGAATTGTCTTCTGAATACAGACGGATTTGTTTTTCATTTCATATTTTCAATTTTCTAATTCGCGTTCGCAAAAACACTTTCAGTATAATTTCTTTCGCTGAAATTACTAGCGCTGAACCGCCACCACCGCGAATGCATTCCATGATAACGATTGACTTCTCACCGCGACATTTCTCAGAGAAATCAAAGTAGAAGCTAAACAAACAGTATTCTTGATTTTCTTGTTGAATAGCTCGTTGACACATTTCAATTCGATGTTGATTTATGATAAGAGATGCTTTTCATGAGCATATTGATCACGTGTTGAGCAAATATATCCAGCAACTATATTTGAATTACAAACATTTTTGAAATATTGTTTAACTTGAATCATATTTGCAATATGAAATTGAGAACTCGAACTTTATTGATTAGAAAATAAGATAAAACATGTTTTTGTTGTCTCTGTAATAGAATTAATCATCATTATCAGCTGATGATGATAATGTATCCGAAACATAAAATGAAACCTTTGAACGACTTTCTCCTGGAAGAATAATATCACCACTCAGAAATCGAACGTTGACATATTGATCTCATCTCATTTTCTTGAACATTCTCTTTGTTTTTACTTTGTATGTAAAATCTAAACCACACATCGGTCGTGCACAATAAGTAACTGGTTTCAATTCAAAATAATCAGAAACTCCGTGTTTCGAACGAATTTCTTGTTCAATGGCATCTTTATGCTAAATCGAATCGTTAAAAAAGAAGAAAAATAAATGTTTTTTTTTCCGTTACTTCGTTATATAAATTTAAATCATCTTGTGTAACTGGTTTATAACCAAATGGATTAAACGACATTTTTCAAAATAAATAAATATGATTGCAATTCAACGAGTATTTATACTCGACTTGATCTGTTTTAATTCAATCGAATGATTTGACCTCGACACCGATTCTTTGCAATCATCTACAAAAAATGAGTCATTGAATCGATAGTCTCTGTAATTGCGAAATACTGATGTAATAGATGCCGTTTAGAAATCGACACAGAACATCTCAACAAAAACAAGTAAATCTGAGTAATGGCAAATAGAAATCTCGTTGAAAATTTATTTGAATCGATTCGTTTGTGTCGATCATCGAAATATAATATTTATTTAATTGGATCTCGTTTATGGGGAACAAATAACAAGACAAGTGATTGGGATTTATTGATTGTTAGTCAATTGACAATGAAAGAACAATTATCAAATGTTCATAAATGTCAATACGATGTCAAACTCATGGATCAACAACAATTTATTGAACAAGTCAAAGAAGGTTCCATCATTGAAGTTATTTGTTATTTATTAAATAAACAAGAAATGATCGAACATTCATTTGATTTTCAATCGATTGAAATTAATCTCGACAAAGTTAATTCTTGGTTAAATCAACGACAAAATAAAGATTTAGAAAAAGCAAAGAAATTTTGGATAAAATCAAATCGAAAATCAGCTTGGAAAATTCTTCGACATATTTTACATTCACGAGCGATTTATAATTATCTTCAACAACAAAATATTCATGATCAACATTTCAATTTAACTATTGAACAAATACAAACAATTCTTCAACCTGCCACTTTACTTTGTCAACAAGATTGGATTTCATTAGAATGGAATCAACTTCTACCTTTATTCAATCAAGCTTTCAACCAATTACAAAATACCACTTGACTTTCATCAACAATTCTTCTTTCTTATATTTTCAAATCAATGAAAATGAACACCGTTAATGAATCGATGAAATCATTGTTTTTGTGATCTTGTGCCGGATAACCATTGGATGTTAAAACCTGATAAAATTCTTCCTTTCTTTCTTCTTTATCTAATCAATAGAAGATTCGAAAAGAGTTAAGTCTCTTGGACATCTCCACGTATATGTAGAGAATGTAAAGTCATAAAGCTGCAATCAATCGATTTCGTCGCCAACGTTCGATATGAATTTGAAAAAGAACAAAAAATAATTGTCGACGAAATCGTTGAGAAACACAAATAAATATATAGAATGGACTCTATACAAACAACATTTTATTATTTCGATTTTCAATTTCAATTCGAATAACAACTTACTGCAAAATATAAATAATAAAAATAAAATGTTAAATTAGAAAGCAAATTAATTTTTGCCGAGAGATTTGGATTAGTTTTGAAATTTGCAAGAGAATTGATTGTAAAAATAAGTGGATATGGTAAAAGAGTAATGACATTGAAAACATCAAGAAAAAGAACCATTGTTGTCAATTGTTTATCTAATTGTTGACGAACCATTGGAATTGTTCGATAAGAAATTTGACGAACATTTCGATAAGCTAAACAACCAAAAACAATTGTTAATATCACTGGTAAATAACCTGTTAACACAACTGTATAAAAATAAAGATAATATTCTTGAAATCTTTTATTGATTATCATACAACGAATTTGTTGACTTTGAGAAGATAAACCATGATCAAAATAAATCAAAAAAACAATTCCATGAATTAACCAAATTACGATTCCAATCAAACTTAAACGAGAAGACATTTCAATTGAACTCAATTGTTGATATCGTTGACGAATATGGGTTTTCAAATATTGATCAATCGTTGACAAACATAAACATGTCAACGATACTAATGCACACCATTGACTCAAATAATAAGATAATTTACGAAGGAAACGACTGGACAATGTTGAATCTAATGAATAACCATTCTTTAAAATATAATTTAATAAATCAATTAACAATTGACCAACATTGACAATTGACATCAATGTTAAATAATATCCACATGCACTTTTACGAAACGTTTTTAAACTTACAAATACGACCACATTCAATAGTCCACCGACACAACCAACGGTTAACAAAGGAATTCCGACTAACTTACTCAAATCTTTCAACAACAAAGAAGACGAAGACATTGCACTCAAAATACAACAACAGATTTGAATCAATCTATTTATCATCGACTCATTCTTCAGCTCTTCGTTTCTTATTAATTGAAAACGTGTTTGATCTTATCACGAGAGTAAATAGAACTCGAACACGTCTGTATGGATGAGTAGCTGCCTATAATTCGACTTCGAAAATAAGTCAACTTTTCTTCATTTTCCTATTTCCCAAAATTTTTACAATCTGACAACAAATTTATTTTTCGAACTTGAATTCGAATCAGTCATCTCATGATCAGATACTATGCCTACTGTTCACAAATAACTGCCTTCACCCTCAAATACGATTAATCGTATCAACCTGGTTATATAACTCACTCTGCATCCTTCTAATTCAGAGGAGACAGACATGATCTCAATATTACTTTGTCAGATTTAAATAATAAAAATCAAAAGATTGATTCTTTTCAATTACAAAATTGAATAATCATTGGAATAGCTGGTAAGTTTTATTATATGTTTTGATTATTTACTATGAGAATTTTTTAGTAGCTGTGAGTATTGTAAACTTGATTGGTTGGTACAAAGTTTTGAATTGAGATGAGATAACATACGCCATAATCATTTTAGAAATAAAAAGCTTATTTTCTTCTATATTCCCATATCAAACGATACGGTCCGTATACGGTCGCTATACTAATTTACGATATAAACCAGAGTCGAATACATTCGTAATATTTGACACAGAATTACGGAGCCAGATCAAATATAGAATGTCATCAAGATAATCTCTAATGCGGTTTTTTATATTGGTTATGTGTTTTTTTGTATTGATACATCTCATATTGATGTTCTTGTTAAACTTTTTTTGCTGATCAGATACTTTAATGTACATATATATTCTCAGATTTGTTGTTAATGGTCATTAAATAAAGATAGTTCGAGATATTGTCAATACAATACTCATGACATCTTCATGTGTGATGTTCACATTGTGAACTTGGTTTTCTAAGTAGTAATCTGAGAAGGACGGAAAAACTGATATATATGATCAACAAAAGAAATTATTCTTTTTTTCTTTGAAATTTAAATCATGTCTGTAAAGGAATTTTTTTACTACGTACGACGATTCCTACCTGATCTTACAGAAGCTTTGCTAAGTTCTTGCGTAATAAGTTGCTTTTCATTAGCTAAAAATATACGCTTTTTCGTGAGTTATGAAGGAATTCGATCCTTTGTTGGTTATATTGATGATTCGAGACATTGAATGCAAAGACCAGGCGGATTTAAAGATGATGTGCTCTACTATCGTTTACATACGATTCACGTCATACAATTAATCAAAATCGGAGAATCAGAACTGCACCGACATTTGTATTGTGGGACATCATCAACGAATATTTGATTTCGACAAAAGCAAATACCATTGCATTGCGTCGCTATATGTGGTGGATACGAATCGACATTTAATATTCTTTTCTGCTGATCATGAAGGATCGTGGCAGGATTTTCGGATATTTAAAATAGTTTAGTTAAAAACAAACAATTTCACAGTACACTTATATTCTTGGTGATCGGGGTTTCGCTAATAAACCACCGACTTTAACACCATATCGGCGTGATAAACTTCCACGCGCTGATGTTACATCAATTCAAACTGTATAAAGTCATGTCAACGACATATCGTTAGGAAATCTTCAACAAGAAATTCTATCAGCAGATTAGTTTATGTTGAGACACACTACGAGTCCTTTTTTCGTTTTATTGTCATGTAAATATCTGTAGCTATATATGGAAAAGAGAGAGAACTTGTTTTGGTTCTGTCGTATAGAAAACGAAACGAATTTTTCCGATTGAACGCAAAAATGACACTACGTTTCTCAACTAAAATCGAATGAACAACACGTTCAATTTACTCATTTACCTGCTGGAAAATATGAAAGTCTTTTATCGAATATTGATACTCAACGAATTGATGTATCAAATAATGAACATATTCCTGTTCCTTCTATTGCATCAGTTTTATTTTAAAACCAAAAATGTTTTATAGTGATTTGTTCGATTTTGATTACAAAGGAACGTAATTGATTTCTATCGAATCAACCGAATTCGAATTTGGAATAAAACAAAAGACTTCTCAACTATTTTGTTTTGTCTCAAAAAGTGAAATGAAATGATGAATTAGAACAAAGAAATGTGTCCTTACGATATATTCATGACAAATAATTTTTCGATTTTGTTTTAAATGAAGAGAAAATTTAATCATGTGAAAATCTTTGCATATATGTTCTCGATCAGATCTTCTAGAAATGAAAATTATTGACAAATTGAAATGTAAGAAATGCAAACTTGATGTAATTTGGATGAAATCGACATTTTTCTTTGATTGAATGGACATTTGTTGGATGTCGAAATCTTTGTATAACCATAAAGAATATAAGAAAATATTAGAGCTTTGCCAATTTAATAAATGCTTTTTTATTGTATTCAATAGTGTCTGGGATTGACATTAATAAAATAAAAAAAAACAAAATTGAATAAGTTCGATCGTGGATGTAGTGTCCCACACAGATTTGACAGCCATAGTTATACATGACCAAATTTCAAAGGTGACCGCTTGTGTTGTTGCCTTGAGTTCGAAATATACGTAAATAAACAATCAAGACAAATCTTTGACAAAAAAAACATTTCTCTTTTCTTTTCAATCAAATCAAATGAAAATACTTGTTCATCATCACTGGTGATTCCTTGACGAATTAAATCCTCATCGAGAAATGATGTTGTCGATGATGAGGATGATGAAAAGATATTTGGACATAAACCTAAACTTCTTCCAATACGCGTACAAGTGATTAATGTTCGAGGATTCTTTGTGATTTCTTTCAAATCTTTCAAATATTCCGGATGACCTTTGAGAATCTTCGGGAGAAGATACTGGAGAAAAGATAAAGATTGTCATTGATGATTAAGAGAGAAATCAGTAAATTACTTCAGTTAGAAGAGATCGATGTAATGGATTGGATGTATCAAGTGATTCAATCACTGGTTTTAACCAAATCTCAATCCATTTCTCTTTCGATTTTTCTCCTTCTCGATGTTTATGACATAAAACACTGTATAAATAACTCGCCTTTTCAAACAATACCAAAACAATTCGATCAAGTGAAGAGATATCGAAATTTACTTCGGATACTAATCCTCGATCATTCATCGCTTGAAGACATGTTTGAGGTAGTGAAGAATTCCAATGAAGAATTTCACTAACAGAGATATATTCAATCAATGTATGATATGCTAATGAACAACCATCTTTTTGCCAGGGAAGTTGTTTTAATAATTCTAATTGAGAATTGATTATCTTCTCACGAAGATCACCTTGGAAAAAACACTTTTCTTTTTCTTATTCATTTGGAAAAGAGAACAAACTATGATTCATCGTTATTTTGAACACATTTGAATAGATATTCGTTGAACAATGTCTCACAGTCTATTCAAAACTCATTGATTGAATTCTCCGAACATTCTCTTTAAACTAACTTCGATATTTGAACTAAAATGATCCCACGTAAATGTTAATAATTGTTGAACAATATTTTCTAATGTTGTTGTATCAAGATTTCTCCATGAATTACTTTCAGATAGAAGAAAAAACACAAAAAAATATTGAATCAAATCGATCTCGTTGAGTTTTTACTTGAGAGATTCGGAATAGGTTTCCAAAGCTTTGGATATTCCAACTAAAATCGTGGCATCACGTCTAAATTCGATTGGAATTGGAATTTAATTTCAAAGAAAACAAAATCAAACGTTTTCAAGGAAAGAATTTCGTTGATTAATTGAAGAAAAAAATTGGTATGAAGAGAATTATTTGTCATTGTTGTTTTGATTAAACCAAAATACAATGCGATCACAGATAATTTCACTTTGGTTATTTCTTTCATTCGATTTAACTAAACACAATTTTCTTTTATTTCCGTGAGAGAAAAAAAAGTCAATCAACTTTATCATCGGGTGATAATTGAAAATTGTCCTTGAGTAAATGCCAAACTAAGGCACAAGTTAAACGAATTTCCAATGTTAAAATATTTTCTGAAGGAAAAAAACAAAGCTTTGATTTGATTTGAGAAAAGAAAAGAATCGAACCATCATTAATCATCTGATGAATAATATTGGAAATGATATGATCTCTTTCCAATTCGTCACCAAATTTTGGTAAGAGAAAAACGAGAACTTTTAAATAATATTGAGCTTGTTGAAAGAATTGAAATCGTTGAAAAGGAACATTAGTCGATCTAAATTTTCAATCTTTCATTTGTTTAATCAAGAAATTCTCTTACAAAATATCTGACCAAAGTTCTTCACCAATTTGAATTAATTGAGGACAAACTAATCGATTTTCATCAGAAAATGTTTTTGGAAGTGAGAAAAGAAAACTGACTTGTCTCTCTCATTTTCATCACACATGTTAAACCTGAAAAATGAAGATGAAATGAAGATTTCGTTTGTGTAGAAATTGAGAAAATACCAAATGGAAAATTTTCGATGAGATAATTTAACATGGAAATAATTTCAATTCGATGTTCTTTGGTTGATCGATTGAAAAATTCTCGTAAAGATTGTGTTGATTGATTAGCAACAATTTCATATTGATTTTCTTGTAAATGAGAAAAACCTCTTGATATTCAAACGAACAAAGTTTTTTCTTTTCAAATTCCAAAATCAAAGAATTTCTACTTGACAACACATTTCCTCAATGAAGTATTGGGCGGATCTGTCCTGGATGAATCAATCAATAAATCAATCAATTGTTTACATAACAAGTCGATTTCATTGGAATTCGATGAAGAAAAGATCGATTGACTCTACATATTTCATTTTCACTTTGACAATTTTCAAAGAGAAAGAGACATTTTTACTTGACGAATGATTTCGATGACATTCTCTTCACCATTTCCTCTCAAAGGCATCGGAGAAGAAAGATTTTTTTTCGAACGCAAAGACATTTTTCTTTTTAGTGTCAATAATCTACAAATATTTCACCAAAATAAGCAGAGTTTTTATTAATAAAATAAGAAGATTTTTGTCTTGATATGTAAATATACACGTAGAAAAAGTGTTTTTAATAAATATGATTTGTTGAAAGAACGGATGAAGACGTAGGAAAATCGGTTAGAAAAGCATCGAATTCATCGATATTTGTTATTTTAGGTAAATACGATGGATAATCACTTGGAAACAAATGATCAAATGTATTTGTTGATGATGTTGTTGTTGTTGGATCATTATCGAGTAAGAATTGTAAAAATAATTGATCATTATGATCCAATGTGAAATGACTTTCATCGAGATCGAATATCGAATCTGTTGGTTTTTCGTCTTTTTGTTCGTGAAGAAAATCAATTGGAATTGATTGAAGGATTTCATCCAGTTCTTTTGTCGAAAATGGTTCGATTTGTTCAATTTCATTGAGTTTTAACGAAGAAAATAGATCATCAGTGAAGGTTTCATTTGCAGCAGATTCTGTGAAAGAGAAAAAGAAAAGAAACAGAATAAGAGAAGATCGTTGCTTTTTTCTTTCTGTTCTGTTTGACGAGAAAGAGGAAAGAAAAAGAAAAAGAAAAAGAAAAAGGTCCTACCCAGATTTGAACATCAATTGATCCGATATTGTGTGAGCAAAGAACTGAAAAGAGAAGAAAGAAAGAGAAGTGCTGATGGAAGATAATAGTTCAGAGTCCAATGTCCTAACCGCTAGACCATAGGACCGGTACAAATATCAATTCAATGATCAATATCGATTTAAATCTTACTTTGTTCATAAAGTTTTTCTTGGCTTTGTTTAATTCGTTGAATTAATGTCGTTTTATTTGAATGGGACGAAGGAATTTGATATTGTTTACATAAATCTCTCAATTCAATCTTCGTCATTTGTTCAAGAGGTTTTGGCATTGGTTGAGAAGATTGATCATCATCGCCTTTTTCTGATGTTAATTCGAGAAGTAATTGTTGTTGAGCTAAACGAATTTGATGAGCATTGGATGATGATTTTAAACTATCCATTTTTGTTATTTTTGGTTTACATGATGATGGAGGACCTGTATATTCATGAAAGATCAATGGACGTGTTGTCGATGATGGAGTCTTTTTAAATGGAATTTCTCCGTCTGAAATTCAACGAAAAAAGTTTTCAATCGAAGAAAAGAAAAAGAAAACCTTGAATCGCTTGTTCTAAGTGAGGATGTTCATTTGTATCAATATGAAGAATATTTTTTGTAATGAGGTCTAAAGGTCCTGGACGATTTAATAGTTGTGTGTTCAAATGATCAGCAAGACGAGCTCGTTTGAGAGCATGTTCAGCATTTTGTAAACTTGGTGCACACTGAGAATCATGTAAAATTCCTTTGGATATCAGTTGATTGCGATCGGGACGATGAGATAGTTTTTCATTTAAAACTTCCGAACAGTTTAAGATTGAATGCGGTGTATTTACATCATCTAGTTTACGTTTTAAATTTAAGCTCGACATTTTCGTTTTTTTCTAAAATCGTAAAGAAATCAGGAATTTCATTTTGGTTTCGTAAAATACATCATCTTTTTTTCCTCTCTCCTTATTTCATATGAATCATTAAACAATCAATGACGAACGGGAGGATACTTAACCAATATTTTCATAGATGTCATTCTATACTAGTAACAAATAATTTTTCATTCAGTAGTAAAGCCTATTCCAAGTTTCACTAATGTACATACAGATCTATTCAATGACTATCATCTATACGGTAAATCTGCCTATTAAATAGTGCGTGTTTAAGGAGAAAAGGAAAAGATTTTCTTTTCTGTTCGACGTCCATATGGACTGTTAAAATGAGCCCTATATAAACAGCAGAAAATAACGAAATCATTGTATTCATCTATTCTAAGGAATACTACCGAACGATCACAATGAGTGGCGATAACATGGTTTTGAATCTTACATTACGTCTGGACGGTCAATTTGAAAATCTGAGACGCCAAGATCCGCCACCACAGACTGCACCTGAGAATAAACCTCAGGAACATGATAAGCACGATCATCAAGTTCCGCAACCAAGCAAAAATAAGAAGAAAAAAATTCGAAAGAAAAAGGGAAGAAAAAACACCAAGAGAAAATGACACGGTACTTTCCATTTCATCCTGTAGGATAATTTAAATACTTCTATTATTTATAGGTTGGTTCAACTGGCTTGTTTGATTTAAACAATTTCGCTTTTTCTCGAACATAAATTCGTTCGGTTCGATTTGATCTCTACTGGTTAAACAATTTGCTTTTTTTGGGTTAACCAATTTCGTTTTTTTCTCGAAAACCAATCAATTAAATTCGATTTTTTCTGTTAAACAATTTCGTTTTCTTCATCGAATGTTTATCGATTTAATTCATCGTTATTTAGTTCCGCAATTTGTCGTTTTCCTCCTGTGTTCATTAATGTGGTTCGCTTACTCTTAATTCAAACATTTAGCTTTTCTTCACATATGATTACCTGTTCAATTCGATACTTTTGATTTAGGCACTTGCTTTTTTTGGTTAACCAATTTCATTTTCTCTCGAAAACCAATCAATCAACAATTAAATTCGATTTTTTTGGTTCAACAATTTGGTTTTCTTCGTCGAATGTTCGAATGTTTATCAACTTCATTTATTCTTATTTACTCTGCAATTTGGTTTTTTGCTATCTGGTGTTAGTAGGTAAATTAAATTCATTTATTCCAATTCAAACAATTTGGCTTTTCTTGAAATAGTGGCTGTTTAATTCGCTTTTCTGGCTTTGGTAATTCTATGCTTGTTCTCACTTATTATTCATTTAATATCGTAGATTAATTTTTTTCTGTCTGTTCATGATATTGTAATCTCAAATAATGTTTTTGTCGAAATAAAGTAGAATAAATAATAATCAGCGGCTGAATTTCTCTCTGAACTAGAATTCCACTCGAAAACGAATAGAAAAGCGGTAGACTGCAGAAAAGTCGAGTCGTCTACAGTAAAGAAATCAATTGATATATATGGCTAAGTCACTGCAGCAGAGTCACACTCGACTCCTATATGCATATTTAAAGATCACAAATTTTTGACTTTATCATCAATTAGTTCTACGACAGTATAGTGTCCTTAAACGCAAATTGTACAGCGATATTCCAATAGCTGCTGGAAAGAAAGTTTGTCTTAAACATTATTTTTCTACGATTTTTCTGTCAAAAATCATCGATAGATTCGCTGAAAATACCTCTAAGGAATTCAATATTTCAGAAGAAAATATTTAGTTGATGCTGACGGTTCGATTCTACGACCAAAAAAAGTTGTGTTTTACAGATAGGATCGATATTATAGGTATTCAAGACCATAGTCGCGCATTTCCTAGAGCTTTCGAGTGTCATTCCTATATAATGACTCGAAGAGATCTTGAATAAGTTTCTCATTAGATGATAGATGTCTAGATAAGTTTAGCAAAAGCCATTCACAAACTTTTACTGATATCTAAGACTTGTTAATGAACGAATTTGAGATATCGTAGATCTTATTTAAACTATGTATGCACGTATCGTTTTAACTATTAATGGTTAATTCTGGTTGAGTCATCCAAGACCATACAAGGCAAACGATCATCTGTGAATTGATAATTTTAGCTGCCTAAATATCTAGTGAACGGAGCTGAACTTTAAAAAGCAGATTGCAGATGTACAGTCATTACGTTGTGACGAATTTGGAAAACTTTTTCGCATCTCGAAACGATGCATAAGCACTCAGAACGAGTGACTGACTTAAAACGTGACTTATGTGATCACCAGAAGAAATAGAAGAATTTTGCTTAGCAACGAAACTACTTAAAAGCAATAAGTCGTTCTCCTACAATAGATTGATTTTCAGTATTTCTTCGACATTTACCTCTACAACAGATCCTAAGAAAAGACTAATAAACATTCTTATATCATCATATCACAAATTAGGAGAGAAGAACTGAAGCAAAAGAAAAAAGTGCCGTTTCATTCTGATTATACAGATTAATCGATATTACTGATGAGTGAGGAATTGGTCAACTAAGGTCGAAAAATGAATCTCGAAAGAAAAAATCTCGAACGGACGAAACTCCGAAGAGACAAAATCTCGAAGGGAAAAATTCAGAAATTTTCAATGTCGAACGACAATCTCGAAAAAATCTCCATACGAAGATTATGATAGTTTAAGAATTTGAAATCCTTGTTTTCTTGATAGCGATTGTGTACTCAATAAACTTTACGACTGCTTGTTCAAATTCTTTCATTTTTCGAACTGGACGGTGACTGATATTAAAAGTGATATCTGTTATTACTTGCATTATTCATCTAGACCTCCGCTCCTCTGTTATAACAAATATCTTTTCTATTTCGTTCATGCATCTAGATGTGTACGCTTTGTTCAAAAAGATATCTGATTTTCCTTCCATTGTTTATACGATCGTATTGCGCAGTTAATACGAAATAAACGCACTCGTTTATCCATCTTTTTCTGAGCGTATATAAACAGAATTCGCTCGCTCTTTCCTTCATTCTCATCTTGATGAAAATTCGATAACAATCGATGGATATTTTGAAGGATTAACATTACTGATATCAATCAAAGATTAAATTTTTTGTATTTTTTCGTCTGACGTTCCACTTAATCCTTCGATTCTAGTAGCTTTTAAAAATAAAATGAACAATCATCAAATATTAATTACCATATTTCTTATAATATTTAGTCCTAGTTTTTTACAATTTTTCGATCTTATTTTCTTTCGAAAGCGAAAATTTTCGCGATCAAAATTTTTCGATATTTTTTTCTTCGAGATTCATTTTTCGACATTTTTCCACCTTCCCATGAGTGAGCTTTGTATATATTTTCGTTTTGTGGAATCGAAAATAATCTAATTTGTTGAATATTTAAAACAACAAAGAGAAGACTTCAATGCATTGTTAGAACTGAATCGACTACAATCATTTGTTTCAATTCGCAGATGACGAAAATATCGACTTTATAAAGAAATATGATTTGTTCACAGAAAGTCGAAGTTGATGCTAAAATAATGAATTTTTTTAGGAGAAAACACAACTCTATTTTTTCTCTATCGCATCGGAGTAT
>Ga0209935_1003276_pt1 | contig 17069 bp, 22 predicted proteins | sample ThiBio_1000_plan_2_FD_183958 | JGI IMG/M metagenome (GOLD analysis project Ga0209935, IMG submission 183958) | Wastewater bioreactor microbial communities from Cape Town, South Africa - Thiocy_cont_1000_plan (SPAdes) | ecosystem: Engineered > Bioreactor > Thiocyanate-remediating >... | reverse complement strand
CGGCGGGATTTTTGCGTATTAGCCTGACCGCATCACCGAACTGTGCGAGATTGGAATAATCAATAGGGTCTCTTGCGGCCTCCAGGAGACGGGCAACTGCTGGCGGCATGCCAGGAGCGAGCTCATGGTCCTCTTCCATTCTATGCCTGGAGTTCTTCGCTGGCAGGGAACATGAACGGAGGCCCAGCCTGTGTGCGGCACAAGGGGAAAAAAATAGAAGTGTACAGAGAGACACTGGCACTGCTTGTAAAGGAGAACCCCTGCTGGGGCTCGCTTTATTGCCACAAGGGTGTTTGGAGTATGGTATAAACACGGAAGTAAAGAATTTTAAATAAATGGGCGCGCCATATTTACTTCTTCTTATCCTTGTCCTCCTTCTCCTTCTTCTCCCTGTCCTCGTGTTGTTGCTGGTTAGGACCCTTTCTCCTTCCTCCAGGACCAACAACAGCGTTGACGAATCGCCTGTTGTAAAGAATTCTCTTCTTGGCGCGTCCCTTCTTCTCCTTCTTCTTCTCGGTATCCTTAGCAATCTTGGGAGTTTGACCCTTTACTTTGCCTGCACGGGCAAGACCACCATGAACCTTTCCTACAAAACGCAAGCACAGTCAGGAGTGAGGGGAAAGATTTTAACCAGCGTGACAAGACGTACCCATGTTGTGTCCTTCTGCTTGAGAATAGAAGAAGAAAGAACTGAAAAAAAAGTTACGCGTTTTTGGAGTCGGCAAAGTTTTTTTGTCGACAGTATTCATTTGGCAAGAAGAAAATTGTCCCTTACACAAACCAGAAGGCGTTGTCTGGTGCTAGCTTGTGATCTTTAGTGAGAGCTTTCCATCGCTCATGAACGTCCGCCACGATTGCTAGAGCACTTTGCTGTTGGAAAGGGATTAGTTATTTATCGTTAACATAAAATCGAATGCTCACCCTTCCAAGAGCCCTCCCGCCTAAAGCATAGTCGTTTGGTGCCTTCCCGTCCGCTATTTTATACGATCGGTACCATTCCTTTATGTCATCAACCGCACCTGGGAAGTGCTTCTGCGCATCTTCGATATCTATAATATGGTAAGGTCACGAATATCCCGCCGAAAGGTATGTACGAGTACCATTTACTTGGGCGGCTTTAGGATCAGTGATATCTATGGCAAGAAGCTTCCAGTCGATTTCTCCTTCATCGATGAGCGGTAGAGCTCCTACAATTTTGACCTAGGCAGAGGCTTAGAGCAACTATGCGCAATGTTGTGCCTGGTATTACCTGCACAACCTCCCCTCTCTTCGCTATCCGCGTACCAAGTTCCACAACATCCACTGGATCGTTATCACCAGGATACCCTATTGTTAGTCCTTCAACCTTGCCTGTGTGCTTTGGATCTTCCCAGGTCTGTGGTAAACATCCATAGTTGTATCGAAGCTTGCCATGTTTAATATATCTAGAGCAGGCGAATGAGCGGGTATTTAGTAAATTCAATGGTACCTCGGTTTGCCCTTTTTAACGTCCTGCTTAATTGGGTTCCATTCCTCATCGCCAGCAATTTCCATCTTCTCATCGGTTCTAATTTAACAGTATTAAAAAACAGAATTAGGCCTTGCAGCATACCCTTTAGGCATTTCTACAACAAAGTGGAACAGCTTGGGGCCGTCTTTAGAATTTAAAGGGATACTGTGCCAAGGAGATATGTTCTTCCCGCTTTGCGTTTCATAAAAGAACATTCGATAGTCCGTTGTGCCTAATACCCCTTGCTCTTTTACCCCCTTTATCGCTGTAAGACAGTAAAATCAATCCTCGTTCCGTACCCAACGTGGAATTGTCGTTCCATAACTGCGGTTCCAAAATCCGGAAAGATAGAGAAGGCGACTGCCCGTGAGTCGAGTCGTTCTTCTTGCCTGCATTGTTTCTGGGAAAGGCGGAAAAGGACGAAGCACCCGAAAAATAAACCGGCTTCGCGATGGAGGAAGCTGAAGGGGTTGAAGGTAGGTGAAAGGGAGAATGACACGGCCACAATGTTGCTAACGCGTTCCTCTCAGCTACAGAAAAACATCTTCTGGAGGAAGAAGAGAAGGAAGAGGATTTGTGTCGTGTATGTCGGTGCGAGTCTACACCCGAGCAGCCTTTGTTCTATCCCTGCCTGTGTAAAGGGAGTATCCGCTATATTCATCAAGATTGTCTTTTGGAGTGGTTGCAACACAGCAAAAAGACGTCTTGCGAACTCTGTAAACATTCGTTCAAGTTTCGTCCGAGTACGCATATTCCATTTAATCATTTCTTTACTCACGTAAATTGCTTTAGTATATGCCGAAAATACACCTGAGCTGTTGCCAAAACACGAGGTTTTGGTAGGGGCAGTGATTCGCGCTTCAAAATCGCTTGCAAGCTTCGCACGATTGCTTCTGACCTGCGTGGCTTGGTTCTTTTGTGTGCCTGTAGGCACGAGTTGGATATGGCGATTCTACTTTAGCAGGAACTTCCAACTCTCATATCCTTTCAACAAATATTTTGAGTATTTTCAATTATTTCAGCCTTAATCGATACACTTTTCTCTACAGTGATTGCATCTGGGGCTCTTTCCTATCTGCGATAATATTTTTTATATTTTTGGGGCTTTCTTCGTTGTTGGAGTTTATGCAGAACCATGGGGTCCAAAATCCAGCGGAGGCCGCTCCGGCTCAAGAAGAGGAAGATGAGGGTGAACAGGAACACGAGGGTGAACGGGAACACGAGGTTGGAGAAGAAGGGGAGGATCAGGCGCAGGATCCTGAACCTGCGGCAGCCCCTGCGAATGGTAAGTATCTGCAGTTCCTTATACCACGAACTTAGAGAATTTGCTGTTGTAGGAGGACTACATGCTCTGCTGGACTATTTCAATATGTTTATTCCTGAGGAGGATGTGGAATTCGATGAGCTGGGTATGTAGTTTGCTTATTTCACAAACATACAATTGAAAAAACAAAATCTCATCTCGTCTTCCAGTTGGATTTAAGGGACCGGTTTCGCTGCTATGCACCAAGATATTGCTGGTTCTACTATTTAATGGGCTAGTGCTGGCGTTGTTTGCACTCCTCCCACATTTCATTGGCCGAATGGGGCTTAAGGTTGAATGATTGTTAATTGACTTGTGCTTACGTTATCTTCACATAAGGTCTGGGCGTTACAATCGAAGATCCTTGCCTGGGATCCCATGCTCTTTGGCAATGGAACGCTCTCTGATTTCGAAACCAAGGTGCTCAATGTTCTTTCCGATTCGAACGGGTCAGCCGAGTATGATGATCTCCAGTTTGCTGGCGATATCTTAGCGGTAGGCCTGGGATACTCGGTCATCATGTCTGTGGGCGTACTTTGGACGGTAAGAGATTTTATTTTACGTATCAGTAAATGGCAACTTACTCTGTCTTGCTCAGGCCGTATCGTATCTCACATCCCATCGCTTTGATCAAGGTAAGGCTCGTGCTTAGTTCTTGCTGAATAGTACTCACTCATCAACATCTAGTGCAAGGCCCTGTCACGCAATTCATCTGGTGGTCATTGAATTTCATCTACACCTTCTTCAAGGTATGTCTGTATATGTAGTTCAGTCGTTAATATGCTATTTTCGGTTAGGTGTGCATATTGATGTTCCTTGATTTGGGGATCTTCCCCCAAGTTGTTGGGTGGTGGGTGGATTTTTGCACAATCGACCTTCTGGGCGCTTCATGGGAGTCCCGAAACGCTTTCGCAATGGACAACCCGATTACTGCCGTTCTTATTGTATGCTTCGCTTTCCCTTTTTTATCCAATTATTAATAAGGTCCCGTTTGTAGCATTGGGTGCTGGGATTGATGTTTATGTTTCACTTCGCTTCGGCAGTGAGTTGGCTCAGAACAATCCTTCGTACGCAAGTATTGTGGTTCCTCAGAAACCCTGATGATCCAGAATTCAATCCTATCAAGGAAATGGTTGAGGTATGGGGAATAACACTCAATGCGAAAATGAAGCCTGACCCTTTTTATTTCTTTCAGTCGTCAGTCTTGCGTCATATAAGGCGGCTCTTCTTTTCGAGCCTCTTGTATGGGTCGATTATAGCGCTGCTAGTAGCGGCGCCGATTCAAGCAATCAAGCTGATATCCTTTCAATTCTCTTTTGCTCCTAAAGCCTCCTTTGCTGTTTGTTACATTCTCCCTTAACCTGCGTTTCTCAAGTCTATCCTTCGTTCTTGCCATTCAACATATGGTTCCGCGACCCAATCTATGAGGGACCCATTGACTTGCTAATGGTGCACATTGCGGTCCCCTTCACTCTTGAGTATGTCCACCCGAAGACGAATCTCAAGGTATGTTGGATATCAACTTTGTAGGCATTCCATAACTATATTACACAGCGGATGATGAGCATCTGTTTGCATAAAGCGGGGGACGTTCTCTCATTGTCTTCATATTTATTCCCATCGTTTGATCCCACAACCAATCAAGAAAATCCTGTTGTTTATCCCAATCACTTCGCCCTACGGGTACACACATATCCCCTTCCCTTCATTGAAAGGAGTGCACTAACATCAGGCACTCTAGATTATCACACTCATAACCCTTTGCTGGGCGGCTCTTTTCTTCTTCAATCTCTTTGTATTTATGACTCCAAGTAAGCTACTTCACTATGGAAACAACGAACTAACGTTTTAATGCATAGTTATCGTCGGCAGAGCGCTGTTCTCCATCCTCTCTCTCCCTCAAACGAACGATGTCTACACAATGGGTGTTGGATTCCTATTGTTGTGGCTTGTCATTCGTTCCGTCAAATTCGTTGTAGTACATATGAATGCCGCTGAGTTGGTGGTTCTCTTCCAAAAGACTAAGCAGTGGATAGTGATCGTATGTGCCCCCCCCGAAATTGCCTTCGACCCTCTTTGAGTCCTTCTTCTAAGAATCTCTCCTTTCAAAAGGGATCAAAATGTGCTGTGCTCCTATTTTTCTGGATTGGGGTGATACCCTTGATGATAGGGCTGTTATTTGAGCTGTTGGTTGTTATCCCACTTCGAGTGCCAATCAACGAATCTCCTGCTCGATCTCCCCTCTATCAGGTTCGGTTCGCTTGCCATATTTTTACGACCTGAAAAAAGGCATAACATTGTTATTACAGAACTGGGCAGTGGGACTGTTTTATTTGAAGATTTGGTATCGCCTCGTTATGCTTAGTGCAACGTCTCGATGGAGAGCCAAGTTTGAACAGGTATGTTGTCTCAGAGTATAGGAACCATAGCTGACCATGAACTATCATAATAGATAAGACAAGATGGCATAAGCAATCTACAAGCCATGAAGATATTCAAGGAAGTGCTCTTGCCGATAACCACTTCGCTTGCGACGTTCCTGGCAGTGCCCTATGCTGTGTCTCGGGGTGTGGTTCCTTTGTTCAGCGACTCGCTCTTGTGGAACTCGGTCTGTTTCAGGATCTCGTATATGGTGTTCGTCTTCATTCTTCTGCAGTGGGCGTTGCTCAAGATGTTGCGCAATTGGTTCGTCTCGCTGCACAACTCAATCCGAGACGACAAGTATCTGATTGGCAGGAACCTCGAGAACTACGAGGACAAAATCGCCTCAGCCGAACCACAACAAGAAATGAAAGCCATCCAAGCGAGTGGCGATGTTGTGGCCAACGATACAACAACTACTACTACAGAGGAGACTGGCGAGAAAGAACTTGATGGTGGTGATGAAGAGACACGAAGCGAACAGGAGACCGTCATTGCCGCCTCCGAGGGAGAGGAACAAGAGAAGGAAAAGGAAGAGGAAACACTCAAAGAACCCAGTCAGGCAATTGACTTAGACGTAGTGGGCTGAGTTGCTTTATTCCTTTTCTCCTTCTTGTGGTGAAGACATGTAAACATAGAAATGGATAAACAAAATCATCTTGTACAGCCAAAGAAGTACCCACTAGTTGCACACTGCTTACCTTATCAGTAACAGCAAGAACAGCAACAGAGGCAACAAGACTTCGAAGAGTTTGGAACAAAGACTGCCAAGAGCCAACTGAGGCAAGAATTATGTGCTGAGGCAAGTACTGCCTACAGCGACTACGAAGGACAGATAGACAATGATAGAAAATAATACACTTTTATGTACATGCCACATAAAACGAGGGATACCCCCTTTTTACATAATCATCTTGTTCAAGTATAACCAGCTTAGGCAAGGTCGAAGAGCAGAAACTCGGCAGTAGAATCGCTTACACCGGTGATCTGAATGTCCTCTTTGATGTCCCTTATGAAGGCGCCATCTCCAGCCTCGAGTTCGACGTCGTTCACCGAGATCTTGCCGCCGGTATCGCAAACGTGGACGTAGAGGTACCTTCCACGAGCCGGGTGGTAGGTGACATCTTTCCCCTTCTCGAGCAGCGAGGCAAATACTTTCACATCTTGGTTAATTCCAATTGCCTTGAGGGAAGGGTCTTTATGTTCAGTCTTGGCAGTTATTATCTGGCACAACTGTTATAATATAGTTAATAAAACGTTGGGCTTGCGACATAATAAAATTCTTACCTTGTTCAGCTTCTCTTCATCCGAAAAGATACGAGTGTCATAAGCAGGCTTCAAGTCATTCTGATTTGGCGAGACCCACATTTGCAAGAAGTGCACCGGCTTAGTGTGCGAGTGGTTATATTCGCTGTGCGAGAGACCAGAACCAGCCGAGGTGAATTGTACACCGCCTCGGGGAATTACTTCCACGTTACCCATAGAGTCCTTGTGTTCAAGGAATCCAGAGATAACATACGAAAAGATCTCAAAGTCGCTATGCGCTACAAAATACTGTTAGTATTTAAGAACATTTTTGAAGTAATACATACAGTGAGTACCAAAACCCCTGCTCGGCTTCACCCTGTCCTCATTGAGAACGCGCAGAGAACGGAAGCCTTCAAATTTTGGATCGTAATACATCGCAAAGGAGAAGGTGTGATAGGTATTCAGCCAGTTGTGGTTAGCGTGGCCGCGGTCAGCACTCTTCCTAACAGTAATAGACATGTTGTTGTTTGAAGTAATCGTGATTGTTTTTGTTGTTGAAGTGGTTGAAACATGTTGGTTGTTGTGGCCTTTTTATAGCTGTTCGAAGCTAGCAGAAGCTTCCACCAAACGTTCAAAACAATTAAACGACGAAGTCAGAAGGAACTGATTTCTTGGAAATTAGCGAAAGGCACAAGAAGGAACAGGAGGAAGAAGGAATGAAGCGAGCGCACGCCGCCGATTCTGTTCTGAAGCTTCGAAGAAAAACCTAGCCCAACTCGATTCGTAGTTGCCAAGTTTCAAACCTTCGTTCCAATCCTGGCTAAACTCCAAATTTCAAACCCGGGAACGGCTCCTCCCCTAGGATGGGCGTGCCCTGTCAATACTGTCGCCAAAAGACCACAAATAGCTCGTGTATTTGTGTTGCTTGTTCTCAAAGGCCAGACTTAACTGAAGTTCGTATGTGACTCATCAGACTACTACAATTTTGCCTACTCACCGTTTCGTTAGTTAAACAACAAGCTGCAGATCTTTTTGCCCAGGCTAACAACGCGGATGCCGCCAAACTTAGGCTGAAAAAGCTGGGCGCAGCTATCGAGAGATATCCAACAATGGAATACTACGAGAAAAGAATTAACGAGTATGGGCCGATATAACGACGCGATGCGTGACGCCAAGGCCGTGATTGACTTACCACCAGACCAAGGAAAGGTACAATAGGACGATCATGAATAATTCGTTTTAAATGCAACATTGTAGCCCTATTCGCGTTTGGCTGTTTGCAGGAGAAAGCGAAAATGTCGGCGTTAATCTCCTTGAGGAAAGCCTCAGAATTAACATTGAGCGAAAACGACGCTCGGAGTGTGGCAGCTGCTGTAGAACGTGTGTCAACGCACATTTTGCAAGAGGTACGAAAAAGTACACCACTCAAATATAGGAGACTAACTCTCGCCTCAGGCACGTCAGGCCAGCCTCTCTACACCCATGCTGCAAGCTCCTTGCAGCCAATTCCAGGCTATGGAACAGTGCGACCACAACAGTCGACGATTCGCTGTTTATTCTACCGTTCGGGCTGCTCATGGGGTTGTTTCCATCTGTATTGGCCAAGGATATTGACAAGGTAGCGGAGAATCTTACATTGTATATCCTACCGGTTTCATCCTACTATATTCCGGGAACTCCAGCTCATGCACAACTGGATACTTTCTGTGTCGGTAAGCAATAACATTATATTATATTTTACACCCCCAAACTTTCTTTTCTTCTTGAATGAAATAGGGGCAAATATAGATGGGATTAGGATTGCTTGCTTCTGGCAACCGCACACACGCATTTTCAGAGGAGCCTCTGAATTACAACAACATGCGCCCCTAAATCCGGCCCCGCATCGTTTTATTCCCAACGAACTCGTTCCTAGCGAGGCAATCGACCACTGGATTAATTTTAGGCGTTTCCTTGCTACCAAAGTATCGCCATGCATCCCTTCAGACCAAGACAATCCACGCAAGCTTCGCCATGAAAAACAAAAGAAGCGGATAGCTGTTAGAGAAGCCATCAGAGCATTCAAGGGTGTGTACATAATACTCCAACAGAGGGCCTTCCTGTATTAACTCTGTCTCTTTCATATCCAAGAACGTGATCGTTCTGCACATCAGGAGACCGTCATCAGCGTGGACGCAGAGGCGGTGAACACAGTTCTGGACGAGTCTATCGAGGAGGGAAGTTACGAAGGTTCGTACATTCTGAACAGAATATGCAAAATCACTCACTGTTCTTCAGATGTTCCTCCCATTACTCGTTTGCATGGCGAGGATGCAAAAGCATCGAAAGCAGAACAACAAACAAAGGACCGCGAAGAAGAAGTGCACTTCGACGAACCAGTTTCCAATCGAAGACCCTCTGAAACGCAGCAACTCGCGGAGAGGATGAGTCGAGGTTCTCTGGAGGAGGTAAGCTATGTCCATTTGAGAACAAATGTTACCACGCTCACCACCATATCAAGCGTTTGGACGCTATAGTACGATACCTTTCGTTCCGCCTAGACGCAATAGACAACCGTCTCAGTGGATTGGATAAACGTATCTGTGACCGTCTCGATGCGCACAGCGAAGAGTTGTCATATCTCAAGAGCTTGGCTGAGTATAGCTTGATAAAAAACGTCGGCTTGCTCGGGGATGAACCGGCCGTCTAGACAAATATATCTCGATGCAGCTCAGCCGTTTAGGTAACCGACGCATAGCCTCCAACCAACTCAGTGACTCGGTCAGATTTTAAACACAACAAACTCTGTATGTTTCGGACTTCCTCAATTGCGTGAGACGAAGCGCTTGCTAACGTTACGTTGATTGCGAGGCACACCATTATGCGAAAGCATACTCTCTTTACTCTGGAATGAAATTTCAACTCTATTGTAGCCACCTCGCATTCGTTCTCTCACGCTAGTTTGATGGTGATGATGAAGGGGATACTCGTCGTAGTTGTTTTACTCGCTTTGTATCAGGGTGCTGTCTGCCTAAACAATGGTTTGGCGCGTAGGCCTCAGATGGGTGAGTAGTTTTCATTTCCAAAACGAAGCTTACGGTGCGCAGGATGGAACTCTTGGAACAAGTATGGTTGTTCTGTCACAGAACAGATAGTAGTGAATAATGCTCTGGCCCTTGTTCGGACTGGCCTTCGGGATGTAGGATACAATTATTTGGTACATTTCCTTGCCATTAATTTCAATAATGGCATCTCCAACATAAAATCTCAGAACGTGGATGACTGCTGGGCGTACTCTAGAACCTCCAAGGGAGAAATTGTTGCCGACCCGAAAACCTTTCCCAAGGGTATGAAGTATCTTGCTGATTTTGGTACGTTAATTTTAGCTCGGCTTGTGCTCAATCTGTTGTAGCGCACTCTCTTGGGTTGAGATTCGGGCTGTATTCTGATGCAGGAACGCAGACTTGCGATCAGTAGGTTTAACCAAACTTGATAGAGGGTCACTGACGTCTCTTGTTTGTACATCAACAGGCGACCAGGTTCTTTAGGGCATGAGACCTCCGACGCAAAAACGTACGCAAGTTGGGGTGTTGATTATCTCAAGTATGACAACTGTTACGACAACGGTATACCCCCACAAACACGCTACCCAGTCATGAGGGATGCACTCAATCAGACTGGCAGGCCTATTCTGTTTTCAATGTGTGAGTGGTATGTTCCCCAGATCTGTTGTTCATCTTTGTTTGACCCGACTAATAGGGGGGTGGACAACCCAGCAACTTGGGCGCCTGCGGTTGGCAACAGGTATGGCATGCTTTAGGAATACCTTCTTGAAGGGGTTCTTTTTAAATGAATTATATAGCTGGAGGACAACGGCAGATATAAAGGATACTTGGGAATCTATGCTTTATAATTTGAACCTCAACAATGAAGTCGCGGTACGCGTACAATTGAAGACTCACGAAGTCAAAGGCCGGGATTGACACCTTCACTTGTAGCAATATGCGGGGCCTGGCGGATGGAATGACCCTGATATGCTGGTGAGTGTACTTGCATTATTATTTGTATATTAATCGGGTTGATGACTTCTTCTATGTAGGAGGTTGGCAATGGCGGGATGAACTATTCCGAGTATGTCGCCCATTTCAGTCTATGGGCGCTAGTCAAGGCACCGCTGTTGATTGGGACGGACCTCACCACCATCTCCGCCAAGAACCTGGCCATTCTCACGAATCAGGAAGTGATAGCTATTAACCAGGATCCTCTGGGCGTACAAGGCAGGAGGGTAAGGCGCTTCCTCTCTGCTTTCCATCATTGATCTTCGTCCTATCTTCTATGCCTAGGTTCAAGGAAACAAGGCGAGCCTAACTGAGGTTTGGGCTGTGCCGCTGTCCGATCACTCAGTAGGTGTGGTCCTTCTCAACAAGGACACGCAAGGAAGCTTGGTGACTGCTGAATGGTCATCTGTTGGTTTACCTCCAAACACGCCATGCAAAGGTACGGCACTCGCTGTAACATGTCGTATGTGTATGCATTTATCATATCCATATCAGTTCGCGACTTGTGGGCTCGAAAGTATATCCCCGGCGTGTGGTCGACGAGATACATAGCCTCCGTGCCGGCACACGGGGTTGTCTTCTTGCGACTCTTCCCGCAGAAATAGATGATGATGTATAGAGGCTTGTAACTATGTTTTTCTCCTCCTTTTTCCAGTGATCATCGTTGGTGTTGTGTTAGTTTGTTTTTTTACATCTTAATACAACAATATGCTGTTTAAACAGAACACGGGTGGAATGCGTGCCGTGATCCACCGGAGCAGTCAGGTGCTCTATCAGTTTTCAATCAACTCACGTATAAACACTTGTAGGGCGACGAGATCCGTCAACCCGAAAGTCAAAAAATGGACGAGGAGCCAATCATTTTCAAGGTATGTGGCACGTGCCCAAAGATTTGGCGCTACGTTTTGCCTGCCTTTGTTTCATGTCAATGACGGTGTAGCGTAGCGGCAAGTTCGTGTGTAGGAGGAGGACAGCGCAATGTCTGAGGACGATAGCAGTGTCGAATTATCGAAGAGCGAAGAAGAGACCGACGCGAAAAGCACCAAGGTGAGCGGCAGCCCCGCGCAGGACATCACAACCGATGGATCGCCTGTGAAAGATAAGACAGCCGCCAGGAGAGAAAGAGATGACGATTCGCAAGAAGAGCGAAGGAGGAGAAGGGAGAGGGAAAGGCATAAAAAAGAAGGGGAGAGTGCAGACGAAGATACGAGCGGGAAAGAAACCAGTACAAGCTCGGAACATGTAAAACACAGAGAAAGAAGCAAGAAGAGAACTGACGAGAAAAGCAAGCACAGGCATCATCATCACCACCATCACCACCATCATCATCGCCACCACCACCATCGTCGAAAGTCTGAAAAAGACATGCCGAGTCGAACCCATCCCGTCTCACCGCGAGGTGGAATGCTCGCTATCATAGTAGAACCAGAGAGCGTTGTGGCAGATAGCCGAAGGAGAGCGGTGTCTGTCGATCACGAGGAAGACGAACCGGATGGCGAGACAAGGCAGCGCAGGGATAGCGTCGTAGCAGTGACCGATGTGGAAGCCTATCGCACTACCAGTGCCGAAGAGTTGTTTGAAGAGCAAGAGGATGACGATATCTGGGGGATCCGACAACAGATGAGGGAGATGACGGAGTCCGTCTATGAAACGACGAGAGGGATCGAGGATGAACGACTTCGAAAGTTGACCGAGCAGCTCCCGGTGGTCGAGAAGCCCGTCAAAGCCAACACGCTGGCGAAGAAGGTTAAGGAGATACGATCGCGTAAGCGAAAAAAGTCGCTACCCAAAATCAAGACGCTCGGTGCGATGAGCAGTTCTCCTACGGGGCACAGTTCGCATTCGTTCTTTTCATCGCCTCTCAACTCGCCCATCTCGCCGCCCTCTCCGGTATCTGCTGGAAATTCTCCAAGTGATAGCCCGATTCAACCTTCAGAAACGGAAGCTGGTAAGAAGAGCAAGAGTCTGAAGGAACTGGTCTCCGACAAAAAACGATCGGGCAAAAAGTTGGGGAGGAAGTTTGGTACTACTCTGAGGCGACACAAAAAAGGAAAGGACAAGCCAGAACCGGTAAAGCCAGTGCTATTTATCTTTATGTTCAATTTCTAGGAGTTCTCGCTGACAACTCTCTCAAACAAGGTTGAGCCGGAGGGAATTCTTGAAACAAGCGGAGAGATTGTGAGGACTCTTTCAACGCCTTCTCCAAGGTCAGTTGATTTCGATACGCAGCCCCAACCACAAGCAAAGAACAAGATTCGCAGCAGTACCGGCTACAGCTCTTCGTTGTCGCCTTTTGCCTATCAGGAGAAGGAAATAGACTCGCCCGTTACCGCAGAGGCGCGAAGCTTTCGAGCGGGGAGTCTACCCACAGTGTTCTTGCCGCCGATTCCTACGCCACATAGAAAGAAGAGCCTAGGGTTTGTATATCAGCTGCCCTTGCTCGGAAGCCCTTCGACAGAATTCGAAGGATTTGAATTCTCTGATGAGGACGGATTAGGCCTAAGCGGCGATCTGAGCCCAAAGGTAGAGGCAATCCATTGCTTGAGATTTCATGTGCTAATGTTTAATAGATGCAAGATGGTGATCATTTGGTGTGGATAGGGGTAGCGATATGTGAATTTGTTTCGGGGGGTAACAACGAGCTAGCCTTTAAAGAGGGAGACAAGCTGGTATTGTTCTCGGATCAGGAGGTCGACGGATGGCTCCCCGCGCAACATGTAACAACAGGGGATCTTGGTTATGTGCCGGGTGGCTTTGTCAAAGTGGTTCAAGTCGGGGTGGAACAGACAGCGGAGAGAGCAGAAGCGCATATGCTGACGTCAGGCAGTCTCGAGGATTCCGCTATGGGAAAGTCAGACGAGGAGAGAAAGCCGGAGGAATCTACCATTATAATAATAGCTGAGCCTCCCGAGGGAGAAAAACCTGCAGATAAAGTAGAGGACAACTCAGCAGAAGCGACTCAAGGCATCCAGCCATCATTCATTGAAATCTCATTCAGCGACGATGACTTGGAATGGTCGGACTCTGATGAGGAACCAAGGGTATTTGAATGCGAGGTCACCCACTCTTTTGCTAATATTTTCTACTGCAGAATTACCAAGTGGTAAGAAGCGTGAACACTTCCAGAAGGCTGCTTTCTTCATCTCCTCCCCCTGAGGAAACAGGAGCTGAGAATTTCGAAAAGGTTTCTGAGGCAGACAACTCGGCTGGTGCGCTATCAACGGGAACCGAAGGGGATCAACCAACAGCTCCGAGAGACCTGGTGGACGTCATGGCCCAAAAACAAGATCTGTTGGTGGGATGGAGACAGTTTGAAGAGATGAAGAAAATGCAAGACGACCTCATGAGGAAGAGGGAAGCGCTTCTGGATAAGAGGGAGAAAGCACTGGCCGAAGAAAAGCGGCAGTTGAAAGACTCTTCGGAAAAGGAAAAGAAGAAGAAAGCAGGCTTTTCGGTGGTCGGGATTCTGAAACTCAGCGGGGGAGAAGGCAAGACCGACCCTCCCTCCTCATCTCCGTTAGAGAAGGTGCCCAAGGAATGGGTGCCCTATTTCGAGGCTATCAACAAACTGTTGAAGCAACTGCGAAAGGACGGAGACAGCAGCCCTTCCTCTACGGGACTCACAGTCGAAGAAATCGAGAGGATTATCACTGGAGACATATTGGGGAACGGCATGACCAGAGCTCATCAGTTCCCTGACACGCCAGAGGAGGTCGCCAGCTACAAGCGATTCATCACCGAACGACTCGCCACCGGCAAGAAGAAGAGCGTCGCTGAAATAAAGGGCGTTTTGGCCTCTAGCGCGGACGTTAAAGGTACAGATATACTTTTGCTTGTATTCTTCTAACCTATCTACATTGCAGATGAATCTGTACAAGTTGATGAAAATGTAACAACACGAAGTGATGTAGATAGAAGAGAGGAGGGAACTAGTGGAGTGGGGAGCCCCAACATAGACGATGAAGAAAGACGAAAAAGGCTAGATGAGAAGGTGAAAGAGTTGCAAACACAGCTCAAGAAGACAGAAAAGAAACTGGCAGCTGCAAAGAAGGCGAAGGTGAAGGGAGAGAAGCATGTGCAAGAGAAGTTGTTGGAGGCGAGGGTGAAGCTCAATCTGATGATGCAGGAGGCCGATTCCGATGAAGAAGAAGCGGCAACAGAAAAGACCAACGAGGTAAAGAAGATATGTGCCGAGGAAGTCCAAGCGATGGTGGACTTGGAGAAAGAAAAGATTGTATTGAAGTATAAGGACAAGATAAGAAGATTGGAGAATAGGGCGGAGGCGACGAGAGGACAAACCGAGAAGAGGGAGAAAGAGCTGTTGGCGAGGATTGCAGAGTTGGAGCAGAAATCCAAAGGCGACAACAGCAGCAACAATAACAACAACAGCGGCAGCGCACGGGGCACTCCAACGAGGCAGCTGAGCGGACTGCTGGGCAAGATAGAGAAGAAAAAGAACGAGACCTTCGAACAAGCCACCGTATCCCTGGCGGAGGATGTCAACTTCATCTTTCTTGTCAGCATGGCGCTCTTCAAGCTGCGAGAACAGGGTGAATTCTATCCTGGTGCCTCACGGTTATGGCAGAATTGAGAGAAGAAACGTGAAGGGGGAGACAGTCGTTGTTATCTTCAATGATGTGTACATCTAATCTATTTATTTAACCCTCCCTCTCTCTTTCCACTCAACTAGTGCAAGGATGTAGTACTACAGGAATTAAAGAAAAAAAAGTACATGTTGTTGAAAGGTTGTGTGTGTGTGGAGGAACGTTGTGGCTCCCTTAGAGCTTTTGCAGTCGAGCCTCGATCCACCACTTTTGTAATTCAAATGCCAACAGAGCGATGCCAAACAACGGAGCCATCACAACCACCCTCTGCGGGGCTCCTTTGAAAAAGGCACTTCCTCCTTCCTTTTCGTATACTTGCTTGAAGCAGTCCGGTATGCTCTTGTATTGTTTGCCACTCTCTGCTTGTAACCTTCATAAAGCTCGGAGGGTAAGTACGTTGTTTGATGTGGTGTTGGATTACGCACCTTGTCTTAACAACGTCCGCGGGCGTTACGAGTCCCGCAGCCAGGCCACCAGCAACGAAGCTTGCAAGGAAGAGGCGGAATATACTCAAGTCCCCTTTGTTGTCCTTGAATTGCTCTTTCAGGTTTGCGTAGGTAGGGAAGAAGATGATGCTGAACGGGATATCTCGCATGAAGGTAACCAGCACGCCCGTGTAGAGCCCTTTGAATCCTAGTTCCTTCACGACCGTCAGCGCGCTTTTCTTTACCAATGGAGGGAACTTCTGCGACCCTTGCAGCTGAAGCCTAATCTTCACCAGCTCCATCGGGTTGGTGATTGATACCTACCAAGAAATTAGATCGGGTGATGCAAAAATTTCTGCTATTAAAGTACCTGACAAAAGCCTGCTGTGGCACCAGCAATAATCTCATTCTTGAGAGAGATAGTACCATCTTCGTTTTCGAGCAGCTTCCTCATTTCATCGTTGACGGCCAGCTTAATTGCTTTCTCCGGTGTGACTCCGACCAGGTTCGGCGCCAATCCTCTGTACAGCCCTCGCACCCCTTCGGCTTTTATAATCTTTGTAAAACAATCCCAAGCGCCATTGTACATCCTCTCTCCTGCCTTTGTGACGGCCTGATTCTGCAGTCTCGTCTTAACCATGTCGATTGGGAAGATGATAGACGTGCCAATTACGCCCGCAATTCCGCCAACTACAAGCTTAGCCGGCAATGGGACATTGACGGGTTTCTTCTTCTGCAGTTGTGCGGTGGCCATCTTGTTAGAACCCGTCCCTCCTGTCCTTGTTGCCGTTGCGGAACTTTGTAACAAGGGGTGCGCTTCTTGGAAGAGGTAGTCCGACGAAGCGCTATGATGATGAGAAAGGGAAAGCTCGCGCTCATAGGGGTACGTAAAGTGCTACTTCTCGAAGCACCTTCTTTCTCTTTATTTTGACCTGTACTTCCCAAAATTTAGAGGAGAGGGTTTGCGACCGTGAGCAAAACCAAATCGTTCAAAGGGATCTTTCCTCCTATTACGACTCCATTCGTTAGCGAAGGACCTCGGAAGGGAGAAGTTGACAGGGAAGCCCTTTCAAGGAACGTTGAGCGCTACTTTCAAACCGATCTTGCTGGCCTTGTGGTTCTCGGATCAAACGGCGAGTTTCCTCTTCTTTCATATGAGGAGAAGGTGCAAATCTTCCAGACGGTTAAAGATGTTGCTTCGCGACAGGAGAAGAACGGTCGTAAGAAGCTCTTGATAGCAGGAACAGGCACGGTCAACACGCGCGATACAATTCTCCTCACCAAAGAGGCGCATCGCATAGGCTTTGATGCTGCGATGGTGGTTACTCCTGTACGTTTTCCCTTCCAGCAGTGATTACCTACACTCACTATTCAAGTATTACTTCACAGATCACATGAAAGATAAGATGTTGCGCCTTCATCTCGAGAGCGTTGCCACCAATTCGGAAATACCAATTATCCTTTACAACGTCCCACCACTTGCAGGGGGTGTGAAGCTGAGCCTCCCACTAGTGGTTGAGCTAGCCAGGCATCCTAATATTG
>Ga0209935_1003269_pt1 | contig 17085 bp, 21 predicted proteins | sample ThiBio_1000_plan_2_FD_183958 | JGI IMG/M metagenome (GOLD analysis project Ga0209935, IMG submission 183958) | Wastewater bioreactor microbial communities from Cape Town, South Africa - Thiocy_cont_1000_plan (SPAdes) | ecosystem: Engineered > Bioreactor > Thiocyanate-remediating >... | reverse complement strand
CTCAAGTATTTATATCTGATATTCGACGAGGAGAACTCGATGAACTCTGCCAATATCGTGTTCACTACCGAGGGACATATCATTCCAATCGAGAGAGTCGTTACTCCTTCGACCACTTTAGTTCAGGCATGTCCTCGAGCGAGGGAGCGCGCGAGCGTGCATATGTTCTCGTTCGCAGCCATTCTGACCGACAGAGAGCATGTACAGGCGCAATGCGATCCTATCGACCAGAGTCTATGGAATCTCATCAATGCAATTCCACATAGTTGGCCGCGACTGATTGGAGATGGTACTGGTAAGACTCAACAGCAACAGCAGCAACAAAAGCAGCAACAACAGCAGCAGCAACAGCAACAGCAGCAACAGAGGCAACAACAACAACAGCAATCGCAAGCTTCTCAACAAAAGCGATCTCAAACCGAATCTCAAGCAGGACAATCTACTCAACAACAACAACAACAACAACAGCATCAACAACAACCACGGGAAGATCCCTCACGTATGTCTCAATACTCCCTCGCTCATGAACACAAGTTCACTGATCGATTTATTCGTTCAGCATCGGCTCGTGTGATCTTGGAGCACATTACTGTGGAAATCATTCGGCCATCGACCGGGTTGCGTCACCCAATCATTCGTGGTTCGGTGCCGAACTTTGGCGCCAGCTTTCCAGCCGAGGAGCTCACCGTTGTCGCGGGTCGTACCCGTGATGCGCGAGGCGTCGTGATCCCGGAGCCGGCACACGCATGTAGCAAGCTCTCCGAGGATCTCAAAGGGATGGTGGCGCTGGTGGTGCGCGGCGAATGCTCGTTCATCGAGAAGGTCAAGGTGGCGCAGGACGCCGGAGCGGCAGCAGTCATCATCTACGACCACCAAGCGAGCTTCTCCACCTTGCAGCTCACAATGACCGGCGACGGCCCACTTCGATCGGCGGTCCACATTCCATCGACTTTCTTGTCGGCTGCCGATGCGGCACCGTTGGTCAACCTGGTGCGCACGATGCCTCGTGATCAGCCGCCGCTGATTCGCATCCGTCGCTCGCATGAGCCAGTGGTACTCCTGGATGCGAGCCTCTCGAAGCTCGGCTCGAAGCAAGCTGAGTATTTGATGAAGCAAGTGCACAAGGTTGCATTGCAGTACGCACCCAAGATCGTCGGACCGGACGGACAGCAAGTCACCAAGAACGAGATCATCAACGGAAGACCCGACCGAAACAACCGCATCGGTGCCGAGATCATTGTGCCGCAAGCTCCACAACAGCAGCAAGAGCAACAGCAGCAAGAGCAACACGAGGCGCCTCTTGCACAATGTGATGGAGGTGAGTGCCAACGCCAACCATGATACATACCAATACAAACGCCACCTGTAAACCTCCACTCGCGCTACTTGACTCGCTGCATTCGCTTTTGGTTCGAAGCTCATTCGTGGGTAGAGAAACAAGCACGTACATTAAATAGTCTAACTGGTAGGAACAACCAACACATAGAGTACAAGCGAGTGGACTTGATCTGGCGTGATCGTGCGAGGTGAGTGTGAGAGCGAGAGAGAGCACGACCAGAGATAGATAAGGTGGATAGACAGAGACAGAGACAGAGACAGAGACCGAGACCGATAGATAACTAGCTAGCATTCACTTGAACAACTACCACAACTAGAAACTAATAAAATAATGCCATGGCCGGCGATGGCGTCTTCTGCTTACTCCTGTGCAGAGGTCGTCGTGGCGTGTTGCTGCTCCTCGACAAGCGGTGGGAGAGGTGAAAGCGGCGGCAGAGGTGCCAATGGCGGAGGTGCAGTGTCCCTTGCCGGCGGTATGGTTGGCTGGGCCCACGCGGTGGCAGTAGCCGGGCTTTGTGGAAGCAGCAAGGCCGGAGGCTGCTGCTCGTCCTCGGGATCGACATCGAGCTCCATCGGGCCGGTGGCAGAGAAGCTCGATCTACGGTGGTGGCTTCGAGGCGGAAGCATGGGCGGCTGCTGCTCGTCCTCGGCTGAGGAAGCACTCACCGACGGTGTGACGTGGCTTCCGTGTCGACGGTGTGCACGCGATCCTCCTGCGTCCTTGGGCGTCAGCTCGTCCTCGGTCACGACGTTGCGGCGCGGTCGGTCGGCACGAGCAGGAAGTGGTGGAGGACTTGAGTTCGAGATGGAGCCAGCACTTGCCGACGGCGACGGCGATGCGAGCGACGGGTCGCTCTCGTCACCCGAGCGTGGAACAGCGATCGTGGGCGAGGAGTCCCTGTTGGCGACGAAATCCTCGTCGGCGAGAATCGCCTTGCGATTGGCCTTGATGCGCTTTCGCAAGGCTTGTGCCGTGTCGCGCTTCTCGGGATCTTGGTGCAAACAGTCGAGTACCAAGTCGTGCCAGAACTGGCTCTTGATGCCGACGAGGTCGGGCGTACGACCACTGAGGAGCGCCTTCTCGATCATGAGGTCCTTGGAGATGTCCAAGTACGGAGAGCGCTCACGAGTGATGATGGCACGAACGCACATGCCGAAGCTCCAAATGTCGATCTTGTTGCCGTACAATGGTGGAGCTCCATCCTTTGTATAGTACTCATCATGACGAAGTACCTCTGGTGCAGAGTAGACCAATGTGCTACGTACATATAATGATCACGCGCGCGTGTAATCAATCATTAGTTCGAATTGTCGAGTCAAGAGAGAGAGAGAAGATGATATATACCCAGCATTCTTTTGAATTCCAATCTCGCGAACACCACGATACGAAGTACCAAGATCACACAATTTGGCAGACTTGAAGCCAGTCGAGATCAAGATATTGTCGGGTTTCAAATCACTGTTGTACGAGAAGCAAGTGATGAGTATTTGATGACTACTAGATCGTGACACATCTTTCATACACGTACCGATGAATGATTCCATTATCGTGGAGAAACGAGAGAGCGCGCAAGATGCCACGCGCAATGGTATAAAGCTGCTTGCTGGTGATGGTCTCACCACGCTCGATCAACGAAGCCACCGAGCCACCGCCGACGTACTCCATCAAGACGCACGGAGGGTAACGGCAGAAGCCGTAGGCCTTGACGATATTGGAGTTGGCCGACGACAAGGAGGCGAGATCGTCGAAGCACGTGACCTCGCGGCGAAACGCCTCTTGCGAGTCCTCGAGGAACTGCCACTCCTCGGGATTGTTGGTGTCGGTGAAGGTGATGTACTGCTTGATGACCACCTGGCCGAGCTCCGGCGTTTCGCCCAAGTAGATGGCGCCCTCGCCGCCTGTGGCGAGTGGACGAGCACTGGCGAGGAGGGTCTGCACCTCGTCACTTCCAAACTCTTTGAGATGTGAACCGAACTGCAGCGGATGTGCCTCGTAGAGCATGAGGTAGCGCTCGATCTGTGTGGGAGAGTTCGAACCCGCCGGCTGGATGTCGAGCCAAAAGTGTCCCATTCGCTTGGCGGCGTTGCGAGTCTCGAACGAGAATTCGATCGTGACATCCTGCGACGGCTCGACGACGCCCGACGTGGGCGACACCGTGAAGGCGAACTCGGTACGCGGAAAGTACGCAAGCGGCGAGATCTCAAAGTTGAATTCGAGTGGCACCGTACTGCGGTTGGTGATGCGTCGTGTGATACGCTCTCGGCGGTATTGGATTGGTGTCTTGAAGTCAATGTGGCATCCACCTCCATAGATATAAATTGGATATGATGCTGGATGATCATAGTGATGATGATGAAGATGAAGAAGATGAAGTTACTCAAGTTAGTTTGAAGTTGAAGTAGTGATATAATGATGGAGTCAGATACGAACTTCGCGAGTTTCTGTAGTTCCATTGAGTCCACTTGAGGAACTTTTTCAGGTCGTGTGAGACGACGTTATCGAGAATGCCTTGAATCAACTTGTAGCTCGCAGGCTGGCCGTTGATCTGAGGATTGGGGTACGAGAGGAGCTGCTCAATGTTGTTGTTGAGCGTATCGATGTTATGGAGGCTGGCTGCGAGCTCGGGCCAAAAGTCGGGCTCCGAGGCACCGGCTGAATCGACCGGCAGGCCGTTGAGCCATTGCATGATCGACGAGTTGTATTGGAGGGTCGAGAGGTACGTGAGCGACGGCATCTCGAGGACGCTGCAGACCTGAAAGATGTTGGCGATACGAGCAATGTCGATCAGCTCGCCCGAGTCCGGGTAGCGCAGTTGGATCTCGATACAGCGCTCGAGACAGTCGACGATCGACGGGATGCGTGTCTTGGGCTCGAGAAGCGCAGACGGGTCAGAGGTGGACGACGAGGCGAGCGCCGGCGTGACGCGAGCAGCAAGCAACGCCTGCCACTTGGCTTGCGTATCGGCATCGAGTACGCGCAAAAGTTCGGGGCGTACGCGCAAGATATCGAGGCCCTTGGCGAGTGCGTCGATGGCGTTGGCGTCACAAAAGGTCAAGGTGCGCAGTGCGGCACCGACGCTCGACGAGTCGATCGGTACCGGCAGGCCGGCGAGGTGGTGGCCGACCGTGATCCAGAACGTCAGCTCCTCCATTCGCTCCTTGGGTCCAGGAGCGACGAGGATGGCGTTGGCGATGGCCTTGCTGAGACGCGAGCGAAAGTCGAACAACGCCGAGAGATTGATCGACGCCTGATGGCTCAGCAGCTCGCAGAACTCGAGTGCCGAGAAGAGCCGCAGATCAATATGCAGGATCTGCATCGCGAGATCGAGTGGCGTCGGACGTGCGATTTGGAGCTCGTTCTCACTCAACGACGAGGCACTCAGACGCGCCAAGCCCTTGTGTCGCGTGGCCTTGAAGGTAGCAAGTTGGCTTTGTTGCTCGGCGTTATATTGAATGGCGGCTTCGAGCTTAGCCCGAAACTCACTTGCTATTTGACCGCTTCCCAAAGCTTGCTGTATATTCAGAACCAAATCAATAATAAGTAATTTCCTCAAGTGAGTTACACAAAGAGAGAGAGAGAGACACACACACAGAGAGAGAGAGAGAGAGAGAGAGAGAGAGAGAGAGAGAGAGAGAGAGAGAGAGAGAGAGAGAGAGAGAGAGAGAGAGAGAGAGAGAGAGAGACGATATTACAACTACAACTACAACTACGTACAGAAATTCCATCATAGAGCTTTTCGACGAGTGCAGGAGTAAAGTCAGCTCGATAACGATGTAACCATAGATCGATGACCTTGAAGATGGTGGTTCGAATGTGCGGTATCGAAAAGTAGGTTTGGAGATTGTCGAGCAACTTGAAGACAAAGTTCTCGGGCGACATGTAGGCGCGATAGATGAGTAACAGACCCTCCAAGAACACGAGCCTCGAGCATCCAGCCGGCTCGACGGCTTGCTTGGTGTTGTCGTAGAGACCGCAGGCAATGTTGAAGAGCGCCACGATGTTACCCATCGAGACGAGGCGCTTGCCATCGCGGTCCTTGGTGAAGCGAACGCTGTCCTCGGTCAAGGGCGGACGCTCGACGGGCGCGATGCTCGTGAGCTTTCTGTCGATGGCGCCCGAGTCGCGGCGCTTCTTGGAGAAGAGGCTCGGGCGCTTGGAGCCCGTGGACGACGATGCGAGCGACGCCATGGGCGAGTTCCATCGGTCGTTCCAAAAGTTGATGGCCTCGAGCAGCCACGCCTTCCACTCGGCGCACCGTGCCGCGTCGGGACACGAGCCATCGCGCCCAAAGAAGTCCGACACGAGGAAGGTCGTGCGTACGTCGTTGCGCGTTACGACGAGATGGAACGAGAGGTCGTCGATCGGCTCGATGGCGATGCTCGGCGTCGAGAGATCGATGTACAGCACGGCCTTGCTCTTCTGCTTGGCCGGCTTGTTGCTGCCGCTGCCGCTGCTTTGGCCGGCGTTGGTGCCGCTCGTAGCATTCGTGCCACTGCCGCTGCCACTGCCACTCGCTGTGGAAGACGACGACGACGACGACGATGAAGCGGCCGTCGTATTGAGCGACGAGAGCGAGAGGCTGCTCAAGAGCGGCGGCGGTGCGACGCCGTCAGCCTTGGGCGGCGAGGTGCCGGGCGAGCCGATGGGCGAGCGTCGCTTTGTGGGGCTCACGCGGCTGGAGCTGCCCGTCGGCACCGAGGCCGAGAGCGACGGCGTCGACGACGAGTTGCCTGCCGCTTGTAGGAGCGACGTGGGCGGCGACGAGCTGATGAGCGTCGACGACGACGCGGCTGCCGACGGCGACGACGATCGAAACAACGACAGCTTCGAGCTCTTGGACGACGAGGACGACGAGGACGACGAGCCCGGCCTGACCTGGAGCACCAACAGCACCGACGGGAAGAAGAACAACAACTCGACGTACGGGCAGCCGCTGCCGCGATACGACGACATGAGCTTGTGGGTGGTGGGGTCGATCTTGGAGATGTTGGCGCGAGCCTTGAGATGCCGCGTGGCATCGGTGAGCTCGTGCTTGAGTGCCTTGCGGTCGGCCGGATGGAGCGAGCGGATGGTCTTGTCGAGGTCCTTCATGGTGGCCCGCTATGTACCGCCGATTCCGACACGACCACCGTAGTGATTATGATGATGGCGGCAGCGATGGTGGGTACGAAGATAGTGTTGGAGGTGTTTGGGGTTGTACGGTTGCTCGGGTGCCACGGGAGAGACACAGACACACAGACACCGCTCACACTGAAGAGTACTCGTGCCTCGTGATGCCACGCGCGAGGCTCGTGCCGTGCCCTCCGCGATAGACGCGAGAGGTCTTGCGCGAGACACAACCAGATAGATAACTAAGAGATACTCTCACTCACACGCACACTCACACGCACGATGATGCTATGATATGATGCTCACTTTCTCCTTGCCACTCGAAGACGATCACCCACTGTACCACTCACGCAATACAAGAGGGCGCGTCGCGAGCGAGGGGGGAGAGGTATTTTGCCCTCCTCTAGAGAGATAGAGATAGAGACTCCGAGTGCGAGTGGTATGGAGGCGCAGCAGCAGCAGCAGTGGGGCGATAGAGCAACAACCTCGTGTGTGTGAGCGTGTGTGTGTGAGCGCCTGTCTGTCTCAGTCGGCCCCTCTAAGGAAAAACAACCCGAACACTCGCCTCCTCCTCTCTACCGCAAAAAGCTCAACAAACCAACCACAGCAAGCAAACACAACGAACACACACCACCCGTTCGATCGCCGTGCTGCTTCGATCCAAATCCCCGCTCCTCGATGCTATCTCGCTCTATCTCCTCTATCGCTATATCTCTCTCTCTCTCTCTCCCACTGTGATGAAACTTACCTCTCTCCGTTAGGATATCTATCTAAATAATCTCGCTCGCGATCTCGGCTGGGCTGTGCGCGCGAGAGAGACCCAACCACGCTCGCCTCGCCCCCGATAAATACCACCACCCAGTGGGCCGCTTGTGCGTTACTCGATACGGGCCCTTTTCGCGTAAAGCGAGCCTCGTTCTTTTGCTGCCGCCCGCCCGACCTGCCGCCCGACCTGCCGCGCTCGCTGCCAACCAACCCTCCTCCTCCCGCGACTCGTGCGTGTGGATGCTTGTTGTGTCTTCGTCCCCCTTGCTTGCGTCCTGTGGCTAGCGAGGAACGTGTGGCACGGGTGTCATTTTAGCGATGGATGGATGATACGCGATATCGTTGCTTCAAGCAATCTCGTTCGCCATTGCTATTCGCTCGCGCCCCCGTCTCTCCAGGAGCTCGTATGTCGGAGCAAGAACGCCCACGGTTGGCGTTGATTATCACGGCTGATGATCTTGGCTATTGCACACAACGAGATGATGGCATCTTCGAGATCGCAGCCGTGACGCGTGGCGCCATGATCAACCACGCATCGTTGCTGGTCGGTGGCGTATCGGCGCGCGATGCCGTCGCTCGTGCACACGCTGCCGCGCTCCCTCTCGGCCTTCACCTCAACCTCACTGAAGGAACACCGGCCGCTTTACGCGTATTCTCGCGACTACCAAGCTCTTTGGTCGTCGCTGGAACGAACGAGATGCTTGGCAAGTTCGGATTGCGCGAGGCGCTCGCTCTCGGCCGTGTGGACCTGGACGACGTGGTGCTCGAGGCTACGGCACAGCTGCAGCTCTTCCACACGCTCACTGGCTCGCATGCCACTCACTTTGATGGCCATCAGCACGTCCACACGATTCCGGAGCTTGCGAGTGTTCTGGCACCACTGATGCATCGCCATGGAGTGCGCTCGACTCGCATCTCTGACACTGAATGGCACCTGCCTCTCGCGTGGCCGCAGTGCGCGAGCAGCGATGTCGCGAACGATGCCAGCGGTATCCCGTCCTTCCTGCGAGCCGTATCAGCCGAGGCCGAGCAATCGCGAGCCATCTACTCGAATGTCGGCATCACCTCGACTCACTTCTTTATCGGCCTCACGACCATGGGAGCGAATGCCACCGTGCCGCAGTTGGAGTATCTGCTCTCGGAGCTCGACGCTCGGGCAGCACGTCACGCACACGAGGGAGTTCTCTATTGCGAGTGGATGGTACATCCAGGCAACCACTCGATCGAAGGCGACGCGTTCAACCAAGCGCCCGAGCGCCAGCACGAGAAGCTCTTCCTGCTCGATGACGCGACTCGCACTCTCATCGAACGATATTGTGTGCATTCTTCGTGGAGTGAGGTATCGGATGGCCTCCTTGCTGCTGATACAAACCATCACCACGCTCATCAACGCGACGATACATAACACGGTATCGCGGGAGAGCCACGAGTTATCTCGTACTGGATCCTCGACTTCTGATCCATGTATCAGTTCAACTTTGTATCAATAGATGGATAGAATCATGATGTATTGGTTCGGTAAATGTGGATCGCAAGATACCGAGACTTTCATATCGTACACGAGCACATGAAGTGTGTATGTATGCGCAGTGTTGGTCGTGGGCGCCTCAATCGCAAACTGATGTATGAACAGCGACTCGATGCCGTGTTGCTGTTCATTCGATCCTCCTCCCTCGCTACATCCTGCTCCTTCTTGGCTCCTTCGCTCCCATGTGTCGAGTGGTGAGAGATGAGAACGCTGATATAGTCACACTACAACCACGTTTCGTTTGATGCTATGGAGCCACGGCAGTCGGAGATGGAGCTCGGTGGTGGTGGTGTCGCTCTCGACGATGCAACTGATGCGAGCGAGAGCTCCAGCTGCCTCGTTGTAGAGCTCGAAGAACCCGAGCTGCCAACACCTCTCGAGCAACCGACGATCCTCCCTGCTATCGATCCGGATGGCACTACCGAGATGTCTGCCTTCCAGCGAGTGATGGAGATGCCATGGGCTCGTGCGATCATCGTCCACGGTACGCTGTTCATGTGCAACGTGTTGTGGTACGTCGGTCGATCGCTTGCTGCTTGCGGTAGTTGCTTGCGCGCTGTGAATGTTGTAGCGATTGCCGTACATACCAGTGTGACTGAAGACTGACGTGTCTTGCGGTACAAGGGGTGCCTGGGCCACTGCCGCCAAGTACACACTCGGATACTTTCCTACGGCAGTGATGCTATCGCTTCGGTGGAGCCTGTCGGCGGCGCTGCTGGTGCTCGTGATGATCGTGCGCGAGCGCTCCTTGCCTCGTATGCTCTCGTGCTCGTTGTTTTGGCGCGTGGCAGTGCTTGGACTGGTCGGTATCGTCGTACAACAATCGCTCTCGATGAGTGGCCTACGTCGCACGACCGCCATCAACACAGCCATTCTCCAGATGATCACGCCTCCTGTGACGACCTTCTTCTCGCTGCTGCTGCGCATCGAGCATCTCATGTGGGAGAAGATCGTCGGCGTCCTGCTGACCGTGGCTGGAACCGTGATCTTCCTCGATGTCACGAGGCTCGACTTGTCCGAGGGCGTGATCGGCAATCTACTCGTGTGCTGCGCAAGTGTCGCATCGGCCTTCTACTTGCTCTGGGGCAGGCCGTTGTGGAACGAAGCCGGCTCGTTGCCAGTGACGGCGTGGGCCTTTTCGCTATCGTACGTGGTTATCTATCAATTGTTGTATGACAGCGGATCCATAATGCTCATCGAGAATCGGTGAGGTTGCAACAACAGCGGTGTTGTGCTCACGATGGCGACATTACCCGAACCAAACGATTGGGCCACACTGTCCAAAGTGCATTGGACAGGCTGGCTCGCGCTCGGCTATGGTATCGTGATTGCAACCGTGCTCGTGTACTAGTACGTTATGTCCGAGCTCTTCGTGCAGTGAGTACAGTGACTCACATTGCTGCTGTCCGATTGATGACTTCAGTCTCTGGGGTTGGGTATCGGCGTTCACCACCCCAACCGTCATGACGTCGTACTTGGCCGTCCAACCGATAGCAGCTGGCATACTCGGAGCAATCATCCTGGGCGAAGGGCTTGGATGGATGCAGATCGGCGGAGTGTTTGGAATCTCGCTCGGGCTAGTGACCGTGATCTACGCACGACACAAGGAGCTCAAGCAAGAGGAGGCCTCATCACGTTCCTCCTCCGAGGTCGTCGATAAGAGTTGTAGCGAGACGCAAGCCGACCTCGAGCTGGCGAGTGATGTAGATGTTAACGTTATCGACCGTGATGGAGACACGGCATCAATCAAAGCTTGAGCAGCAGCAGGCAATTCTACACTCGAAGACGAACGCGTGCCAGTGCACTAATCTGTACGCTCAGCCGCTAAGCCGCAAGGACGTTAAGCCCGATTTGCTTGATGTTAGACGAGCGCTCTGTGTGGTGCTGATATCTACCTGCAGTGTCTCTCCTTATGCTCACTGCTCTGTGCTCTCTCTGCCTCGCACTCGCCACCATGTCTCGTTCCTCGCCATCTCGGTCGCAAGCAACGAGCTCTTCGAGCAGCAGCGGCACTGCGGCATCTTCATCTGGGCCCCGTTCGCCATTTTCGAGCTCTTCGAGCAGCGGTGCCCTCGTTCCTGCAAGCAGTCGCAGTCGCGAGGCGTCGCCGGCATCAAGCACCACGAGGTTGTTGCTGGAAGGAACGCCTGCGACCTCGCGCTCGATCGTAGACGCCCTGTCGGCCAAGGCAGGGTCGCTGATTCAGACGCTGGACAACATCAAGCAACGCAGTTGCTTGTCGGGACTCAAGTTGGTCTTCCCACAGATCATCGTTCTGGGCGAAGAGTCCTCTGGCAAGAGTTCGGTACTCGAGCGCCTCTCGATGTGCGAGTTCTTTCCTCGCAGCGAGGGAATCTGTACTCGAATGCCGATCCAGTTCGAGATGATCCACAAGTCCGACCAGGAGATGCGAGAGTTTTGCTCGACGAAGAAGGTGCCGTTCGTCTCGAACGACTGCTACTGTCTCGTGTCGTCGAAGCGCAGCACTGGCGAAGTGATCGAGTACGGCTTTTTCGGAGCTGCCGACGTTCGAGAGAAGGTGAAGCCCACCATGGACGACGAGGTCAGACGCCACAACGGAGGTCCGTCGTCACACGCCTCAGCCTCGATATTGGCTCTTGGCTTACTGATTAACCAACGCACTCGCCGCGCGAATGGACTGAACCATAGATGTCCGAGGCGTAATCGATGATGTGCTAAACATTGCTATCATCGGCCAGCAAGTGCCGGACCTGACGCTCCTCGATCTCCCCGGCATCGTTCAATCTCAAAGGCGAGGAGAGCCCGGCGACATGTACGAAAGAACCAAGGCTCTCGCCGTCAAGTACATCAAGGCTCCTCATTCTTTGGTATGAAGCGTCCGCTGGTACTTGCGCGATTTGCCTCGTTACGGTCCAGCAGTCGCTGACCCGTGAGCGTTGCGCTTGTAGATCTTGATGGTCGTTCCGGCTTATCAACGAATCAACTGCTCGCCTGCCGGCTTGCTCGTTCAGCAATACGGCAAGGAATCGATGACCTTGGGAGTGCTGACCAAGACCGACAAGTGTACGAACCATTCTTGATTGTGAGCATTCATCCGTGTGCGCACGTCTGATTGGTGGTTTGCCGGTTATCCACAGACACGATCGCAAAAGCGTTCCCGATGGAAGAACTCCACGGAAAGCTGACTGGAACCAGCGACGACTCTATCCACCTGCCTCACGGATACGTCGCAGTCGTGAATCGAGACACTAAGAGCGGCCCAGTTGAGATCTCTCTCGCTGAGTCTGCCGCTGTCGAGGAGGCTGCGTTCAGCACGATGCCAGTCGAGCTTCGAAATCGATGTGGAAATGCCGCGTTGATGACGCGCATTGTCGACCTGCTGTGCGACTACACGAGCAAGACCTGGGCACCGCTTGCCGTGAAGGAGATCAACGCCCAGATCTCAGCTCAGAAGCTGTTGCTTGGCGGTCTCGGCATGAGCCCGTCCGATGCGGGACTGCCTCAAGCAGCTCAGGCCGAGGCGGTGCTGTTGTTCGAGCGAGCCGTCTCGCATCCTGAGGTCGCTGCTCACCAATGGCCGACCTTTCCACCGCTCCAAGCAGTTAACGATGCCGGAGAGTCGCTCAATGCGACGCGCGCCTGGAACGCGAACAAGGCCGCTGCCGAGAACTGGCTGCGCGACTGTCTGGCGCGCGCAAACCCCGGCATTTTGTCAGTCGTTTCGGCCGATCTGCGCAGCCACCGGAAGCTGCCGACGGCGCTGCACCGATTCCACAAGCTCGGAGCCGAGATCGGTACCATGTTGCAGCGCTCGATCGACCGAGCTCATGCTCGAGTGTGCACTCCCGACAACATCCGAAGAAGATTCGATGCGACGACTGCCGCGCTCGAAGCGATCAACGAAGAGAGCAGCCTCCAGTGGGCAACCACCAAGCTTGCCCGAATGCTTCGAAACGAAGCAACGATCGCAGCCATCGATCAGTTTCGCAACGATCTGCCGCAAGCGTTCTCGGTGGCGGGGATCTTTGCGGAGGACAGTGAGACCTCGCAGAAGCGACGCGAGTTGACTCAGTTGATAGCGGAGCTGACGGAGGTTCGCGAGCTGGTCGAATCCCTCTCTCATGCCTAAGCCACGTCTCATGAATGCCCCCATTGTATGAATACATCCACGCGTACAATGTGTTACCCACAGCTCATTACACCGAGTGACCACTACCACTACCACTACCTACCAGTATTAGCACTGCATTCCTATCTATCCGTCTATTTCTATGCTTGTGTGCATAAATTAGTGGCATCACTGTTCTTGACCTCATCGCTCGAACCTCAATCCATTCGCTCACTCGCCCACCGCCACTCACCACTCACCACGCACCACTGATATGCTCGGCTCTTGCAACAACATCACCAAACGGTTCAATGCATCTCAGCGTGGACGTATCTTGGTGCTTGCGGCTGTAGTCATCTTTGGTATCCTCGGCAGCGCTTGGTTGCTGGGCATGTTCAGCGGCTTGGACAATGCACCAAGGACACTCGTTGCGCCTCCGGGCTTCATGGGTCCCGATCATTCGGCCATCGTGTACAACGACCAAGTGGATCAAGTGAATCTACTCGATACCAATGCTGCAGCGCGTCGAGCCAGTATTCGACGAGTACGACTGATGCATACAAGCGATCGATCCACGAGGAACATGCTGCCTTGCTTACTGCACGTGTGTGGCTTGCTCGTGACAGGCAGCACAGCATGCGTGGATATGTTACAGCAAGCACGCTTGGGGCCACGATGAGCTTCAACCTGTATCACTACGTGGCTCGGACTTTCTACATCTAGGGTACGGATGAGGATTTATTGATTGATCCATATGATGACAAACACGTTGACCTGTTGGCAATCCAATCAATTTAGAGCTACTATCGTCGATGCTCTCGATACGTTGTTGATCATGGGTCTTAAGGATGAATACTCTGAAGCACGACACTGGGTTATCAATGATTTACGATTCGATAAGGTATAGTTTTGATTGTTGATGTGAGAGAGAGAGAGAGAGAGATCTATTGATACATTGGAGTGAACAACAGAATGTGACAGTCTCGGTATTCGAGACCACGATACGTGTACTTGGAGGATTGATATCGACCTTCGAGTTGACCAACGATCGAGCTATCCTTGAGAAGGCCGTAGAATTGGGATCGATATTACTACACGTACGGGTTGCCATCATCGATCTTGATTCTTGAGCTAATGGTAATGAGACCATCGCAGTCGTTCGATGAAGTGTATGTCTTGCCGTATAGCCATTTGAATCTCAAGACGTACGATAATTAGGTGGTCTCGATTGCAAGAGATTGGTGTGGTTGATCGACAGACGTATGGTGATACATTACAGACTCGAGAGATCGCTCGATGCATCGTTGGCTGGCTCAGTGTTGGGTACCGATGTTGGAAGTATGCAACTCGAGTTTCTGTCACTGGCATTCTACACGCTCAATGCCTCGATGGCATATCGAGTATGTTGGATTCGTTCGTCGTGCCTAGGTTTTGGGGCTGAATCTAATGTAATGCCTTGCATCTCACTCACCGATTTGTAGCCTCTTCAAATTCATCAAAAGTTGCGCAAGCAGTTTGAAGATTGGGACGGACTCTATCCCATGCATATCAAGCGAGAATCAGCACAATCACTGAGTATGTTCCAGCCTTCTCCCACTATCTCTCACTGTATCTTCTTCTGACCTGCTATTGGTTCATTTGTGTACTAGCTGCTCAAATTTCGTTTGGAGCAGGAGGTGATAGTCTGTACGAGTACTTTCTCAAGATGTGGCTGTTGACCAACAAGACCGAGCCAGTGTACAAGGAGATGTTTGATCGAGCGATATCGGAAGGATTCCGTCGTATGCTACGCCAATCTAAGAGCGGCAACTACACCTTCCTTGGTAGCATTGGGCCAACTGGACTATTTGTTCCAGAGATGGAGCATCTCGTACGTGCTGTTGTTTGATCTCCTCTCTCATCAAATCTTCTAATCATCTCGTGTCATCGGATCACGACAAGTAGACGTGTTTCCTTCCTGGCATGTTGATACTCAATGCCCCAGCCAAGAACTGGTTACATTCAGAAGATTATCAGCTTGCTGATAAGTTGGCAGTAACGTGCTTTCGAATGTATGCATCCAAGTCGAACTTGGCTGCCGATAGTACTGTATTCGATGATCCAACTTTGCCCTTGGTACCTGGGAATCCCGAGTACTTTTTACGACCAGGTATGTTGCTCAATACTCGTTGCGTACTCCTTGTCGTTGTGATAATGATAATACTGTTGATCGAACATGTATGAATGATGGGTAGAATTGATCGAGAGCCTATTTTATCTGTGGAGAATCACCAAGGATACATCGTATCGTGAGTGGGGTTGGCAAATCTTTCAGCACATCCACATGAACACACTACTGCCATCGACTCGCAAGGACAAGACACTCCTTCAAGGCTGTGGCTACAGTGGAGTGTTGAACACCAGCGAGCCAGTCAACACGATTGAAGCCTTCAACGATCAACAACCGAGCTATCTATTGGGTGAGACCTTCAAGTATCTGTATCTACTCTTTTCGGAGGACGACGTGTTGCCGTTGAGCCACTATGTCTTTAACACTGAAGGCCATCCACTTCGTATCTTGCCATTGGAATCGATTGCAAACTCAACTGATCCTCGATGGCAAAAGTGGTGGAAGAAGATTCAACGAGGCATGCATTAGCCTGAACAACAAGAGTATACTATCTATCGTGATCTATCGTGATCTATCGTGATCTATCGTGATCTATCTATCAATGACAATGACAATAATAATGCAAATGTATCATTATTAACTGTGTGTTTGAGAGAGTACTACATGAATGAAAATGAAAAGGAAGTTGTAACATGATGATTCGAGGATGAGGATAAAGGAGAGGAAGGCGAAGTGCCATTAGAAGGTTGATTGGCATTAGGATCATGATGATTGTGGTTGATAGTATGAGTATGACCAGTAAGACCTTGCCAGAAGGAAGGTTTCTTTGGTTCGAGGAGTTTACGACGACGTTGATCAATGTCTTGCATGACATGAGGTTCTCGTTGTCGAATACGATATTCGAGCGTGTTCTTGAGTACGATCTTGTCGTTACGTTGAAGGAACTCGAGTACATCGTAGAGATTACGTTGCGAGACGTAGTTTTGCGTGACGGCGATCGAAGGTTCGAGGTTGAGTGCCGTGTGCCACCATTGACTTGGAATGAAGATCATCTCGCCCGGCTGTTGGTTGCACTCGACCGGACGCAAGTCGCGACTCTCGTGGTAGTAGTTGAGGAACCACTCGGAGACTGAGAGTGGCGTCGTGACGTCGACCTCGTCGGCGCTCGGAAAGACGCCCGGCGGCGTGACGTGTGGCGGGAAGAGCATCCACTTCTTGCAGCCGGAGATGAGACCGTTCCAGGCCGAGGTGTAGTTGGGGTCCTTGTGGAAGGTCGAGCCCGAGCGTGGTGGTCCGATGAGGATCCAGCGATAGGACGGTCGCGAGTCATCGTCACCGGCCTCGCCACAACCGTCGCCGCCGGCACCGTCGCCATCAAGAAACGCAAAGTAGTCGTGCGCAAAGTACTCGGGCACTTGGTACTCGTGCAGCATCTCGGGCGCCTTGACCGTAAAGTCGTTGTCGAACAGATAGAGCGGAGTCTCCTCGCACGCTTGATCGCAGTACTGCCAGTAGTCACGCAGACGCATGTCGACGCAGCCGACCTTGAACACGACGTCGCCGTAGCGCTCGAGCAGCGTCTCCTTGTTCCAGGTCTTGAAGGCCGGCCAACGAGGCACGACGTCGGTCAGGATCACGGGCTTGCTCGGTCGCTCGTACTGCTCGATGAACTCTTGCAGTGTCAATCCACTGCGACGTTCAATGTTGTCGACACGAGCAAAGCTCTGCAGTTCGGCATGGCCGCAGCGCCACGATTGCATCAAGGCATCGCTGTAGAAGCCGCGCACGTCGAGTCGCTCGCACACGGCCTGTCGCTCGCGCTCGACGCCCGTACGTTCGTACACGAAGGTCGAGAACCATGTGCCTTGGAATCGAAACGAACCACCAAAGTCGCGTACGACCGCCGAGCGCCAGAGCTCCTCCTCGCGACCAAACACATAGAAGGCCTTCGAGACGCGAGCCATGCGTCCGAGGTCGTCCGACTCGAGCGAACGCAACACCTCGAGTATCATCTCGTCCTCGAGCACTCGAAACTCTCCCAATCCACGACGACACTCGTCATGTAATCGATCACCATCCGGTGAGATGAATCGATTGCCGAGTGGTTGTACGAATCGATGAGGTACATGATGTTGTGCTCGAGC
>Ga0209935_1003265_pt1 | contig 17104 bp, 24 predicted proteins | sample ThiBio_1000_plan_2_FD_183958 | JGI IMG/M metagenome (GOLD analysis project Ga0209935, IMG submission 183958) | Wastewater bioreactor microbial communities from Cape Town, South Africa - Thiocy_cont_1000_plan (SPAdes) | ecosystem: Engineered > Bioreactor > Thiocyanate-remediating >... | reverse complement strand
ACGATCTCGCCCTTGGCGATGGCCTTCTGCAACTTCTCGGGCGGAATGATGCTCGAGCCGTCGGGCGACGGGAAGATCGTCTCACACAAGTAGATGGCCTTGGTGTTGTTGGCACCCATGGTACACGAAGAGCGAGGAAGGGGTTCGCGAGGGGAGAGAGTGAGCGAGGGGGGAGCGAGCGTGGGATGGGAGCGCGAGCTGGCTGCGAAGCGAATGGCGTCGATGCTCCTCAAGCGACAACGACATCGCTGACACCATCCATCCATCCATCCATCCACCATCGTAGCCATCGATCTCTGAGCTTCAGCTTCAGATTGAGATTGAGAATGAGAATGAGAGGGACTATTTACTACGCTGATCCTCTTTGAGAGAGAACCAACGAATAGAATGGAGCAACAAGAACGAGATTCTCGTGCGTGCGGCGCACACGTGGACGTGAACGTTGTGGTGGTGGCGATTGTGAGTGCCCTTGCGAGCCAGCAAGAGACTCACGGATGGTTGGTCGAGTGAGTGGGAAGGTGAGTGAGTGGATGGGAGGAAGTGAGTGAGTGTGTGCGCACTCTCACTGTGCCGCTGTGGCGCCGTCGGAGGTAGTGGCCTCGAGCGGTGCTGCAGCAGGTACCTCAGTGGCAGCGACGCCATCACTCGATGCTGCTGCTGCTGCCGTGGTCGGCGGAGCCGCAAACTGCTGGTGGTGGTGATGGTGATAGTGGTGCTGGTGCTGGTGCTGTTGATGGGGCGCTGCCTGCGCCGGAGCCGACGCCAGAGCAGGCGGCTGTGCGAGGAACGGCCGCGCGGCACTCGCGCTCGGGATGATGGGCTGCACTGGCGCCCACGGCTTGAGACTGTACAAGGGGTTCTTGATGCTCTCGGTCACTTGCTTGGCGATACTCGAGTCCTTGAAGATCGCCAGCACCTTGCTATCGATGAACTGAATAACGGCACCGGCCTGGCGCAGTTCGTCGAGAATCTGCTCGACCTCTTGCTGCTTGAGGCCGGCTGGAAGGTCGCACACCTCGACCACCTGCGGACGCGAGCTCACACCTATTTTGCCGAGCCCTCGTGTGAGCATGAACCATGTCTCGAGCGAGCGAGCGAGCGAGCGAGCGAATGAGTCAACGGACCTGTTTGCTCTCCATCGTTACGATGCTCGTGCGAGTGACTGTAGGAGCGGTAACCACGCGAGCCACCGCCGCCGCCACCATCGTTCTGGTGATGGTGGTGCGAGCGTCCACGATGGTGATGGCCGTACGAGTGGTGCTGGTTGTTGTTGTGGTGGTGGTGGTCAGCCTTGTTGTGGTGCTTTCGTGGTGCGCCTTCGGAGGATATTGCGCCTTCGCCAGACTTGGGGGCGCTGCCACGATGGTAGTGGTGCTTCGGCTGTTGGTGGTGCGCGTGGTGTTGCTGCTGCTGTTGCAGCGGAGCTTGTTGCTCTCGGGGAGCTTGCCCTTGAGCCGAGTGGTGTTGATGCGCTGCACCGCCAGCATGGTGGAGCGACACTGGGGCGCTCGCAGCGCCTGCACCGCCAGCAACGAATCCCGCTGCACCGTGTGGAATCGGTGACGCAACGGCGGCGGCAGCGCCAGCGCCAGCCGGTCCAACGGCGAGATGCTGAGGCGGCGGCTGTTGTGGCGGGCCGACAACCGGCGGGAATTGGTGTGGATGGTGATGCATGTGGTGCGGATGCATCGCGGGATGAGGATGGTGCGGATAGTACGGCGCCATGACCGGCATCGCTCCTGGATGCGCCAGAGTCATGTACGCCATGTGTCCGTTCGCCGCCGGTCGTTGCATCATGTGCATCGGCGGCGCGCCGCCGGCTGCCACAGGAGCGCCTCCTCCGGCTGGTGCCGAGTCGTCTCGCGGCGTGCTCTCGGGCGACGTCGCCGGTGGCGTGGTGGTCGGCGAGCTCGAGGCGGTCGATGACGACGACGACGCAGCCGACGAGGCCGATGAGGCCGAAGGCGAAGTTGACGCCAGTGCCAGTGTGGCCTTGGGCGGCGTGGGGTTGTTCGGGTCGTAGAGCTGCGTCGACTTGGGCGGGGGACGCTCGTACGACTGGCGAGCGTGGGTCGGAGGCATGGCCATCACGTATGGAATCGGTGGCGGATAGGCTCCCGGCAGGAATGGTCGAGGAGCTCCCATCTCTGCGCACACAGGTATTCACGTGCATATTGAGACGAGGAGGGAGAGGAGCGGAGAGAGAGAGAGAGAGAGCGGAGGCCGCATACCATCATAGTACCAGCGACCATCATACGATGGATAGCCGTATGCCGCAGCAACAGCAGCATTGTAAGCTTGTTGTTGCTGCTGCTGTTGCTGCTGTTGATGGTGATGGTGATGCGAGTGTCGTCGCGGCTGCTGATGGTGGTGCTGCTGTTGCTGCGATGCGCCATCGGCATCGACGACCTCATCCGCAGTGGCCGACTGAGCCTGCTTGTCCTTGGGCGAGGTCGGCGGCGGCGGCGATTGTGAACGATGGGTGCCGTTGCTAGTAACAGAGAGCGCGTCAGATGGACTCCAGAGACCGTTGAATCGACACTCGCGTACCTGTTGTGATGATGGCTATTGTTGTTGTTGTGGTTGTTGCGCCCTCTTCCCTTGGGCTGATACTGGCGCGAATGGTTGTTGTTGTTGTTGCGCTGGTGCCCGCGACTCGACGGCGCTTGCGGGTACGGCACTCCACCGGCACCGCCAGCAGCGGCGGCAGCGACGGCTGTCGGATCTCCGCCGGGTTGTGGCTGCCACGGAACGCGAGGCGCCCACGAGGCGGCGGGCATGTAGGCTCCCGACTGAGCGTGGTACTGCGCGGCATACGCGGCCGGGATCTCCATGCCGGTGACCGGATCGTAGAGATCGTACGTGCCCGGGATGGGCTGCAGCTCGGGCGGATACATGATGGGCGCCTGATAGGCGACCGGCATCACGTGTGGCTCCCAGTACGGCATCGGAGGCGCAGCCACGGCGGCCGCTTGCGGGCTCATCATCGGCGACTTGGCGTACTTGTCGCCACGACCATAGTGCTGCGGTGAGGCCGGAGGCTGTGGTTGCTGTTGCTGTTGCTGCTGCTGTTGCTGCGCCAACGGTGGTTGTTGTTGAGCTTGCTGCCCTTGTCGCGGAGGGTAGTAGGCGCCAGCCGGAGGAGGGCCGCCTTGGTGCGGATGATGGTGATGGTGGTGGTACGGATGGAACGGCGGCAGGTGATGGTGCTGCTGATGGTAGAGCGGCGCCTGATGCATCGCCTGTGCACCGGCGGCTGCGGCCACGGCAGCGGCAGTAGCGGCATCCAGCTCGGAGCCGCCGCCTTGTACCGGCACCATTCCGTCGCCCATCGCTTCGCCGGAATCCATCGCGATGATGCCAGCCGAGCCCGCAGCAGCGTCACCGGCCTCTCCAGCGAGCAGTTGCTGCTGTTGTTGCTGCTGCTGTTGCTGTTGCTCCTCGGAGAAGATGCGAGCACGAGCCTTGGCGTACTCCTCCTCGCGTTGAGCGAAGCTCCGAGCCTCGCGTCGTTGAATCTCCTCCTCGCTCAAGTCGCTGCCATGCAACGGCGAGTCGCTCTCGGAGACGTTGGAGCCCGAGGCATTGCGACGCAGGAGAATCTTGACCGACTTGGCTGGAGCCTCGGCCTCCTCCTGTCGAATCATGTCGCTGAATCGTACGGCGGGTCTATGCCGACAACCACGCAATCGAGTCAGTGAGAGATGCTCGAGAGAGAGTGAGAGATTGAGAGTGAGTGAGAGAGATATACATTCGACTGGCAGGGTTCTTGGTGACCAAGACGGCTCGCTTCTGCTCGATCTCGACCGGAGTGTGATCGAGATGAAAGTACTGCGCCACGCGATGGATGATCAGGCGCTGATACGACGACATTGGCGGATAGTCGATCCTCGTGGCACTGCGACGACGGCCGTCCACACGAATAGAGCATAGAGAGAGAGATGATCAGTACGTTGCTCGCTCGATCGATCGATCGCGATACTCACGCATGGCGCAGTGTGGATGTATGCGCCGCTCGTGGGAGAGTCAGAGAGTCAGAGACGTACGTCGGGGTCTCGATGAACTTGGCGAGCTCCTGGTCGAGCTTCAGCAGCGTCAATCGATCGCGAGGGTTACGAAGCGCCGTGTGGAAGAACTCATCGAGCTCGCCGGCACTCGTGTCCTCTGCCGTGTCAGCGGCAGCGGAGGGCGACGGCGACGCAGTGGACGACGGCGGCGACGGCGACGATGACGATGCATCTCGATCGACATTGGGCGATGGTTCGCGATGGAGATCGCTCTCGAGCGATCCGGCGCTCGCAGGCGACGTGGTAGTGCATTCGGTGCTGGCAGCGGCGGGGGTGGAGGAGCTGCTGCCGGTGATGGCGTTGGTTGTTGTTGTTGCGTCTGCGGTGGTCGGGAGGGCGCTCGATGGCGTCGCGTTCGAGTCGGTTGACCCGTTGATCACGACGACACTCTCGGTCTGCTGCGCGATATCGAGAGAGAGAGAGAACGAGAGACGTTAGGGCGCTAGATTCAAGGTAGCCGTCGCGAGCCACGCTAGACTATAGATCGATAGAAGAGAGACACAGGTATCTCGCTCGTTCTCTCGTAGATTGATGATTGATCGAGATATCAATCGAGATATCGATCGAGATATCGATCGAGTGAATGAATGAATGAATGAAGGGTGCGCGTACCATTGCGAATACTCGATACAATGGGATGACGGCGAGTCGTATAGATAGATGGATAGATGGATGGATAGATGGATCGACTCTCCGATGATAGAGTGAGTCGACGAGGAGAGGCTCCTCCTCACTCTACGATACGCAGAACAAACAAGCGACCTTGGCGTTGATGATATCGATATCCAGAGAGATAGAGAGATCTATCGATATCGAATCAATCGCTCGATCGCTCGCTCGCGGTATCGAGAATAAGTATAATGACTCACTGAATGACTAACTAACAAACTAACTAACTATACGTTGTATGTAGATATGTGGTTGCTCTCAACGAAGCTCGCTCGCTCTCTCGCGTGTGTGTGAATGAATGAATGGATGAAGATATCTACAACTATCTCAACGACAGTCGCGCATTCCTCGTCGATCCAGAGCTTGCTAACCGACTCACTCACTCGTTCGATCGAAGAACTACCTACTCGAGATCGTATGGCGTGTGGTACGAGTCGTTGGATCGGCCTAACCACACCGAATCTCGATGATCAACGAGCAACACTCGATCGTGTGTTGGTGGTGCGCGGCAGCGAGGCAACAAGAGAGTGAGACGCAGAAAAAACTGCAAAAACCTTCAAGAGTAGAGCGCTCTCTCAGGACCCAGCCCTACTCATGCGGGTTTTCTCGACCGGTGATTTCAGTGATCTCCATCAGTGAAAGTGAAATCGAGTTTTCCCGGGTGGAAGGGGAACTGGCACTATGGGAGTGTGAAACGGCAAAGTGGCGTAGTGGATGAAAGGAGTGAAAACGTATGAGTGGTTTTCGCACAGTTCTGTTGTTGCTTCGTACTCACACGCACTTTTACTCAAAGCACCAACATAGAGATATTCACTGAGCGAGAGATATCTCTCCTTCGCTCTCGATCATCCATTTCGATTGGTCTCTCGAGTGAGTGAGTGAGATAATCGACGGTCGTAGGAGGTATTGATTCATCGGATAGCTGCCGTACGATATGGATATCGATCTGTTTCGTCGTAAGGCGCCTGCTGTTGTTCCTGCAACATCGACATCGACATCGACGTCGACATCGAGCACCAAAGCATCCAAACGATCCAAACGCACCACAACGACGACCACAACCGACTCTGATACCTCCAATACCGAGCCAGCAACTCTCTCAATCAAGATATCATCGAATTCACGCGACGCACCATCGCCAAGCCCCTCCTCATCGACCTCTTCCTCATCGACATCATCGACATCATCATCGTCGTCATCATCATCGTCCGACTGGGTGATCGAGCAGCGCATCCAGGACGAATGCGACTCCGACACGATCGAAGCCGCCGAGACCTCCTTCGAGGATCTTGGCCTCCATCACTGGTTGATCCAATGCTGCAAATCGCTCGGTTTCGTGCATCCGACGCCGGTGCAACGAGCGTGCATCCCGCCGATCATGCGCGGCATGAACGCCATCGGAGCCGCCGAGACCGGCAGCGGCAAGACGGCCGCCTTCGCGCTCCCGATCCTCCATGCGCTCGCCATCGAACCCTACGGTCCATTCGCATTGGTTCTCACTCCTACGAGGTTCGATTCGAGTCGTTGTTCGACGCGAGAGCGAGATCTCTATCGATCGTGGCGTTAAGAACAGTATCGCTGATCGATCGATCGATGTGATATCGCGTCGTATCTCTATTGGATTGGACCGGATTGGATTGGAATGGATTGGATCGGGTGGTGGTTACAGGGAGCTTGCTATGCAGATTGCCGAGCAGTTCTTGGTGCTGGGAGCGCCGTTATCGGTTCGTGTGGCAGTGATCATCGGAGGACTCGGTACGAGACTGCTACTGCTGCTGCTTGAGCTACTGCTGCTGCCATCATCGATACCACGAGAGCAATCACTGATCATCATTCACTTACCTGCTCCGGACTGGATTGGATTGGATTGGATAGATATGATGAAGCAAGCAGCCGAGTTGGAGCGCAAGCCACACGTCATCATCGCAACGCCAGGTCGACTACAAGACCATCTGCGATCGGCGTCTGCTCCCGGTCTGCATCGCTTGCGCTTCCTTGTACGCCGCATCATTCGATCGATCGATGCCAACATCATCGACAACAATGCCAACACCAACCGATCGAATGGATGCGCGTGTAGGTCTTGGATGAGGCGGATCGATTGCTCGAGTCGAGTGGCTTCCGTGCCGAGGTGAGCGAGATCATTGCGCATCTGCCAACCGAACGACAGACGCTCTTGTTCTCGGCCACGATCTCGAACTCGATCCGAGAGATGCTGACCTTCTCGTCGCCGCCATTTTGCTACCGATCACGTTCTCGCATGTACGAGCTGGCTTGCTTTGATTGATTGATTGATTGATTGTACAACTGCTGAATTACTCTCTGCATCTCGCTCTCTCGCTCTCTGCAGCTTCCCGACAGTTGCAGCATTGGAACAGTTCTATTTGATGATGCCGAGCCATGTCAAGGAGTGCTACCTCGTGTATTTGCTTCGTAAGCTGTCCGAGTCATCGACCATCGTCTTCACATCGACGTGCCGGTTCGTAACGACTCCTCCATCCTTCAACCGCCCCAAGCATACCCTCCCTTCTGCTCTCTTCTCTCTTCTCTCTCTCTCTCTCTCTCACTCGGCCATATGGTACCAGATCGTGTGCTGTCTTGCAGCTGATGCTCAAGGAGCTGGAGATCCCGGCCGTGGCGTTGCATTCGCAGCTCTCGCAAATGGATCGCATCAAGGCTCTCGGCAGGTTCAAGTCACGCTACGTGCAGGTGTTGGTGGCGACCGACGTCGCCAGTCGTGGTCTCGACATTCCGTGGGTCGAGGCCGTGATCAACTTTGACGTGCCTACGGCGGCGGCAGACTACGTGCATCGAGTGGGTCGTACAGCTCGAGCCGGCAAGAGCGGCTTGGCTCTCACGCTCGTGACGCAGTACGACATCGAGCTCGTGCACACGATCGAATCCACGATTGGTACGATATGTCCTCCACACGATGACGATGACGATGACACGAGATCGATTGTGATACTAATCGGAGGCACGATATCGCCACCTCCACGCGGTGACGATGACGATGTGATGCAGCACGAAACATGGTCGAGTATGACGTGAACGAGGAGGACGTACTCAAGCATCTGATGGAATCGACAGCAGCCAAGAAGGTGGCACAATTGGAGATGGAGCGCAGTGGCTTCGAAGAGAAGGCGCAGCAGCGCAAGCAAGAGAACTTTGAGAGGAAGAAGCGAGAGCGAGCTGCTCAGGCCTCGAGCTCTGATGATGCTGCTGCTGCCTCGAGTGCCAAGCCCAAGCCGAAGCCGAAACGTGCTCGAAGCGAAGAGGTAGCAAGCGAGCCTCACTCAAAGAAGCACAAACCCAAGGCTTGATTCGATCCAATGAAAGAGAGAGAGAGACCGAATAAATGAACCGCAGCAACGTCGTCGTCGTCAGCACGAGAGATCGATCGCTTTGAACGACGACGGTTCAGGCACACAAATCCACGTGTTAGTCGAGCGTACCTTTCACACATCCACCAGCGAGACTGATGATGATGATGATCATGATTACTATGATGATGACGATGACGATCAAGATATCGAGGCGCGCAGATAGATCAATATCGTCATAACGCGAAAGCGATCATTGCTGGCTCTATTGAGGAGGAGAAGCAGAAAATACAAAATATATACCGGATGGGGGATTGGCTTGGTTGGATGGATGGATAGAAAGGAAGAGGGAGGATGATGACTGATGACTGGTGGTCGCTTCGCTGGTGGTACACTCAACACACTCACACACACTTACACGCAATAATAACAACAAGTGGGGAAGCGCTCGATGTACAAGAGGGGAGGGCAGGAGATCAAGAGAGAGGGAGAGAGATCGAGAAACATACACAACAACAACAACGCTCCGTGCTGCCAACGCAAACGCACAATGCCAGCCGAGACGCCTATCTCTGGGCCGCCTTGGGTGGTGTGCGCGTTTGCTGCTCGGCGACAAGAACGAGAGGAATCGACACGAACGACGATGACGAACGAACGATGGTAGGTGGGAGCCGAGCAACACCCCGCAGCAGTGTCTCTACCGGTACGCAGGCGAGCGCGCAAGAGATCGAGAGCGCGCGAGAGCGAGAGGGAGAGAGTTTGCAGAGCGTAGGAGAAGTGAACGGCGGCGGTGGCGGCAGTAGTGGCGCAGTTTGCGGCCTACTACTTCTGTTGCTGCTGCTGCTGCTGTGGCTGCGGCGGCTGCGAGCCCTTTGGGGTCTTGAAGCTGACCTGCAGCGGACGAGCACAGCCATCGATCGTGGCGCCATTGAGGGCCATGATAGCGGCCCAAGCGTCTTCGAGACGCGTAAAGTTGACGAAGCCGAAGCCCTTGCACTTGGAGGTCGTGTAGTCACGGATGGCCTTGACGTCCGATACGGCGCCAAAGGGTCCGAACAAGCGGTAGAGCGTGTTGTTGTCGGCTTCGGCCGGGAGGTTGTAGACGAACACACAGTACGGAGAGGCACCGGCGGCTGCTACGATCGTGGCGACGGTGATGTTGAGAGAAGTTAGAACCAGCATGAGACAGCGAGAGCGCAAGAGAGAGAGAGAGAGAGAGAGCGAGAGCGAGCGAGAGAGTAAAGAAAGAGCGAGATCAGACGCCAAATGTTAACATCTGGTAGGCTCCAGAGGGCGACACGACCACTGTGACTCGTTTCTTGCAACGACGCTGAGAGCAGCAGCAAAGCCGCTCTCAGCGCCGCGCAGTCGCACCGCCAGCGAGGCCGACGGCACTTACGAGGCAGTGGACGATGGAGAGCACCACGAGTGGGCAGCGAATGGAACGAGTCAGAAAACCTGAGCCCGGACGCACTGCATACCCATCGAACGGTGCTCCGTCCTCCCACGGGAGTGGCTACCATTCATAGAATGGAGACAATTTGCCGTTCATCACAATGCGCAAAGAAAATCGGAAGGCCGCTGGAGGCGAGGCGAGGCGAAAGAGGGACATGGTGAGGGGTGATTGCGTACCCGGAACGGCGGTCGGGAGCATGGCTGGCGTGGGAGCAGCGAGAGGCGCCAGCGCGAATGGTGACTGGTACGGCGTGGTCGGGAATGGCATCTGGTACGCGAGCATTCCTTGCGCCATGGCAGCCTGCGAGGCGGCAGCGGCCGCGGCCGCGGCAGTGGTGGGAGCGGCGGGCACGACCGGCGGTCGCAGCCACGGGTTGAATCGCAGGTCTTGACTGGGCGACATGACCGAGCGCACCGGACCGACACCAGGCATGAAGACGCTGGTGCGTGCTCGCTTGCGCTTCTCCTCTGGCGTCTCAGCAAACTGGGTTCGTGCGTGCAGCAAGGTCAGCCGACGTTGGCTCGCGAGCTGAACTGATGATGCTCCCACACGTACGCGAACGATGGCCGGCTTGTCTTGCGAACCAATCACGCGGCCATTGAGAGCGGCGATGGCAGCGAGGGCTTGTTCTCGTGTGTCGTATCGTACAAATGCCACTCCTCGACCTTCGCCAGCAGCGTCTGAGAGGGAGGCTGTGAGACGACATGAGCAACGAACGATACGCGCAACGCATCGAAACAAACGAAACGAAAACAAACCAAGTAACAACCATTCAAGCATCCAAACAAGCAAGCAAACAAACCAACCAGAGACACCAAAGCAACCGTCCAAAAGTAAAGATGCAGCATCTCGCAAAAGAAATGGAGCCAAGCTGGAGGGATGGAATGGAAAGGAAAGAGCAAGTTCCTAGCGAGAACTAGAGGCGAGAAATAGATGGATAGGATAGAGAGAGAGAGAGAGAGAGAGAAATGAGAGATAGAGAGGCAGTATTGACGCACCTTTGAGAATGTTGAGCTCGATGATGGTGCCGTAGGGTGCAAAGACTTGTTGTACGTCAGCGGACGTGAATGACAGTGGCAGGTTGGCGACGTAGAGATTGGAGTGCTTGATGGCATCGGAAGACGGCCGCGCAAAGCCTACTTTCAGCTTCTTGCCCTGGTATTCCGAACCTGCGTCAATCAAGCAATCGAGCAAACGAACGAACAACAAGAAGCAACGAAAATCAAGCCAAGATAAACGAAAAGTGACCAAAACCGAGTTAGAGAGGGTGAGATCTTGATCAATGATTGATGATCAAGATCATCGAGAGAGGAGAGAGGAGGGAGGAGAGGGGAGCAACAAACCATTCAGCGCATTGATGGCTGCCTGAGCAGCATCGGCAGACGAAAAGTTGACAAAGCCATAGCATAAACTTTTGCCTATGGGGAGGGGAGGGGTTTATTCGATCCCGATTCGTACGGTACGGAGGTCGGAGGCGTGTAGGGGTTGGGTCGATTGTATAGGGGTTTTGGGTTTTTACATATTTTTTTCGGGTGAGGGCACCAAGGCGAAAAAAATAAGGCCGAAAGGAAAACCGCATATACAAGGACGCGAACGCGATACAGCACACGCGAACCACGTAACGAGGATATGAGATCAAACCCACCGCCACCCACCAAGAGAGAGAGAGAGAGAGAGCAGAGAGCGCGTAATGAGCGAAAGATTCGCCACGAAATCAACGCGCGCGCCAAGCAAAAAAAAGGCGACGACGACGATGATAATGCGCGCATCAAGCACCGCCAGTATTGCGAACACCACCGTAAACAAGACGACGAGGACGACGAACAAGTCCAACAACAAAGACGCGCAACGGAGCAGCCACCAAGACCAACAACAACGACGACCATCAATCACCAGCAAAGAAGACCAACAGACACCGACGCGCAGCATGCGCCCATCGATCAATAACGGCAGCAGCAACGAGAGCGGAACGTACCTGTGTGTTTGTCGCGTATCAGCTTGTAGGACTCGATCTCGCCGTACTCCAAGAACAAGGCCTTGAAGTCGTTCTCCTCCAGCGCCGACGGCAGGTAGTTCACGATCAAGTTGGTCTGGCTCATTCTGACACTCACGCGCACTCTCTCGAGAGGCGACACCGACGACGACGGCAACAACCACGCGGCAGATAACGGCGGTGGGGGAGGATTGGGGAGGGGACAACGGCCGGAGGAGGAGGAGCAGGTCTCACTGGTGGGAATGTGGCAGAGAAACGCACAGAGGGGGGAGGAGGGAGCAGAGGGCGGCGCGCGAGGCAAGGCGGGGACGAAAAAGAGAAGCCACGCGGCGGCGGCGGTGCTTTTGTTTGGTTTGTGTAGGCCCGTGGTCCGAGCCCGTGGTTGGTATTTGTGGTGCTAGTCACGGCGCCAATACCAGGCACCGCCGAGTAATGTGTGTCGATTTTTGCTTGGTGAGGTTGGGCGCTGGCTGGAGTGCGGCAGCCGGTGAGGCAGAGGTGGTGGGTGGGTGGAGCGGAACGAGACGAGGGGGCGTTGGGGAGGGGTTCGGGGGCCAGGAGCGAGGTCGGCGGAGGAAGCAGGAGCAGCAGGAAGCAGGACCGTGGTATCTATGAGACGCGCATCTATCGCACTCGCTCTCTCTCGCTCTTCGTCTGCCTCTCTCTCGCCTCCACTCGCTCGAGCGCAATTGCACCCTACCATTACCACATACCACAAGCCCCTACTCCACTACTACTCTTCTTCTTGTTCTTGGGGAGCCTCTCGAGGAACCAACGAGCCAAGACCGAGCCACGAGAATTCCAACACGCGCTCGCCACACGTCGACTCGCACACCAACACTCTTCCTTCGCGCTCAAGCACCAGCAGCACCAGCACCCTGAGCAACACCAGCAGCAGCAGCAACAGCCTGAGCAGCGGCGTCCCTTCCTCGCACTCGTCGAGGACCTGACAGCGCGACTGGCATCGCTCGCCTTCAGCCCCGAGCTCGCCTCCACCGTCTCGACCGCTCACCAGCCACCGCGAGCCTCGTCCGCTCCATCCGCCACACGATCGCCGCCGTCGTCGTTGTCGTTGTCGTCGTTGTCAGCACCGCCAGCGCCATCGCCTGCGCCATCGTCAGCACCAGCGTCCGCCACGCAAGGCGGCGCCGTGGCGGCCATCGAGCCCTCGGACGACACGAGCATCTCTATCTCCAGCAGCACGACAAGCAGCGGCGCGAGCGATAGCGTGTCGTCGTCGCTGTCATCGTCGTCGTCGTCGTCGACGCGCTCCATGGCGACGCCGTCGTTGCTGGCGCGCGTGGCCGACATCTGGTCGCGCGACTTCGCCTCGCTGCCGGTGCACCGCGACCTCCCGCGCCTCACCAACCAGCTCGAGATCGCCGAGGGCGCGTCGCACACCATCGTACGTCGCCATCCACCATCCACACGCACACACTCTCGTACATGTTCAATTTGAATTGCCGTCTGCACGCTGCTTCATACGCACACTCGCACTCTGGCTGCTTCATTATCATCGGGACCATCGGGACCTTGGTCTCGGGTAGTGAACGAACTCTTAAACCCTCCCCTTGCGTCGCCGACGTCGTCGTGTGTGTAGTACCTGCGAGACGACGAGCATGCGCCTCGAGGAACGAGCGTGCGCGACATCCTGACCGTGCTCGCGGCCTTCCTGCCCGACTACCTGCTGCCCATCGAAACCGACGTACGTGCGCCGTCGTTGCTGTCATGCATTCAAACCTCCTTCGATTCGAGCTTGCATTCAACCTGCTGCTGCATCGTATTCGTGGATTGGCGTTATTGTGCTGCCCACGTTGGCTGCGCAATATTGACTGTCGGCACACTCGCACTCGCGCTCATAGGAGCGAGATAAGCGGCTATCGAGCAAGGAGAAGAAGCGCAGGAAGGGCGAGCGTAGCTTCTCGCTCTCGTCGGCCTTCTCGTCCGACTCGCACTCGGAGCGTGACGTCGGCGATCCGTTGGACGGCCTCGATGGCACTGAAGTACGCCCGCATTCCGCCGCCCGTCCTGGCAGACACGCTCCACTTCACTCACTCGCTCACTCATCGTTGGCTCTCGTGTAGGAACAAGGCGAGACGGTCGAGCTGTTGTCTGGCAGCGACGACTACGAGAGTTGCACCGAGTTCCATCTCACGCGTCCGATCATCAACGGCGACTACGACACGAGCTCGTCGCACCAAGACTTTGACGACGACGACCTGCTCGACACGCTCACGCACACGACACAGTCGTCGTTGTCGCTCTCGCCCAGTCTCTCGGTTCGCCGCCGCAGTGACTCGGGTCAATCGAATCGACACAGATTCGCCAAGCACATTCAACAGGAGCTCCAGAAGCACATCAAAGACGAGGGTACGCCTCATTCTCCATTGCGATCATTCACTCATTCATTCGATATCATCCGCTTACTTGCTCGCTTGCTTGCTGCGGTTAGGTGGCGATATTAGCATTCAGATGGAGAGCTTCTTCCATAGCAAAGCCGTTAGCGAGAGTGTACGTCTCGCTCTCGCGCTTGTTGGCGTGTTGAGGAACACGGAGTCTGATTGATGATTGCTTCCACTACAGGGCGCCTTCATCAAGCTGCTCAAGACACTCCACCAAGAGATCATCTCTCCTGTCGTCATGGACCTCCGCAGTGCCATCTACGAGACCTTTCGATACAAGGATGTCAAGGTCCGTTCTCTCTCTCTCGCGCGCGCTGTCTTGTGCGAGTTATTCGTACCCAACTCACACGCTCGTGTTGGCTTGCAGGGCACTTGGCGCATTCGAATCGAGTTCTTCTTGGACACACCGCCCATCATCGATCCGGTGTCCGCCTCGTCGAAGCGTCTCGCGCAACTCCAGTCTCAAAGCGTCGACAGCACCGGTCGCCGAACGAGTGTGCCTCTCATTGGAAACGAGGGGGCTTCGAAGAAGAGCGCCCCGATCGCTGCACGTCGCGTCTCAACGGGCACCCACCCACCAGCACAGCACAAGCTCAAGGCCGCTGCTCGGTACGTTCGGCAAGCTCCACACATGGTAGACCTTGGTTCTCTCTCTCTCTCTCACTCTCTCTCTCTCTCTCTCTCTCATAGAAATGCCGCAAACTTCACGACAGCCACTGCCACTAAGAACGTGAGTGCACCTGCGGCCACGACGATGGCGCACCAAATGACCGGAGGCGATATCTCTGCCTTGCTCAACATCATTCCGTGCCCAGCTGTAAATAAGATTCGAGTCATGCACCGTAAACGAGAGCAGGTACGTGCCCCCACGAATGCAGTTGTCTCGCTGTGTCCCTGGGCATGCTTCTTACACGCTGCTTGCTGTAGTCGTACGACTGCACGCCTGGCGCCTTTTTTGAGTTCGAATGGATGCTGGTCATGACGTTCGATCCGAGCATGAGCGAGATGTTGAGTGCCGATGTACATATTGTAGACCTCAAACTGAGCAAAGACCTGTCCAAGGAACGAAGAGAGTCGGTGCTCAAGTATGTTGTTGCTCAGCACCTGCACCTGTGAGCGACCTCACGTAACTCACTCTGACACGCTCGTTCGACAGCTCGCTACGGCCGTTCTTCTCGCCCGAGATGCCATACAACCTCCTCTGGCGACGACCACTCTCCAAGCTCTCACTGAGCAAGGAGCTCCTCAAGATTGTCGAGTTCCTCGAGATCTACAACCACAAGGGCAAAATGGTACACTCTGATCTTGCGCGTTCTCACGGCTACCGCCACCTTGCTAACATGCGTCGCTTGATCAACCGGTTGATAGCTGTACAAGGGTGCCACCGTCCATGCACAAACGGTCTTCAATCTGTTGTTGGTGCTCGCCGAGCACTTGCACGAGTCGTCGGACCTTGTGCAAAAGATCGAGGGCACCTTCTTCCTCGTTGTACCGATGAAGGGCGACATCACCAAGCCGCTCAAGCACTTTCTCGCATCGATCTTGCACGACGATGACGACAACAGCGCGATCGTCACGGCCAAGGGCGACAAGGACGTGGTCTTTGGCCGCAAGCACAGCATCGGCTTGGCGACCTCGCCGCTCACCATGCTACTCAAGGCGCTCGTGACCGATCTGCTCGAGCCGGCCGAGGAGTTGCTGCGCGCCGCGATCGGCAACGCCTTCCTCTACAAGCGCCAGGGCCCGGTCGGCGTCTCGATCCACATTGCGCCCAGCCTCATCACGGTCACGAGACGCTATCGCGCCTCGGGATCGGGCTCCGAGCGAGACCACTCGGTCAAGTTCGTGTGGGAGCTCGAGCTCCGCTTCGATGCCGGCATGCAGGCGCTCGTCGGCGCCAAGATCTCGGTCATCGACGTGCTGTTTCCGCCGATCATCGAGGACTCGTGGCGAGTGCGCGCCCTCACGGTCCTCGAGCCCTTCTCGCGCTCCTCGGCCTCGACCTCGACCGACCCGCGCTATCGGCAGCAGTCGCACTCGCAGCCGCTCCTACACCCCAAGCTACCCAGAGACGCCAAGTCATCGCAGCAGCTCACGATCGCCGAGTTGCTCGATTCGCTTCGCGTGTCGTTGGAGCAACACGCGAGCAACTCTCTCGCCTCGTCCAACGGCGGCTCGAGCGCTGGCGCCTTGATGGTGAACGGCTGCTTGCCGCAAGCGCTCCCAGCCACCAGCGTCGTCGACTTGATACGGCTCTCGTTGGCAGACCTCGATAGAACACCAGTACCACTGGCACTCATTCGTTCAGTCTCCGCCGCCGCCACCGTATCCTCTACCTCCGCCGCCACCTCCTCCTCCTTATCGTCCTCTACCACATCAGCCACCTCGATCTCCGCACCTCAGTTACATCCCTCGGTACCGAGCTCGCCAATGTTGACGGCCTCGTCACCACTCTTGGGATCCATTGCACCAAAGCAGCAGTAGTCCTGTGCATCATCTTCTTGCTCCTATTGTTGATACTACTCTCCTTCTCCCCCTTGCTGCTTCACCCATTTACTACGCTTGCTTGTTTTGTTTGCTGTTTATATTTATTGTGTCTGCTCGTATTGCATATGACTCGTAGTCATTGTAGAGCGAGAGAGGAAAGGCCTTGCTTGCATCTACGCATGGACCTTGATCGTTGTTGTGCTGTGGTGGTGGTCTATTTACACCCATGAGTAAAAACGCATTATCCACTCACTCTCTTGGGGTTAACAAGTGTCTCCTTTAATCGAGATCAAAGAGAGTTAGATAGATAGATAGATAGTGATACAAGAAGTACGTCTTACTTTACCAGTAATAGTGGAACGAACGAGTGGAACGAGCAAACTACTGTACATGACCAACATGGAACAATGAAATAACAACAACAATAACGAGAACAAGATAGATAGATGGATAGAGAGCGAAAGAGATCCGAGAGGGAATGTGCAACATCTACTCAGTGAGTATGTAGTTATACTCATCGAGTCGAATCAAGTTTGCCTCGTTACTCAATGATCGAGTCGACGAGGAACGAGAGACAGTGCGCGTCATCGAACGACGCTGGCTAATGTGCGGCTCCAGTTGACCTTGATCAAAGTCGATCCAACGCTGTCGCACGCTATCGGGCAGCTCGTCGACGCTCGAGTTGGTGTTGATGTGATCGCGCACCA
>Ga0209935_1003253_pt1 | contig 17170 bp, 21 predicted proteins | sample ThiBio_1000_plan_2_FD_183958 | JGI IMG/M metagenome (GOLD analysis project Ga0209935, IMG submission 183958) | Wastewater bioreactor microbial communities from Cape Town, South Africa - Thiocy_cont_1000_plan (SPAdes) | ecosystem: Engineered > Bioreactor > Thiocyanate-remediating >... | reverse complement strand
ATAGATAGATAGATAGATAGATAGATAGATAGATAGATAGATAGATAGATAGATAGATAGATAGATAGATAGATAGATAGATAGATAGATAGATAGATAGATAGATAGATAGATAGATAGATCACGACAGATTGCGACAACGAACCTTCTTGGATCGGGCGACGCGCAAACGAGTGATTTCACCAAACTGACTGAAGAAGCCACGAAGGGCCTTCTCGTAGAAACCATACGGCAAGCGACCGACGTAGATGACGCCGCGAGGATGGACCGGCTTCTTCTTCTTGTTGTTGTTGGCGTTGGCGTTGGCGTTGTTGAGCTGCTGCTCGGGGGTCGAGAGCGGCAACACGTCGTCGTCGGTCGACTCGGGTTCGGGACGCGCGAACTCATCGGTATCAGTAAAGACCTTGGATACTTGAGAGGTCGGTTGTTTGGATCGAGCAGCCTTGGTCCTCTTCTTGGTGGTCTTCTTCTGCTGCGCTTGTTGAGGTTGAGGTTGCTCGGTCGGTTGTGGCTGCTGCTGCTGCTGTTGGTGCTGCTGGTGTTGCTTCTTGTCCTGCATCGAAGGAGGAGGCGTGTAAGGCGTAGGTTTGCGCAGATGCTTGCGCGAGGTCTTTGCGAATTTGCCCATCGATGGAGGAGTAAGTGGCTAGCTCTAGCTTGGGCGGTAGGCAGGCAGATGGGCAGATACTGATACTGCTACTACTGCTGTCTCTCTCTCAGTGCTGCTGCTGCGAGAGGGAGAAGAAGAGAAGAGGAGAAAGACCTTCGTCCTCCTGTGCTTTCTTCTCCACTGACCTCCTCCTCCGACTAAAAATCCCCATCCATCACTCGTAAAATCCACCAAAAATCAATGGATTGATGGATTGGCCTGATCAAAGTGGGAATACGATCCTGAGTACCTGTGGATATTATTCCAATCGCGTATGGGTCTTGGAGCCTCTCTCCTTCCTTCCGTCCTCTTGTGCTTTCTTCTCCCCTCACTTAACAGACCTCCTCCTTTGACCTAAAAATTCCCATCCATCACTCGTAAAATCCACTAAAAATCAATGGATTGATGGATTGACCTGATCAAAGTGTGAATACGATGCTGAGTACCTGTGGATATTATTCCAATCGCGTATGGGTCTTGGAGTATCACCAGACAATTAATACAGATTTTTCGTTCCGATACCTACGAACCAGATATTTTCGCGTCGAAATGGAATATCCACCCATGTCCGCGCCCGGAGCTTCTACAACACTCACTCGGCACCATCCAAGACCGAGTGAGCCCAGCTTCTGCAACACACGCATCGAATCCGCCTATCCCTCGACTCTCAGCGCGAAAGCGGCACGCACACGCATCCGCCAGACGCCGGATACCGCCTGCGGCACTGTCCGAACCGCTGGATCTCGTGTGCGCTTCCGGAATCCTTAGTGGCTCCAGGGTTGCCTGGCGAGCGGAGAAGTGAGCGTAGGTGGTCGAGATGGTACGTGGGCCAGCGGCAGCTTGCATCTCGGTACCCGAGAGGAGCACGAACTCCAGGAATATTCGGATGTGGTTTGCCCGTAGCCACAGGGCAGGTGGTGTTGGTTGGTGCGCGTGGATGCCACTTGTACTGCTGCTGCTCGCTGTTGGTCGGTCTCTGGTACGTGTCACTGTGTATGGGTGTATGGGTGGTAGTTGCGTTCGTTGGGGGATGTAGGTCTCTTGGAAGCTAACGATCATTCGGTCCTTTTGATCGGGTATAGAGAGCGCCATCGGTATCGCGGATCGCCCACACGACCAACACACTATCAACACACACACGCGCGCGCTCTATGCAAGAGAGAAGAACTATCTCCTCTTGATCGATCAAGATATCCATCCATCTATCCATCTATCCATCCATCTATCCGTCCAAGTAGCCCCCAATCGATAGTGTGAGAGCGCCGATACGATGGGAGATTCGACAGCATTCTGCACCGGCACTGGCAAGGTCATGATGCCTGGCTTCCAAGATGCCTTCTCTGGAGGTCCATGTATCTTGTTCCTCTTTGCTGGCTGGAACCTCGATACGCCACTCAAGTACTCGGCCGCAGTGCTCGGTACCTTCGCCATGGGCTTCTCGAACGAGTTGTTGCTCTTCATACGACGACAACTCACGCGTCGTCTGGCGCACAAGCCGCTCGTCATTCGATCGACTCTCGCGTTGCTCTATGGTCTACACATGGTGCTCGCCTACTGGATGATGCTGCTCGTCATGACGTACGAGTACGTGATCTTCACGGCCTTGATCCTGGGTCTCGTCGCGGGCCATGGAGTCTTCTCGATCTGGCTCTCCGCCAAGGACTCGATCTTTGGATACGAGCTCGCACCAGCGGGCACTGAGCCGACCCATCCACTCGACTCGGTCAAGATTCAAGCCGGAGGTACTCCATGCTGTGGTGGAGCCTCGTCCGATCCCATGTAAGCCATGATCACAATGTCTCGATCGATTGTGGCTCTCTCGCTCTCTCGCGTTCTCTGATGATCATCACGAACCATCTCAAGCACCACAACGACAACGACGATCACTCGCACTACACATACACTATCATCATCATCATCCTCTGATATCTATCTATCTATCCATCTATCCAGCTATCCAATTAGCTGGCTATCTAATACATTACATCTGTCAATCTCATCAGATATCTCACGTTCCCTCCCATGTCTCTCTATCTCAAGCAATCGATCGATCAGATCCACTACTGTTCTTACACTTGATTGCTGCCTCGCTCGCGCTCACACGTCCAGCACACGTGCTCGATCTCGATCGTGTATCAACGAGAATCTCTACTCCTCGAATCGAAAGTCTACTACCTGTATCATCATCCATTCGATAGCAAGAGAGGCTTTGGACCTTAGATCACAATCTCTTTGATGGATATCATCGACGAGCAGCAGCAGCACCATCAAACTGATGATAGTGTTGATATCGATGAGGTCAGGCAACCACACGAACTACGACAACGACACCGACCAACAACCACTCCCCCTCAGCCATCACAAGCCTCTCAACCACCCGAGCAACATGATGAGGTCGATATCAGCATGATCGATGAGGAGGAAGATGCATCGATCACATGGAAGCGCAATATCTTCAAGAGCATCATGACGCTGCTCGTGTTCTTGACGCTGCATCTCATCGTCTACCACAACATCATTCGACCCATGTTCACAGTCAACGTACCGACTCAAGAGGAGCTCATCGAACAACTACGAGAGTCACTACGCAAGGAGCAGATGCAACAGACGATCCTAACGACGAATCAACGAGCCTTCTAGTCAATGATCGATCTCGATATCCAATGCAATGCAATCATATCTCCATGTATATTGTATAACTCGAGCCACAAATGAGAGAGCTATCTCGATTATGATACGATAGAATGAATGAATGAATGATCGAGCGAGATAGATTGATTGATAGATTGATAGATTGATAGACCGATTCAACCTTGATATCCTTGATGCGTAGTTCGATACTTGTACATGAGATATTCGCCATATGCGATCGGTGGATACTTGGCAGGTCGCGAGTCGGAACAACACTGTGGCAGGCACTCGATCAAGCAATCAAAGTTGGGCTCGAAGAAGAAGGGCGCCGAGTAGCGCTCGGCGCCATTGGGCGGTGTGAGGACTCGATGGCGCGTGCTGATGAAGACGCCATTGGTCCAGCGCTCGAGACAGTCGCCGAGATTGACGATGAGAGCGTTCGGCATCGGTGGCACGTCGATCCATTGACCGGCGCTATCGTCGACGAGCGAGGCCGAGAGCTCTCGAGCGGCGTCCTCCAACGTGAAGGTCGCAGGGTTGCTGATACCGGCCAACCAACGTTGCCGATGTCGATCGCGTAGAAAGATCTGAAGGCCCGGATTGTGGTCGGTCGCGAGCAAGGTCAAGACGCCGTAGTCCGAGTGAGCGCCACACGCAAACACTCCCTCGTCGGGCACCGACTCGATGGCGGCGTAGTGCAGCAATCGCAGCAGCGAGATCGGATTGTCGGTGACGCCAGGCGCCTCGAAGAATCCATCGGGCAAGCCGAGTGCCTCGGCCACGAGCCCCATGAGTGAACGAGCGACACGCGTGACGGCATCAAAGTAGCTCGAGACCCGATGGCGCCAAGCGACCAGATGCGTGAGGCTCTCGTCGGGCCATTGATTCGGACCGCGGAGAGGCTTGCCATGGTCGGCGTGGCCCTCGGGCACGTCGATGCCAATGTAGTAGCCCTCCTTGGTGTCACCGACGACCTGGTTGGCAGGATCGAGAATCTCCTCTTGGAACGGAGTGTAGCCGCGATTGTTGGCGTCTTGGTAGACCGTGCGCTTGAGCTCGAGCGGCAAGGCAAAGAACTCGTGCATGGCCGCGAACAGCGCCTCGGTCTGCTCGGCACGCAACAGATGCTCGAAGCCACGAAGGTAGAAGAATCCGACGTTGCTACATGCAAGACGAAGTAATGCCACGATCTCTGATCGTGGTGCCGAGAGATCGATCACGGGGATCGAAGGGAGTGCGAGTTCACTACTCATCAGAGAGAGGGTGTGTGTGAGAGAGGGAGTGGAAGCGAATGATGAAGTGAAGAGCTTGGATTGGTTCATGATCGAGCATCGATTCGAACGAGGTCTCTCACACTCTCTACTCACAACTCCCAAGATCCAATGGTACCATCGTTCATCAATGGTCAAGGCCTGAACGTTCAAGCAGTTGGGTTCAATGAGAGAGAGATGCACGTTGAGTTGCGGAGCAGGAGGCTCTGTCGGGGAATCCCATAATGCTTTTCGATGCGCGTGGTGCAGCCATACAAGATGAATCGAGACGCACAGGGTCAACTCGAAGAGCAGCGCGGGGCAATAGTAGCCAACACGTCTGTCCTCTCTGAGGACTTCAAACTTGGTATTCCAACTGAAAACGAGGATTTCCATCACATACGTGCCAACCAATTCGTGTCGACCCTGGTGCAACTCCGGGCGTTCTGCTCTTTTTTGCGCCCCACACCAATGACCAACGACCACACGACATCAACTACCTTGGCACTGGCAAGAATACCCCTCGCCAGCAACAGAGTCAGGCTGGATTCTCTTTTTGTTCCCAGAGCCTCCCATCGTAACTCGCTGCCCGATGCACCCATCTTGTTATTTCGCTCGCTCGTGTGCCTTGTGAGATCGAAGAGCGGCGCGTGGCAATAGTAGCCAACACATCTGTCCTCTATGAGGACTGCAAACGTGGATTGCCGACTGCGAACAAGGCCTCCATCTTGGTGACATAGTCTGAACCCGTGTCGACCCTGGTGCAACTCCGGGCGCTCTGCTCTTTTTTAACCTAGCCTAACTTTTTTTATACACGACCAAGTAGAACGACTACGTTCGACGACGAGTTCCACAGGATTCTACGCAGTAGATTGATAGTTATACGGCAAGTCGAATGAGTTGGCCACGACGACCGTGGTGGACTCATCGCAACTGCTCGTCGGTTGTGAGATGTACGCCATGCTCGCGATCGCCACCAAGAGGGCCAACAACACCGAGGTCTCACTCGCAATCTCGATGCCATTCGGAGAGTAGATCGAAAGGAAGTTGAGCATCAACATCACTGCTCCTCCTGCTACATAGAGGACCTGCATCGAACGAACGATCAGTCAGTCAGCAGCCAGTCATCGATCGCCGTCGTCACAGTATTTCCATACCACGCATCGCAGAGCCGGCGTGTCACACAAGAGCACCACGAGCGTCAGAATCATCAAGAGAACAGAGTCTGACACGTAGGCGTAGGCCTCCGATTGCCAGAAGGAAACGAAGGCCGACAGACCCCAGCCAAGCTACTCCCATCGATCGATCGATCAGACGTCAGCGATTGAACGTTTCACAGCTTCGGTCTCGTAGCTACGTCAGCAACCGTACCGAGGCAAGAAGACTTGCGATAACAAAGAGCAAAGCAGCGACTTTGGTTTGGCTACGTTGCAACAACGGCAGAACGGCCTTCGCATGCTCGACCATTCCACGATGGCAAGACAGCGACACAACCTACCACCAAGCAACATGTGAGTGAGTATCTGCACACACACACACACTCTTTCTCTCATTCAAGCAGCCGCCAAGTACCGGTGCCAGTAGCACGGCGCAAATTGCTAGCATATCCAACAAGTTCCCTCCGCTATAGAAGAGCTTGATCGTTTCGATGAACCCGACCAGGAACATGCCGAACGCCTGTTCCATGATATACATGAGAATTATGACCAGTCAGTAAGACAGCAATGCTGCTGTTGTAACGACGCATCGTACCGCATACGAAAGAGTAGGCGCCGCAAATATCAGGCCCACGGCGTGGAAGCAACACGCGCACGCCATCGCACTTGTAAATACCGATCGCTGCAAGATGAACATGCCAGCGACACAGATTGGTGCTGCAATGACAGAGATTGCCACGATGGTTCTATCGTGCGAGCTCTCGGCCAATTGACGCAGTTGTCGTTGCGTATAGTCACCCTTGAGCGTATTGGCCAATTCGCGCGCAAGCAACGTTACCCAAATCAACGCCTGCAAGCAATTCCAAATCACAAACCACCGGTACAAGTGAGTAAAGGCTCCTAACAATGAGCTCGAATGAATGAATGAACGAACAAACGAACGAACGAACCTGGCAAAGGATCACCATGTACGAGTATACACTGCTATAACTTGGTTGCATCACAAAGTACATGATCTGAACAAAGAACTTCATGGCTCCGGAAACGACGCTCACCGCCACAAGACCAGGAATGTGTGGGAGGAACAAGGCGAGAAGCATCATGGTCGATTGCGCGACTATGACACTGTAGACTCCGAACAATCCGACATTGTTCAGAAATACACTGACCACGACCGTGCACTGTTCATGGTACGATGTGGCATTTCGAGTCAGGTGCCAAGCACTCTCAACGTCGGCAGACATGCTCAGTAAAGTGGTGGAGAATACGTACCACGAGAACAATAAAGTACCAACCTGCGCTCAAGGGATAGAACGAGCGATCGACTTGCTCTTTTGTGGTGGATACAAGCTGTACCATTGAAAGGCATGATACGAGCTGTTGGAAGTGGAGCCAACACACACATTGAGAGAGAGAGAGAGACACGAGTTAATATCTCGTCTCGAAACTCGCGAAACTCACGAGATAACTGAGAAAGGATGATACGTACACAGGAGATGATACCGAGTTGTACGGCTAAGCCAGTGACGATCTGCGATTGGCTGCCATGAACGACCAGGTTGTGCACTAGCTGTTCATTGTAGAGCAACGACAGAGCGATGCTGATGCCCTGCGCCGCACCACCTCGAGGTCAATCAAGCGAATGCGCGTCTCACGACGCAGGAAAGTAATCACGTAGGGTCGGGTGGTAGCGGGCTGTGCGCAGAGACGTACGACAAAGTGCAACGAATGTCGATCGAACAAGAGTGCGAGGAGGTGAACGAGGGGCACGCCCAAGAAGCACAATAGCAGGGTCCAATACTGTATGCCGCTCGAGAACGTCAACGAGACGTCGGCGATCAAACTGAGAAACAAGCATATGCAAGCCAGCATCATGAGACGTTGCTTCGGCCAAGGAGTCGGCGTCATTGGAACGACAGGCACCACCACGGTGTATTGCGCGTTGATAGCCGCGGTCTCCGAGGGTGCGATGGTGCCATTTGGCGTGGGCACGACGTAGGCCGGCAAGTGTGGCGGAGGAGGTTGGTCGGCGTATGGCGATGGAAGGTGGGTCAGAGGCACTGCGACGAGAGCCGGATCACCTCCCGACGGCGGCATGGTGAACGAAACGAAAGACACAGTCCGGGAGGGAGAGGCAGAGGGAGGGGAGGTGGAGGGAGGGAGGGAGTGAGGGAGTGAGGGAGGTGGAGGGAGTGAGGGAGTGAGGGAGTGAGGGAGTGAGGGAGTGAGTGAGTGAGGGAGTGAGGGAGTGAGGGAGTGAGGGAGTGAGGGAGTGAGGGAGTGAGGGAGTGAGTGAGTGAGGGAGAGCGGCAGAGGCGATGGGGCAAGGAAGGGAGCAGCAAACAAATGACGGGCGGGATTGAAGGGGTGGCTTTTGTAGTGCAGAGGAAAGATCCTCCGAAAAGTCGATCTTGCGCAAATCTCGGTCGATGCGAAAAATCAAATCACCCTTGCCGGGGTATCATGATAAGGAACACGACCTACTGTGCGCCTGCTGTTGCTCTCGAGGCATCTGGCGGTCGGGAGGCTCGAGCATCGAGAAGATCTCGAACAAGAGCTCGTTCGGAATCATCGATAGCGCCGAATCATCGACCAGTGATCGAATCATCGTCATCGTCAAGATCGCTTGCTTGATCGATGATGGAGCATATCGATGGAGATCTGGTCGCCACACGAACTTGGTGTCGGCAAGCCATTGATTGGCTCCAATCACGTACACTCTGTTGCCTGCCGTGAAGGCGATGAGACCTCGATGCTCGTCGAACGCCACATCCAGTGGGTTTTCGCTGCCACATCCGAAGGACGAGATGTGATGGCCTTCGTGAGTGAATGATTGCAGTCGATTGTTGCTAGTATCGGCGACGATGATTCGGCCTTGGTTGTCGACGCAAACGCCATGAATGTTATCAAATTGGCCTGGTTGATTGCCAAGAGAGCCGAACATGAACAAGAACGAGCCATCGATCAGCGACAGTACTTGCACTCGATTGTTGAAGGTATCGGAGACGATGATTCGATGTCGATCATGGTCGATCGCCACTGCCACGGGGAAGTAGAACTCGCCAGGCTGAGATCCTTGCTTGCCGCCGACAGAGAACAAGAACGAGAGATCGATCGACGACAAGAACACCAATCGATTGTCGTTGGTGTCGGTAATGATGATGCGACGATGATGCTTGTCGATCGCGATGCCTTGAGGAAAACTGAACTCAATATCTCGTGAAACCTTCCTGCCGATGCACGACAAGAACGATAGGTTGGGCAGAGACCATGATTGCAATCGACTATTGTTGAAGTCGACGACGAGGATGCGATCATGATCGTGATCGATCGCAAGGCCCCATGGATACTGGAGCTGGCCTGGTCGGTTGCCTCTCTTGCCGAACTTGGACACGAACGAGCCATCGTCACAAGAGAATACTTGCACTCGATGGTTGTTGTAGTCAGAGACGAACAAGAGACCTCGATGATGGTCGAACGCCAGGCCAACTGGACTGTAGAATAGCCCATCGGCGTTGCCTCGTGGTGTGGTCCCAATCAAGAGCTTGATTCGAGCATCTCGATCAAGAAGAAGAGTATCGTCTGCCATCAATCTTCCAATCGAGAGAGAGAGATCTCGGAGACAAGAGATGCTCGCCAATGTCTCCCCAAACCCCCCCCCCCCCCAAAGCCCCAATCAAAGAGATGACGCACTAACCACACGAGAGCTACACAGACGAGAGAGACCAAGCAACTCCAACGCAACGAGCAACGAGCGATGGGCCGATGCAGCAACGAGACGACGAGCGAGCAAACGAACGAGAGAGAGAGAGAGATCGAAAGCAGCAGCGCAGCGTGATGTGCTGTTCGACCCATCGATGCTCTCCTTCGTGATGCCTGCCTCCCAAGACATTGTGCTCGATCCATCATCAAGGTGGTCGTAGTGGTAGTGGTGGTGCAATATTTATGGTGCATTGGTGGGCACTCGTTTGGATGTGGAGAGAGAGAGAGAGAGAGAGAGAGAGAGAGATTGTTGCTCGTGAGATATGTGTTTGAGCGAGTGGATGTCCAATCGTTCGAGACCTCATCATGATATCGAGAGATCCTGCAGCAGCAGCAGCAGCATCGGCATCAAAGGAACGAGAAGATCTCGAACAAGAGCTCGTTCGGAATCATCGACATTGCGTTCGACTCATCGACCAGCGATCGAATCATCGTCATCGTCGAGATCGCTTGCTTGATCGATGATGGAGCATATCGATGGAGATCTGGTCGCCATGTGAACGTGTCGGCAAGCCATTGATTGGCTCCAATCACATGCACTCGATGGCCTGCCGAGAAGGCGATGAGACCTCGATGCTCGTCGAACGCCACTCCCAATGGGTACTCGCCAGCACAATCGAAGGACGAGATGTGATGGCCTTGGTGAGTGAATGATTGCAGCCGATGGTTGTATGTGTCGGCGACGATGATTCGGCCTTGGTTGTCGATGCACACTCCTTGGGGCTGGTCGAACTCACATGGTTGATCGCCTTTGGAGCCGAACTCGAGCAAGAACGAGCCATCGATCAGCGACAGTACTTGCAACCGATGATTGCAGGTATCACAGACGATGATTCGATGTCGATCATGATCGATCGCGATGCCACGAGGATATTTGAACTCTCCTGGCTGAGATCCTTGCTTGCCGCCGACAAAAAACAAGAACGAGAGATCGATCGATGACAAGAACACCAATCGATGATTTTCGGCATCGACGATGATGATGCGATGATGATGCTTGTCGATCGCAATGCCTTGAGGATAGTTGAGGTTGATACCTCGCGGTCCATACTGGCCGATGCACGACAAGAACGATTGGTCGCTCAGAGACCATGATTGTACTCGATTATTGGCTTGATCAGTGATGAGGATGCGATCATGATCGTGATCGATCGCAAGACCATAGGGATAGTAGAACTGGCCTGGTTGCTTGCCTCTCTTGCCGAACTTGGAGACGAACGAGCCATCGTCACAAGAGAATACTTGCACTCGATTGTTGTAGCAATCGGCGGCCAGCAAGAGACCTCGATGATGGTCGAACGCCAAGCCTTGAGGGCTGTCGAACTGGCCATCGGCATCTCCTTGTGGCGTGGAGCCAATCGAGAGCTCGATTCGAGCATCTTCAAGAAGAAGAGTATCGTCTGCCATCAATCTTCCAATCGAGAGAGAGAGAGAGAGAGAGAGAGAGAGACAAGAGATGCTCGCCAATGTCTCCCCAAACCCCCAAAGCCCCCAGTCAAAGAGATGATGTTGCTGAAGACACTAAGCACACGAGAGCTACACAGACGAGAGAGACCAAGCAACTCCAACGCAACGAGCAACGAGCGATGGCCGATGCAGCAACGAGAGGACGAGCGAGCAAACGAACGAGAGAGAGAGAGATCGAAAGCAGCAGCAGCGTGATGTGCTGTTCGACCCATCGATGCTCTCCTTCGTGATGCCTGCCTTCCAAGACATTGTGCTCGATCCATCATCAAGGTGGTGGCGGTAGTGGTGGTGCAATATTTATGGTGCATTGGTGGGCACTCATTTGGATGGAGAGAGAGAGAGAGATTGTTTGCAGCATCAGCAGCAGTATCGGCATCAAAGGAACGAGAAGATCTCGAACAAGAGCTCGTTCGGAATCAGAGACATCGCCGACCTCTCATCGACCAGCGATCGAATCATCGTCATCGTCAAGATGGCTTGCTTGATCGATGATGGAGCATATCGATGGAGATCTGGTCGCCATGTGAACGTGTCGGCAAGCCATTGATTGGCTCCAATCACATGCACACGATTGCCTGCCGAGAAGGCGATGAGACCTCGATGCTCGTCGAACGCCACATCTTCTGGGCAAACGCGAGGGCACCGGAACGATGAGATGTGATGGCCTTGGTGAGTGAACGATTGCAGCCGATGGTTGCTGGTGTCAGCGACGATGAGTCGGCCTTGGTTGGCGATGCACACTCCATGAGGGAGATTGAACTTGCATGGTTGATTGCCTTGAGAGCCGAACTCGAACAAGAACGATCCATCGATCAGCGACAGTACTTGCACTCGATGATTGCGGCCATCGGCGACGACGATTCGATGTCGATCATGATCGATCGCGATGCCATGAGGGTAGTGAAACTCTCCAGGCTGAGATCCTCGCTTGCCGCCGACCGAGAACAAGAGCGAGAGATCGATCGACGACAAGAACACCAATCGATGGTTATGGGTGTCGACGATGATGATGCGACGATGATGCTTGTCGATCGCAATGCCTCGAGCGCCGCGGAATCGGCGCTTGCTCGAGCCCTTCTTGCCGACGCACGACAAGAACGATTGGTCGCTCAGAGACCATGATTGTACTCGATGGTTGAAGCAATCGACAATGAGGATGCGGTCATGATCGTGATCGATCGCAAGGCCCCATGGATACTGGAACTCGCCTGCCTGCGTTCCTTCCTCGCCGAACTTGGAGACGAACGAGCCATCGTCACAAGAGAATACTTGCACTCGATGGTTGTTGGTATCAGAGACGAACAAGAGACCTCGATGATGGTCGAACGCCAAGCCTTGAGGGTTTGAGAAGTGACCATCGGCATTGCCCTGTGGCGTGGAGCCAATCGAGAGCTTGATTCGAGCATCTCGATCAAGAAGAAGAGTATCGTCTGCCATCAATCTTCCAATCGAGAGATGCTCGCCAATGTCTCCCAAACCCCCAAAGCCCCCAATCAAAGATGATGTTGCTGAAGACCCGAAGCACACCAAAGAGAGACACAGACGAGAGAGACCAAGCAACTCCAACGCAACGAGCAACGAGCGATGGGCCGATGCAGCAACGAGACGACGAGCGAGCAAACGAGCGAGCAAACGAACGAGAGAGAGATCGAAAGCAGCAGCGTGATGTGCTGTTCGACCCATCGATGCTCTCCTTCGTGATGCCTCCCAAGACATTGTGCTCGATCCATCATCAAGCTGGTGGTGGTGGTGATCGTGGTGCAATATTTATGGTGCATTGGTGGGCACTCGTTTGGATGGAGAGAGAGAGAGATGCTCGTGAGATATTTGTGTTTGAGAGAGATTGGATATCCAATCGTTCGAGACCTCATCATGATGTGATCTCGATTGGCAATCATCGTTGCCATCATCATCATCATCACGCTGATCATCAAAGGAACGAGAAGATCTCGAACAAGAGCTCGTTCGGAATCATCGACATCGCCGACCTCTCATCGACCAGCGATCGAATCATCGTCATCGTCGAGACCGCTTGCTTGATCGATGATGGAGCATATCGATGGAGATCTGGTCGCCATGTGAACGTGTCGGCAAGCCATTGATTGGCTCCAATCACATGCACTTGATTGCCTGACGCGGAGGCGATGAGGCCTCGATGCTCGTCGAACGCAATTCCACATGGGTACTCGGTGCCACAATCGAAGGACGAGATGTGATGGCCTTGGTGAGTGAATGATTGCAGTCGACGGTTGTATGTGTCGGCGACGATGATTCGGCCTTGGTTGTCGATGCACAATCCATGAGGGAGATTGAACTTGCGTGGTTGATCGCCTTGAGAGCCGAACTCGAACAAGAACGAGCCATCGATCAGCGACAGTACTTGCAACCGATGATTGCAGGTATCACAGACGATGATTCGATGTCGATCATGATCGATCGCAATCCCACGAGGATATTTGAACTCTCCTGGCTGAGATCCTTCGTTGCCGCCGACAGAGAGCAAGAACGAGAGATCGATCGATGACAAGAACACCAATCGATGGTTATGGGTGTCGGCAATGATGGTACGATTATGATGCTTGTCGATCGCAATGCCTTGAGGATAGTTGAGGTTGATACCTCGTGGTCCATACTGGCCGATGCACGACAAGAACGATTGGCCGCTAAGAGACCATGATTGTACTCGATCATTGGATTGATCAGCGATGAGGATGCGATCATGATCGTGATCGATCGCAAGACCATAGGGATAGTAGAACTGGCCTGGTTGCGATCCTTCCTCGCCGAACTTGGACACGAACGAGCCATCGTCACAAGAGAACACTTGCACTCGATTGTTGTAGGAATCGACGACCAGCAAGAGACCTCGATGATGGTCGAACGCCAAGCCTTGAGGGCTGTCGAACTGGCCATCGGCATCGCCTGCTTGCTTGGAGCCAATCGAGATCTTGATTCGAGCATCTCGATCAACAAGAAGAGAATCGTCTGCCATCAATCTTCCAATCGAGAGACAAGAGATGCTCGCCAATGTCTCCCCAAACCCCCAAAGCCCCCCAGTCAAAGAGATGATGCTGCTGAAGACCCGAAGCACACGAAGGAGAGACACAGAAGAGAGAGACGCCAAGCAACTCCAACGCAACGAGCAGCGAGCAACGAGCGATGCAGCAACGAGACGACGAGCGAGCAAACGAGCGAGAGAGATCGAAAGCAGCAGCAGCGTGATGTGCTGTTCGACCCATCGATGCTCTCCTTCGTGATGCCTGCCTCCCAAGACATTGTGCTCGATCCATCATCAAGGTGGTCGTAGTGGTGGTGCAATATTTATGGTGCATTGGTGGGCACTCGTTTGGATGGAGAGAGAGAGAGAGAGAGAGAGAGAGATTGATGCTCGTGAGATATTTGTGTTTGAGTGAGAGTGGATATCCAATCGTTCGAGACCTCATCATGATGTGATCTCGATTGGCAATCATCGTTGCCATCATCATCATGATGAAGATCATCAAAGGAACGAGAAGATCTCGAACAAGAGCTCGTTCGGAATCATCGATATCGCCGACCTCTCATCGACCAGCGATCGAATCATCGTCATCGTCGAGACCGCTTGCTTGATCGATGATGGAGCATATCGATGGAGATCTGGTCGCCATGTGAACGTGTCGGCAAGCCACTGATTGGCTCCAATCACATGCACACGGTCGCCTACCGAGAAGGCGATGAGACCTCGATGCTCGTCGAACGCCACTCCCAATGGGTACTCGCCAGCACAATCGAAGGACGAGATGTGATGGCCTTCGTGAGTGAATGATTGCAGTCGACGGTTGTATGTGTCGGCGACGATGATTCGGCCTTGGTTGGCGATGCACACTCCTTGGGGCTGGTCGAACTCACATGGTTGACCGCCTTGAGAGTCGAACTCGAACAAGAACGAGCCATCGATCAGCGACAGTACTTGCAACCGATGATTGCAGGTATCACAGACGATGATTCGATGTCGATCATGATCGATCGCGATGCCACGAGGATATTTGAACTCTCCTGGCTGAGATCCTTCCTTGCCGCCGACAGAGAGCAAGAACGAGAGATCGATCGACGACAAGAACACCAATCGATGATTTTTGGCATCGACGATGATGATGCGATGATGATGCTTGTCGATCGCAATGCCTTGAGGATAGTTGAGGTTGATACCTCGCGGTCCATACTGGTCGATGCACGACAAGAACGATTGGTTGCTCAGAGACCATGATTGTACTCGATCATAAGCTTGATCAGTGATGAGGATGCGATCATGATCGTGATCGATCGCAAGACCATAGGGATAGTAGAACTGGCCAGGTCGGTTGCCTCTCTTGCCGAACTTGGACACGAACGAGCCATCGTCACAAGAGAATACTTGCACTCGATGGTTGTAGGAATCGGCGGCCAGCAAGAGACCTCGATGATGGTCGAACGCCAAGCCTTGAGGGCTGTTGAACTGGCCATCGGCATTGCCTGCTTGCTTGGTGCCAATCGAGAGCTTGATTCGAGCATCTCGATCAACAAGAAGAGAATCGTCTGCCATCAATCTTCCAATCGAGAGAGAGAGATCTCAACGACAAGAGATGCTCGCCAATGTCTCCCCAAACCCCCAAAGCCCCCAATCAAAGGAGATGATGTTGTTGAATACAAGAAGCACACGAAGGAGAGACACAGACGAGAGAGACCAAGCAACTCCAACGCAACGAGCAACGAGCGATGGGCCGATGCAGCAACGAGACGACGAGGGAGCAAACGAACGAGAGAGAGAGAGAGAGAGAGAGAGAGAGAGAGATCGAAAGCAGCAGCAGCGTGATGTGCTGTTCGACCCATCGATGCTCTCCTTCGTGATGCCTGCCTCCCAAGACATTGTGCTCGATACATCACCACCACCACCACTAGTCCGTTGTTGTTATCCATCGAATCATGTCACTACGCAATGCACTGGAGGCGAGCCAGTTCGTCGAAGATCCTCGCATGAGATTCTCGTGTGGTAAAGGTGCTCGAGGCACTGATGACAACACGTTCAACATGCCGATGGGCTTGGCGTTCTCGCCCGAACGAGGCCTCCTGTTCGTGGCCGACATGGAGAACGATCGCGTGCAGGTGTTCTCGTCGGAGGACGGCGCGTTCGTGCGCTCGATTCGATCGTTTGATGCCGAGTGTGGCACGTTCAACAAGCCTGAAGGAGTTGCTATCGATCGCGAGCATGATCGGATCATTGTGGCCGACACGGGCAATCGACGCGTCGTGGCACTGTCGATGCAGGAGCCCCATCAAGTGGCATTCGTGTACTCGCCAGAACCGAGAGGCGCTCGCGAAATAGCGCCTAGTGGCGTGTGTGTCGCACGAGGCCATCAGCGTATCGCGATCATCGATCCTAAGGCCCATCGAATGTACTGCATCTCGGCGATCGATGGCAAGGAGCTCTTCGTGGTCGGTCGACAAGGCGGTGGGCCATGCGAGTTCACGTGCCCGCGCGATGTGTGCTACGACAACGTCCGAGATCGATTGATCATCGCAGACATGGGCAATCAACGCGTGCAGGCGCTATCGCCGATCGATGGCTCGTTCCAAACCATGTTCGGGAACCACGATGCGAGCGCGGGACGCTTCTACGGACCTCGCGGAGTGTGTGTCGATACTCGCGGCAACGTGCTCGTCGTGCAGTACAACGACATGAGGCTCACGGCGTACACTGGCGACGGCACCTTCCTTGATATGATCGACTGCATGCCCGAGCATCCACGGTCGATCGCGTTCGACGACGGTAGCGGCACCATCGCCTTTACGTCGCGACAACAAGTACACGTGATTGGCGCCAACCAATGGATTCCCGGCACGTACGCTTGGAGTCCCGAACGTCATCGATACGGCACCAAGAAGCTCCGAGATATCATCTTCACCATCACGATGATTCGATCTGTGGTACACGGCTCGCCGATCGCACTGCTGCCAAACGAACTCCTATTCGAGATCTATCATCGTATCGAGCTGCCTGCCGATTCGAGAGGAGCTTCTGTATCGAGGAAGAAGCTTCAAACATGCACCACCATGTAGATCAATCAATCTATCCATCCATCCATTCATGCAATCATGCATGCATTGATAGAGATCTATCTATCTATCTATCTATCTATCTATCTATCTATCTATCTATCTATCTATCTATCTATCTATCTATCTATCTATCTATCTATCTATCTATCTATCTATCTATCTATCTATCTATCTATCTA